>OJGU01000928.1_pt1 | contig 13202 bp, 7 predicted proteins | sample 1594741 | NCBI WGS metagenome assembly OJGU01 (sample SAMN05416841, study PRJEB24817) | seawater metagenome | isolation source: Sea water | place: Canada:Atlantic | collected 2013-07 | reverse complement strand
GAGATGTAGAGAGGTCTCGTGGGCTCGGAGATGTGTATAAGAGACAGGGCTGGTGTCAGTGATGTTGTGATGGAGTTTGTCTGGGGGACTTCAATGGTTGAGGCGATTCAAAACTCCTTGGAAAAACTCGATACCGTGCGTCTTCCGCGCGGGGCCGAGAAACCTCTCTTGTTGCACTATGATCCGTCGCTCGATCCGGTCATGGAGTTGAGTCTCTCGGCGGCTGTTTCTGGCAAGGATGCGGAGCGCGGGGGCACGTCAGGCTTAGACAATGCTGGGGCAAGACGTTTGCGGCGTATCGCCGAACTCCAAGTCAAACGAGCACTTGAACCCGTGACCGGCGTTGCTGCTGCTCGAGTTCGCGGGGGACTCGAGGAGGAGGTCCATGTTCTTATTGATGGTGAAGAGTTAGAGCGGGTCAATATCTCGATTAACCAGGTGTTGAGTCGGTTGCAGGCTGAGAATATCAACGCCGCTGGTGGGCGTATTCGTGAGGGCAATGCCGAATACATGATCCGGACGATCAATGAATATGAGACTCTGGATGAAATCGCCGACACCATTATTTATCGGCAGGATGGCCGTGAGATTCGGTTGAAGGATCTGGGGCAAGTGGTTTTCGGTCAACGTGATCGAGAAATGCTGACTCGAACCAATGGTGGCGAGAGCGTTCAGATTGATATTTATAAGGAAGCCGACTCGAACATGGTGAAGGTCGGAGAACGGATCAAAGCGGCCGTAGGCACCATTCACAGCTCTCATCGGAGTACCGTTGCGGGCAAATTATTCAAAGAAGAGAATGTGATCTTGCAAGTTGTTGCAGATCGATCCGTGTTTATTGATAGCAGCATCAACGAAGTCAAGAGTACTGCGGTGATGGGAGGGATTCTTGCCATCGGAGTGCTGCTGTTCTTTCTGAGAGACATCCGGACGACGTCCATCATCGCGGTCAGTATTCCAATCTCAATTTTTGTGACCTTCGCGCCACTCAGTATGCTCGGGGTCTCGTTGAATATCATGTCCTTGGGTGGTTTGGCCATGGGTATAGGAATGTTGGTGGACTCATCCATTGTGGTGCTCGAGTCTATTTATCGATGCCGTGAGGAAGGTGATTCGGTGCGGGATGCTGCCATCCGGGGAACGAAGGAGGTTCGCGGAGCTGTGATCGCCTCAACGCTAACCTCGATTTGCGTGTTTTTTCCGATGGTGTTCGTGGAGGGCTTGGCAGGGCAGGTCTTTGGAGACTTGGGCTTGACGGTGGTGACGTCGCTTGTGGCATCGATGATTGTCGCCGTCTTATTCATTCCCATGTTGGCCAGTCGAACGGGTATCAAATTGAAGGGCGGTGCTGGGATGGTTGCGCATCCTTTAGGGGGGGCGGCTGGGCGCATCACTCCAAACACGTTGCTAACCCGTGTGTTGCTCCCCATAGTCAGCCTTCTTGGGGTGATGATTAGTGTGAGCGTCGCGTATACCTATTGGAAGGAAAGCGGCAATCAAGATCCTGATCCTTCCAAGCAGGTCTCATACATGGCTGTGATCTGGGGCGTTGTTCGGTTTTGGGCCCGGGTCAGCGTGATCCCGTTCATTGTTGCTCTGGCAAAGACCCGGTGGAGCCCGAAAGAACCAAAGGGCGAGAGCTTCGGCGAGCTGTGGGGAGCGTTTCGAGCGTTTTCACATAGTTTTCAGCGCAAGGGGATCGCGTTTTTTTTCACGCTTCCCTATGTTTTGCTCCGATTGCCGCTTTCGTTCCTCTTGGAGCTCACCGGTCTCACTTTGGTTTGGTTACTTCGTTCGATTGGGTTTTGCCTACTGTGGATTCTCCGGGCGATTCGCTGGGTCAGCGCTTGGTTTGAGCGCAAGGAGGGGCCTGAATCGGATCTTGTAGAGAAAGGCCTCTATCCCAAAGTACTTCGCTGGGCTCTGGCAAATCCGGTGGCCATCATTCTCTTGGCCGTTAGCTCAATTGCTCTCACTTATGTCGTTGGGACTCAATTAGAAACAGAGCTTCTTCCTGAGGTGCACCAAAGCGAATTTACCTTTGAAGTAGCCTTACCTGTTGGCACGCCGCTGGATGAGACGGTTTCTGTGTTAGAGGGCGTAGAGAAGTCGATTCTTGCGAAAAAAGAGGCGCTCAATATTGATACGCTCTTGGTAATGTATGGCTTCGATGCCAGCAATATGAAGCGCTCCGATGAGGGAGAGCATTCCGCGCAATTTAAGGTGTTGTTGAAGGCATCTGAGGATCCGAAGGAGCGTGAGAGTGAAGTGATTGTTGCTCTGCGTGAGATGTTTAACAACGTTCCCGATATCAATACTCGGGTGACTCGCCCCGTCTTGTTCAGCTCGAAGAAGCCAGTGGTTGTTCAGATCAATGGCGAAGACTTGGACGAGCTGAAAGCCTTTTCTGATAACGCGACGATGCTCCTTTCGAAGTCTCCGGAACTTGCTGACGTGGAGCCGAGCCTGCGTAGTGGCGCTCCCGAAGTGCAGATTGCCTACGATCGGCATCAGATCATCCGTCATGGTCTCACCATTAGTGCGGTTGCTAATCAAGTGCGTGACATGGTGAAAGGTTCTGAAGCGACTCGTCTCAATCGACGAGACCGACGAGTGCCGATCATTGTACGTCTATCCGAGACCGACCGGGAACAAGTGGCCGATGTCGGGAAGCTTACGATCAATCCGGGGGCTGAGACCCCTGTGCCGTTGAGTTCGATCGCGAAACTAACGGTGGGCGAAGGACCGAGTGAGATTCGGCGTATCGATGGGAATCGGGTCGCTCTCGTTCAAGCGAACATTGGTGGAGGGTCGCTCGGTGCGGCAGTGGCAGCGGTCCAGAGCGTCTTGTCAGAGGGCATCGACTGGCCGGACTACATGGACTTTCTGATCACGGGGCAGAATCAGGAGTGGGAGCGGAGTGAAGCCAGTCTGTTTCTTGCGCTCGGTCTAAGTCTCTTCCTGGTCTATGTGATCATGGCGTCGCAGTTTGAGTCCTTGGTTCAGCCTTTCATTATCATGTTCACCATTCCGATGGCATTTGTGGGAACGGTTTTAGGCTTGAAATGGCTTGGGATCAATCTGTCGGTGGTGGTGTTTCTCGGATTGATCATGTTGGCGGGGATCGTGGTGAACAATGCGATCGTTTTGGTTGATTACACGAATACATTGCGACAACGGGGGATGAATCTTTTGGATGCGATCGTCAAGGCGGGGCAGGTGCGGCTTCGCCCCATTTTAATGACGACGGCTACCACTGTTTTGGGGCTGCTGCCGATGGCAATGGGTATTGGTGAGGGAGCCGAGATTCGTACGCCGATGGCGGTTGCTGTGATCTGTGGTCTGTTAACCTCCACCTTCCTAACGCTCTTGATAATTCCCACGATCTACTATTTGTTTGGTTTGGCTGGGGAACGATTCGTTCAATCCGCTGAGACCGAATAGCCCTATGGACGACCAAAGCCTCATCTCACGAATCGCTCGGTTTTCCTTGGATCGCAAGGTCACGATGTTTGTCATCTTTTTGACGATCATCGCTGTCGGTTTGATCTCTACCAACCGATTGCCGTTGGAGATGAACCCGCGGGGTATGGAAGGGCACTACATCGAAGCCCGCGTCAATTGGAACGTGGGCGTGCCACCCGAAACGATGGACAAGATTGGACTGCCTTTGGAGGAAGAACTTTCCACCGTGCGTGGGCTCAAGCACGTTAATACGAGCGCCTACAAGACCGGAGCTCGGGTTCAGATGGAGTTTAAGCATGGAACCGACATGGATGTGGCCTATCGGGAGGTTCGTGATCGCGTGGAACGAGCACGGGCTGAGTTTCCTGAGGGAGTGGAACGCCCCTACATTCGCAAGTATGAGCCAGGCGCTGATCCCGTCGTTGGATTTCGCATTAGCTATGACCAAGACTCCGACTATTATGATCTAATTAATAAGTACGTTGTGATGCCGTTGACCCGCATAGCTGGCGTTGCGGATGTGGATTTTCGAATTTATCAACGAGAGATCCGCATTGAAGTTGACAAAGCGAAGGCAGAAGCCTTTGGGATAAATATTAGGGAGCTAGGGCGTGCTCTGCGGGCTGATAACTTCACCTTGGCCAGTGGCAGTGTGATCGACGGGGGGAAGAAATACACGCTGAAGTCATCGAGCGAATTCAAGGAGATCGATCAGATTCGGCATATCCCGCTGAAGCCAAATGTCTTCTTGAAAGACATCGCAATCGTCTCCTACGAACCTGAGGAAGCTGAGAGGCTATATCGATATAACTCGAAACCAGCCAACGGTATCTCTGTTAAAAAAGAAGGGGAGGCGAATACGGTTGAAGTGAGTCAGACCGTGTCTGATGTGATTGAGGAGATCAAAGCGAATCCCAAACTCGAAGGGTTTGATCTCAGTGTCTACGATAATCAGGGTGAGGAGATCATGGCTCGACTGAATAGCCTAATTAGTAATGGCAACCTTGGGGCCTGTCTGGCAGCTATCGTGCTCTTCTTTTTCCTGCGACAATTCCGAATGACCATGGTCATTGCCATGGCGATTCCCTTGTGCCTCTTGATTGCGCTGACGTCGATGTATTTTCTTGGTGAGACATTAAACAGTCTCACCATCATGGGGCTCGTGATTTGTGTCGGACTCTTAGTGGATAATTCGGTGGTGGTTGCTGAAAATATACATCGCCATCATCAGAATGGTTTGTCGCGGCGAGAGTCCTGTCTTCGGGGGGTGAGCGAGATCGGGTTTGCGATCACGATCGCCACTTTAACTACACTCATTGTGTTTAGCTCGGCACTCCTGGTCGATGGCGAGATGAGGTTTATGATTCAGAAGATAACCCTGCCTGTGATTTCATCGATCATTGCTTCATTAGGGATTGCGCTGATGTTCATTCCTCTTTGTGTTTATATAACTCTACCTCGGAAAAAGCGCGATTTTGAGAAAGCCCGCAAAACTCCTTCGGCCATACTAGGGAACTTTTTCTATCACGTTTATCAATCGACGTTTGAACGGCTCAATCGCGCCTATAACGGGGCACTTAAATTCTTCTTGGTTCGGCGCCTTGATATGGCAGTGATCTTGATAGCGCTATTGTCGGGAACCTACATGATGTCTTCGACGCTCAATCTGAACGAGCGAAACGAAGAGCGAATTCGAAAGTTCAGTTTTGATGTTCGTTTTCCTGAGAGTTATTCCATGGATCAGCGCCTTGCCTTCATGAAGAAGGCTGAAGATCTCGCCATGAAGAATCGTGAGGTCTACGGATTTCGCGTTCACTCGGTGGATTACGGCAAGTGGTATGGTCGGTTTAATGCCTATTTTGCCCATGACCGCGTTCATGAACTAAGCCGCGAGGAAGCGATCGACATGTTCTTTGAAGATTTTCCGGAGGAGCCGGGTGTCCGAGTTCGCTACAAAGGCAAAGAGGGGCAGGAGAAAAATGATGATGATAAGAATATGCATCATGTTCGCTTGGTCGGGGATGATCCAGAATTGCTCAAACAAGTCGCCGAGGATTTGAAGCCGACGTTCGAGAATATTCCCGGTGTCGTGTCCTTTCTGGAACCTGATAGCGATGAAGCGCCGAGTGAGCTCGCCCTGATTGTGGATCGAGACAAAGCGAATTCCATTGGGGTCAATCCGAGTAATCTTGCGGGGACCATTGGAGCCGCCGTCGGTGGGGATAATCTACCACGATTCAACGGCAAAAATCGTCAGATTCCAATGCGGCTTCGCTATCAAGAGGAAGATCGCTCTGAATTAGCGGATCTGAGTAATATTCAAGTTCCAGCAGACGATGGTCGCATCAGCACGGTAGGGGAAATGACGACGCCAACTTTCTTGAGAAACGAAGGAATGTATATCTCTCGTCGGGATAAAAAGATAAGCGAGTACTTTGGGATGAAGTTGAAGCCAGGGCCGGATTCGTGGAAAACAAAACGCGCGATTGAGGAGGCGAAGAATAATATCAATCTTCCAGAGGGGGTTTCGTTTGATCGAGCTAGGACACGCTTTGGCGACGATGAACGAGCGAAGGGCTCGATGATGATCACGCTATCAATCGTGTTTGTTTACATGCTGATGGCGTTCTTTTTCGAAAGTACGTTGATCCCGCTTAGTATCATCTTAACGATTCCACTGGCATCCATTGGAGCCATTCTTGCCTTGAAGGTGACTAATACTTACGTGGATCAAATGGTGTATACCGGGGCCATGTTCCTGGTTGGGATCGTCGTGAACAATGGCATTGTGCTGGTTGATTACGCTAATCGCTTGCGGCGCGATGGTACCGCACGATCTGAGGCTCTCTTAAAGGCAGCAAAACACCGGTTTCGTCCCATTGTCATGACAGCCCTCACGACGATGTGTGGGATGATTCCTCTGACCTTCGGTGCGACCCAAGAAGGGGACGTCAATTTTAAGAGTTTCGGTTTGGTGCTGATTGGCGGAATGGCTTCGGCCACTCTTTTCACGCTCGTCGTTGTGCCGGTGTTTTATACGCTGATTGAAGATGCCCGTGACGGTGTGAGTAATATTTTCGCCAGTGTGTTTAGCCGGTCCAAGGTTCAGGATACTGAACAGAGCTCGGCCGCGTAGTTTTTCCATATCCACGACGACTTCTTCATTTTCTCTTGGGGGGATGTTGAAGTCTCGTTTGTGGGATGGCGGAATTGATCAATGCTTGCTAAGCATCGACGACCAGAGATTAGGGGCTCCAATCTTGCCTTCCTTGAAGACGATCTCTGTCGAATCCACCAATCCATCTGCCTTAGCTTCACAGAGTGGTGTTCCAACGGCAACGGAGGCGCTTGCTCGAAGGTCGGATATGTTGAGGGCCTCGGCTAAGTAACCAGAGGTTTCTCCACCGGAAACCCCAATCCGTTCGACGGGGTGCTTCTCCAAGATTTTCTTCACGATTGCTCCGAGCCGTGGCCCGAAGGTGCGGCCACTCTTTAGCTTGATATCGAGGGTTGAGAAACCCAATTTTCGAAAGGTCGTATCTGTGGACTCGGCTGGTTCTTCGTCCGCTGTTTGGAGAATCACGCTCTTGCCATCTTTGAGGGACGCGACGGTTCGTTCGATCGTTTTCTTCATCACCGTCTCGGAAGAGTGCGAACTCAGGAGTTCGTTCGGATCGATTGGAATAGAGATGAATCCATGACGGATCGCTTCTTGGACTTGTCGCTGGCTTGTAGGGGCACTGCTACCGCTAATGACGAGTAGTTGATCGACAGAACGTGGGGCGGGCGGCGCGGGTAGAACCTTCCCTGAGTTCCAGGATGCGGTCAAGGCTTGCTCGACTCCCGGGGAACCCACCACGAAAAGCGGCCACGAAGACTCACCCAGCTCATCAATGAGTGAGCCGATGGTCGGGAGCTGTTGTAAGCTGAGAACGTCAAAAAGAATGGCCGAAGGATTGTTTTTTAGCAGGGTTGAGAGATGTTTGTCAGGATCTTCCCGGTCGAGGGCAAGGATATCGAATAGCTCGATTCTCTGCTGAGTCTGCTGGCTCAAATGGATTCGGATATCGGACTCGCTCATGGGGGTGATCGGATGGGCGCGCATTTCCGGGTGATGGTCGAGGCGGTAGGGTTCCGGCTCTGATTCGTAGCGGGCGAAGAGATTGCCAAAGACACAATATTGCCCGAGCTGTGGTGCTCCAACCAAGATGGGGGTTGGATTCGAGCCAAATAGTCGCTGTCCAATTTCCATCGCCTTGCCAATGGAACCGACGTGAGGGGCTGAATCGAATGTCGTACTTGTAACGTAGTGGACAATTGGGGCGCCGGAATTCTTTAGTATCTGAAACATCGCCGGAAGTCGCTCATCCATTTCAGCAGGAGACATGGATCGACTTGATCCCGCGAGTCCAATCGCCTGTAGATTGTTGTCGCTCTGAAGGCGGCTTGCGGACGGCGGGCTTAGGAAGAGACGGGTTTCAATGCCTGCCCACTGAAGTTGTGCCATCGCCGTAATTGAGCCGATAAAACTATCGCCATAGAATGCCAGCCGGGGTCGAGATTCACAATCGGTTGTCATAATGGTGTGTCCTTTGAGGGTTCACATTGTCGAGAGGGCGTCTCGTTGATGTCTCGACGGGAAGAAATCGTGCGAGATTCCCAGTGAATCGAACGAACGGGCTTTAATACCTGATGCCAAGTCGGTCCGGTATTTTTTCCATAGCCACTCCTTGTGCCAACGGGAGACTAGCCAGGGATCACCCGTTATGGGAAGGGATTCTTTAGGGAATCCAAGATCGGCCTCTCTCGAGTATGATCCGAGAGCCCAGATCACTAGGTTTTTGGTAGGGAAAGCCGTTGCTATCTATTCAACCGCTCCCAGGTAGAGCGGGAAGAGATCTTTCTGCCTTGGCCATTCTTTGACGTTGGCTGCGGCTTGATGGAGAAGAGGGTCGATAGCGCTCGCTAGATTTCGGCGTGCCGGGCCTGTGCCGCTTCGACTGTTGAATAGTGCTGCCCAAGTTAGACCATCGGATCGCTTAACGAGAATGGAGGCGGTGCCGTCCAGGAGTCCGTTGTGCCAGAAATTGATGCCCTTGTTTGGTTGGACTCGAATCGACCACCCAAAGCCATAGTAGACATTGAGCGGTTCTCCCTCGCTGTCAGTAGCAACGGGTGGAGCGGGACGAGATTCGATCAACGAGCGAGATTCTGGGCCGAGAGGGCTGAGATGATTGGAGAAAAGGGCCTCTGCAAAACGGACCAAGTCAACGGCAGATCCAAGCCATCCCCCATGAGCGTCCATCGGTTCAAGGTGCCAAGCGCCATAGGGTCTTGAAACGAAAGGCGGGTCGTCCGAGGGGGCGAAGACTGAAGCCCTCTTCGGGCGGAAATCGGAGTAAGTCACCTCGTGATCTGTTCGATGGCTTCGATTTGTCATTCCGAGACGCATTCTGGAAATTTTCATTGGCTCGAAAATCGCTGATTGAATGTAGCTCTCATAGGGCATTGTGGTCGTTTGTTCGATAATCCGGCCAAGAATATTGTAACCGATGTTAGAATAGGCGTATTTGCTGCCAGGGTCGAAATCGAGCTCTCGAGCGAGAACGTATCGAATGATATCGCTGGCAGCGGGCAAATCTGGAAGATTAAGCGCGTCCTGGATTTCGCGTGCCCTGAACATCGGATCGAACGATTGGGTTCGATCAAAACCTGCGGTATGATTGAGAAGGTGCCGGATGGTGATCTTCGAGATTCGTTTGTCGAAGGGAGTATCTGCCACTGGAAGGAGCGTGCTTGGTAGGTGAGGAATTGCTAGATCATCTAGCTGAAGTCTCTTCTCTTGGACTAAGCGGAGGATGCCGGCGGCTGTTATCGGTTTTGAAAGACTCGCGATCCGAAAAAGAGAATCCGGGAGCACCGGTTTTCCTGCAGCTTCGTCAGCCCACCCATAAGATCGAGCGAAAATGAGTCTCCCATCCTTCGCGATTGCCAATGCCGCCCCAGGGATATGGGAATCGTGGACAAAAGAGAGCATTAGTTCATCGAAGCTTTGCAAGCGGGCGTCGGCTTGGCCTCTCTGAGGTGTTTCTGCAGCTAAGCCAAAATTCAAGAAGCAACAAAAAGAGAGCGCTATTCGAAGGGCGCCTGTGATTGGTCGATAGAGGACTGGATGGATGCGAACGTTCGTCACGGTCTAAGCATGCTCAGTTTTTTTTCATAAATGAAAGTCGGAATTCTTCCCGATTCTACATGCCTGTCACTACTTGCTTTTGCCTGGTTTGCGCCGTTTTGTGACAGGTGCTCTGAGACGAATAGATTGAATTGGATACTAATACGACATTTAGAAGAAGTATACAGGGTGATATGTGCTTGACGATTTCCAGGAGGGTTAATAGTTCTGAAGTCGCTTTTCTTAGCACTGAAACCCTGAAGCAATGGGTTCTATGTGGATGGCTGGTTTGAGGTTTGAGAATCGAAGGGACCGTGACGCAATGATAGCAAAGGAGTCGAGAATTTTTGTCGCAGGCCACCAAGGTTTGGTTGGCTCGGCGGTGCTGCGAACGTTAAGGGGTGCAGGATTTAGGAATCTTTGTTATTCTGTGCGGGCATCCCTCGATCTCAGGAATAGAGAGGAGGTCTTTCGATACTTTGATCGAGCTAGGCCCAAAGGCGTAGTGATGTGTGCGGGGCGTGTTGGCGGGATTGGCGCCAATCAATCTTCGCCGGTCGAGTTCATGGCTGAGAACCTAGCGATGGGGACGAATGTGATCGAAGCTGCCGATCACTATGATGTTGATCGATTTGTCTACCTTGGGAGTTCCTGTATTTATCCTCGGCGGAGTCCTCAGCCCATTACCGAGGATCAATTGCTCTCCGGGCGTCTTGAACCCACGAATGAAGGGTATGCGATAGCCAAAATTGCCTGCGTCAAACTGTGTGAATCGCTTCGTCTTCAGTATGGAAAAGGCTTTGTCTCCCTTATGCCCACCAATCTCTACGGTCCGGGAGATCGATATGAGGCGGATTCTTCTCACGTAATCCCTGCGTTGCTGCTAAAGATGCTGCTCGCGAAGCGTTCTGGCCAGGAGTCCGTGTCATGTTGGGGATCCGGCCAGCCGCTCCGAGAATTGCTGTATGTGGATGATCTGGCTGCTGCCTGCGTCCTGGTCTTGCAGCATGATGGGGGTTTTCCAATTCTCAATGTTGGCTCTGGCGAGGAGGTGTCGATTCATGAACTAGCGGAAAAAATTGCTGATGTCGTTGGTTATTACGGGAAGCTTAATTGGGACCAGTCGAAACCCGATGGGGTGAAGCGAAAGCTTTTATGTAGCGAACGAATCCGAAGTCTGGGGTGGCGGCCAAGGACGCCCCTTTCGGTTGGGTTGAAGAAGACGTTTCAGGATTTTCAAGAAAGAATCGAACGGAGCGCGGAGATGGAAAGAGGCCGTGAGCGGCAGCAGGGATCAGGGCAAAGCCGGCTGGTGAAGAGTGATGATCGGGTGGTTTAGATTGCTGATTCGAGGCGATCAAGCAGACTAGGTGTTCGCGTATGAAGATTTATGAAAAGTGGTTTCTTGTCAGTGTCTGTATGGTCTTGCTACTGACGGGAGGAATTAAGGTTTGGAGTGCTGTCGGTGACGTTCCGCTCTTGGATCGCGTCGAAGGGGTTTTTGGCGTGGCGCACCGGTGGGTGTATTTGGGGAGTGGTTTGCTGGAGCTTGGGGTCGCCGCAGGTGTCATCGGCAGGCGCAAGGTAACGTTGAAAATGGGGCTCATACTTTCTTTAGGGATGAGTTTTGCGGGGTATCGCGTATTTCGGTGGTGGATGGAAATCAGCGAGCCCTGTTCATGTCTCGGGACCGCGACGGAATGGTTGGGAAGGTTCGAGCGTTTCACTGAGCCCGTGATGTTGCTGCTCGTTGGATATTTCATTGTCAGTTCGGCATTCTTTCTATTCATGAGACTCCGTCGGATCTCAACGCGGACCTTGGACGCTGGAGTCGAGGAGACCCGCGAATAGGGTGGCTCGAACCGATCTGAAGACGAGTAGAGGAGGATGGGGTAAAATTTTCCGAACATGAACGAGAATGCCGCGCTTTGGTCCGTCGAATCGAAAGTTCTTGTTTCGGAACGAGCGAATGAGGGGGCTGAATGGTCGTGCACGGTTGTCGTTCCGGTGCGAAATGAGGCAGGGAATGTAGGGGAGTTGCTGGATCGCATTCCCATCTTTGGCCGATCACTTGAGGTCATTCTAGTTGAGGGAGGGTCGAGCGACGACACGTGGAAAGTCGTTCTTCAAGAATCGAAAAAAATGCGTCCGTTTCTCGTTCAGGCAATCAAGCAACAGGGACGAGGGAAACGGCAGGCATTGATCGATGCCGCTTCTGCTTGTCGCGGGGATTTGCTGTTTATTCTGGATGGAGATCTTTCGGTGGATCCTGAGGTTCTGAGTGCTTTCTACCGAATTATTCTGGCGGGAGAAGCGAGATTCCTGTTGGGAACCCGCTTTCGTGTTCGGATGGAGCCCAACGCGATGCGCTTGTTTAACTATTTCGGAAATAGAGGGTTCGCTCTTCTTTGGAGCTGGCTCTTGAAGACACCTGTTTCAGATTCGCTCTGCGGAACTAAGGTCTTCTTTCGAGACGATTTTTTTGGTGGTGCCTATAATCTTGAATTGGTGGATGATCCCTTCGGAGATTTTAGTTTGTTGCTGGGGGCCGCACTTCTTGAGTTGAAGACAAAAGAAGTGCCGGTTTGTTATCGGGCCCGACGGTACGGTAAAACCAATATTCGTCGCTGGCGTGACGGCTGGATTTTGTTTCGCTTCGTTCTCACCAGCGCGCAATTGTTGCGTGCACGGCGAAGGCCCTGAATGATGGACGCTCCTTCGCTGGTCGGTCAGATCCAGATCTTGGGCTGCCGGCCGATCGACTCGCCGATTCCCCCCCCAGAGTGGTTCTTTGATTCACATCGGATTGAATTGGCTTTGTTCCTTGTGAGCTCCTGATAGGATAGCTGCCAGCCATGAGAATAAGAGTTTTATTACACAGTCTGGTTTGTACTTGCTTGGTGGTGATGGGGGGGGAATCTCGCGGGGAGGAAACGATCAAGGCGCTCATGATCTCAGGGGGCTGCTGCCATGACTATCCCAATCAAAACGTCATTCTCTCTGAAGGAATTTCGAATCGCGCTCGGGTTGATTGGACTCTGGTTAATCAAGGAGCTGCAAAGCGAGACGTGAAGATCCCGATCTACTCGAACTCGGATTGGGCCAAGGGCTATGATGTCGTGGTTCACAACGAGTGCTTTGGTGGGGTAGAGGATGCGGATTGGCTTGAGAAAATCGTCAGCAGGCACCGAGACACCGGGCTGCCAGCCGTGTTCATTCATTGCTCGCTGCATAGCTATCGAGCAGCGCCAACAGATGAGTGGCGCAAATTGATGGGAGCCCGATCAATGAATCATGAGCGAAGCCGGCCCTTGAAGGTGGTGAATCTTCAAGGGGGACATCCGATCATGAAGACCTTTCCCGCGGTTTGGCAGACTCCTGCAGGAGAACTATATAAGATCATGGAACAGTTCTCCGGAGTCGTTCCGCTCGCAAAGGCATTTGGTGAAGATTCCCAGATGGATCATCCTTGCGTTTGGGTGAACCAGTACGGCAAGGCGCGTGTCTTCACCACGACCTGTCTCTTATACACATCTCCGAGCCCACGAGACCTCTCTACATCTCG
>OJGU01000927.1_pt1 | contig 13215 bp, 15 predicted proteins | sample 1594741 | NCBI WGS metagenome assembly OJGU01 (sample SAMN05416841, study PRJEB24817) | seawater metagenome | isolation source: Sea water | place: Canada:Atlantic | collected 2013-07 | reverse complement strand
GTCGGCAGCGTCAGATGTGTATAAGAGACAGATCCCGAAACCCTGACCGCGACCACGCTCACCCGAGCGGGCAACGTCAGCGAGCCGGTCGGCTCCCCTGATGGCACGTCGGTGGCGTTCACGATCCTCGACCGCGCGCTGGACGACCCGGGGCAGGGCGAAGACTCTGAGATCGCGCTCGTCGGGGCAGATGGAGGCAATCTCGAGTTGCTGACCAAGAACGCCGTGCGCGATCGTTCGCCGAGATTCACCGCCGATGGCAGCGCTGTGCTGTTCCAGACCCGGGTTGAGATGCCTCGCAGCAACTGGCGCATTGTGGTGCCCCGCAGCGTCGCCGTTCGCTGACGGTACGAAAGTTTGATCGATTGAGGGCCCGTTGCCACTCACCCGCTGCCGTCGGCGAACCCGGCGGTGTGGTGACATGGCCGGCCCCCTTCAGATCGAACACCTCGAGCTCGCACTCGACCCTGAGGCTCCGTTCCATCTCAACTTCGCCCGGGCGCAGGTTGAGATCGTCGCGCTGCTGACGAACGCCGTGCTGGCGGTGGACCGGGCGGTTGTCCTCCCCGCGGAGGTGGCCGAAGTGGATCTCGCGGTGCGGGCGGTCTCGTTGTGCGGCCATGTGCAGCTGCGCGGGACGCTTGCGGTCCTTGACCATGCGGCCAGGAGCCCGAGGCCGGCGCTGCGCGAGGCTGCCGCCGCCGCCCTGGAGTTCCGCGGTGACGACCGGCCTGAGCTGCTCGCGACGCTCCTGGGGGACTCCGACGTTCGGGTCAAAGCGCGGGCCCTCGCGGTGTTGGCTCATCGCCCGGTTCGGCGGCGGGTCCGGCATCTCGCCGCACTCAAGCGCCTGCGCGCCGACCCCGACCCACGCGTTCGACACATGGCCCGTGGGGTGGGGGTGTTGCGGCGCCGGCCCGCTCGGGCGTCGCGGCAGGGCCCACCGCAGTTGCGACCGCTTCAGCGCACGATGTAGCGGCTGCCGCTGAATCGCATCGACTCGGTGCAGTCGATGTCGTCGACCTCGGTGATGAACTCCTCGAGGCCCTCCAGTTCCACCCGGCCGATGAGGCGCAGCGTGATGGTGCCTTCGATGTCGTAGTCGCTCTCGCCGACCGGGTCGATCGATCCCTCGGCACGGGTCACCTGGAATCCTGTGGTCGCAAATGAGGTCAGCCGGATGACCGCGCCGATGTCGAACACACCATCCGAATCCAGCGCACCGACCGGGTTGGACGTCGCAAATTCGGATGCGATGTCCACGATACCGTCCGAGACCACCACGTCGAACGTGGTCTGAAGCGTGGGAGCGTCAGCACCCAGCGCACCGAACGGACCGCCTTGGCACAAGGTCAGCCCGAGCAACGCCGTGTTGACGTCCGTGCATCCGCAGTCTTGGGGGGTCAGTTCCACCGCGTAGACACCACTGGGCGCCACGCCCCGGGCGTCGCCGACTTCGCTTGCGAGCGCCGAGACGACGTCCGGATCCAGCGGACCGGCGGGGTCTTCTGCGCATCCCGCTGCGAGGCCTCCGACGATCAGGCACGCGGCGGTCCCGGCTCGCTTGATCACGTTTCGGTCCCGCCGTGCTCGGCCAGGTACGCCTCGATGTCCGCCTTGCCACGCTCATCCAAGATGGTGGTGCCGTCGAGTTCGCGACCCACCAGCCAGTTCACCATCGCGCGCACCGAAACGATCGGAAGCACCGCGATTCCAAGTTCGTCGCGAAGCTCGCTGAGGGTCGACCGGTCGGTCTTTCCCTTCTCCTGGCGGTCGACCGCGACCACGACCGCGGTGACTTGCACATCAGCGGTGGCCTTCAAGAGCTCGACTGACTCCCGGATCGAGCGCCCCGAGGTGATCACATCGTCCACCACAACAACGCGCATGCCAGGCTCCGGCTGGGTGCCGACGAACGTGCCGCCCTCGCCGTGGTCCTTGGCCTCTTTTCGGTCGAAGGAGAACCCAACGTCTCGGCCGTCACCACAAAGGGCCATCGCGGTGGAGACCGCCAGGGGGACGCCCTTGTACGACGGGCCAAACACCAAGTCGCACGCGATGTCAGCGGCGCGTAGCTGAGCGGCGTAGGCCTGGCCCAGGCGCGTGATCGCGTCACCGGTGCGTAGCTGGCCGGCGTTCACAAAATACGGTGAGGTTCGTCCGGACTTGAGGGTGAAGGACCCAAAGCGGATCACTTCGTACTGGACCAGAAGCTCGACGAATGCGGCCTGAAACGCCTCCACGCCCCGAGGGTATCAGCCCCTCGACGGCGGCGTCTTCGGCAGCTCGATCACCATACGCGCCCCGGGTGCGGCATCGGTGCGGCTCTGCGCGAGGACATCGCCACCGTGCGCCCGCGCGATCTGCCGAGACAGGTACAGCCCCAGCCCCACGCCGCCCTTGTCACGGCTGCGGGCTTCGTCCAGCCGCCGGAACGGCTCGAACACCACCTCGCGGTCCTCCGGGGCGATACCCCGGCCTTCATCTTCCACCGCGATGACATAGCCGTTGTCGTGGGTCGACACGTCGACGGTCAATGCGCCATCGGGGCACGCGCGTCGAGCATTGCTCAGCAAGTTGCTCAACAGACGCTCCAGCAGCATCCGGTCCCCCTGAATCGTGGGCGCTGGCGTGGAGGTGACGGTGGCGTCGAAGCGCTGCGCCATGTGCTCAGACAGCTCGTCGAGGCGGACCGGGCTCAGCTCGAGTGGACCGCCTGCAACGGACAGCTCGAGCCGTCCGCTGGTCAGGAGGTCGCCGATCAGAGCTTCGAGTTCCTGCGCGTCTCGGCCGATGTCGCTCAGGCCCTTGCGCAGGCGTTCGATGTGTTTCGCGGCGGCCGCGTCGGTGTCGCCTTTTTCGATCTGCTCGACGCGGCCCTCGAGGATCTCCAGGACGACGCGGACGCGAGCGATCGGCGTCCGTAGCTCATGCGAAACGTTGGCCAACAAGACGCGCTGACCTTGAATGAGCGCCTCGAGCTTGTCGGCCATACCGTTGAACGAAAGGGCGAGTTCGTCGAGTTCGTCGGCAGGAGGGCCTTGCGGGGTCACGACGCGGTGGGAGAGTTCACCGCCCGCAATCCGGAGCGCACTGGCCTCGACCCGGCCGAGGCGGGAGGTGAGCGAACGCGACAGCGAGCGCGCTCCCAGGCCCAGCAGGAGGAGCATCGTGAGGGCGGAGACGGTCAGCGCGATGCCCCGTGGCGGTTCGTTCGGTCGAACCGACACGATCCCGACGGTGCGCCCGGTGTCCGGGTCCATCAGCGGGAACAGGATGAGGTTCCGGTTTTGCCCGCGGTTGAGCACGAGCGTCCGGCCCTGGCGGAGGGCCTTGGCGTGTCGTCGCGGGTGCCGGGGTGGGGGACCTTCGTCACGCGCTCCTCGGCGGGTCAGCGGCCGGCCTTTGGGGTCGGTGACCCGGACGCGGGTCCCAAGCGTCTCGCCCATCGCCTCGACGGTCGCTTCCAATTGCTCGGGCTCTCGCAGGGCCTGAGCGAGCGTGTCGTTCTTCTCCTCGAGGACCTCGAGCGCCTGCCCCACCCAGCGTTCGGAACGCTCCTGAAGAATGAACCAGGTCGCGGCGACGCCCACGGCGGTTCCAGCGAGCACGGTGATGACCACCGTCGCGTAGATCCGCCAGAACAGGCTCGAGCGTCGCCGTTGTTTCATCGGTCGGGTCCCAGCACGTACCCGACGCCGCGGACCGTCTCGATCAGGTCTTTGCCGTCAGGGTGGGCGGTGCCTAGCGCGCCGCGGATCTTGCTGAGGTGCACATCGATCGACCGGTCGACGCTGGGGTCGAACTCGACCGGCGGATCGCCGCGGAGTTCTCGAACGCGGTTGTTGAGGTCGCCGCGTTCGAGCACCTTGCCCACGTTGCAGGCCAGGACCCACAGAAGGTCGAACTGGTACGCGGTAAGCTCGACCCGCTCGCTGTGGAGTTCGGCGACCCGTCGCTCGCGATCGATCTTCAGGGGTCCAGCCTCAACGCTCGAGACCGACTCGGCGACCGCGACGGCCGGGGTGGCGGTGTGACGTCGCAGGACCGCCCGAATCCGAGCCAGAAGTTCGCGCGGGCTGAACGGCTTGGGGACGTAGTCGTCGGCGCCAAGCTCCAGGCCGACCACCCGGTCGACCTCATCTCCCTTGGCGGTGAGCATGATGACCGGCACGCCCGACTCCGCGCGGAGCTGCTTGCACACGGAGATCCCGTCGAGTCCGGGGAGCATCAAGTCGAGAAGCACGATGTCGTGCTCGCCGGCCAGGGCACGCTGGAGCCCAGCGGCTCCATCGCCCACAATCTCGACCTCCGCCTCCTGGTCGCGCAGGTACTCGGCGGTGACCTCGGCCAGGCGCTCATCGTCCTCGATCAGCAAGATTCGCACGTGAGAAGTGTGCCACCTCGGCGGCGCGGACACCGTAAAGGCGGGGTGAAGGGGCGATGAACGTCCAGTTGCTGCACGAACGACGGGTGCCCCGGCGGCGCCGCAGCTTGACACCCGTTTGGGGAGCGGATAGGCCCACATCACCGTGGGGTATCTCTGCAGCCAGTGTCACACCCGGCTTGAGGGCGGGGGCGAGTCCAAGGACGAGCCGCCGCACCGCTGTACGCAATGCGGGGCCGAGGCGGGTCTGGAAAAGGAGAAGGGCATGCCTCCGGCGATGCGCTACTTCGGCTTCGTCGTCGTGGGTGCGGCGGTCGCCGCCTTGAGCGGCGGGATCATCAGCCGCGTCGCGGGCTGACCGCACCGAACAAATGGCGCGCCAGGCAAGCCCGGACGAGCGCGCCGGTCGGTTCGTCAGGTGTTCTCGGCGGTGCGGGCTGTTGTGCTAACTTCGCGTTCAGGCCTTGTTCGTACGCTGTTCAAACTGCCAGACTCAGTTCTCGCTCGACGATCGCCAGGTCGGGTCCGATGGCGTTGCGGTCCGTTGTGCGGTGTGCCGCTACGTTTTCCGGGTTGAGCCACCGGACGGTAGCTCCGCGCAAGCCTGGCGGGTACAGACCGTCGACGGCGATCTCTTCGAAGCGGAAGACATTCCCACGATGAGAGTTTGGATTCGCGAGGGTCGACTTCATCCGGACGACACCATTTCGCGGACGGGCAAACACTGGATTCGCCTCGGGGACATGCCCGAGTTCTCGGACGCGTTCGCCGGGTTCCCAGATCTTCCGGCGGTGCTTGGAGCGCCAGAAGCTGCGCCGATTGAAACCGAAGAGCTGTCCTCGGTGGGGCCGCCCCCGTCCTACGCCGGGGATGACGTGCCCACGGCGATCTCGGACGTGGTGCAGCCGGTCTCACGAGACCACTCCGAACGGCTCGACATGTCGGGCCTCTTCCTGTCGGCCGACCTCGAGCCGGACGCCGGCGACCCCGATGACACCGTGGTCCGCGGGCGGGTCGAGGGGCCCAACGAGAGCCCCAACGAGGGTCCGAACGAGGACACGGTCTCCGTTTCCCCGGGGGTCGTGTCCCGGACCTCGCTGTACGAGGACTCCGCATCGATGGTTCTCGACGACTTGGTCGCGCCCGAGCCCGAGCCCGAGCCCGAGCCCGAGCCCGAGCCCGAGCCCGAACTTGAGCTGGAACTCGAGCCTGAGCCTGAGCCGGAGCCCGAGTTTGAAGCGCTACCGGTACCGGGCACGGCACGGCGAAAACCGAAGCACCAAACGACCAAGGTTCGGATCGTTGCCGGCCTCGAGAGCGCGGACCCCGAAGCCAGCGGGGTGTTGCGAATCCTCGACGAGGGCGAGGAGCCAGAGCTCGACGCCGTCCAGCCCTCCTCCAGGACCCGCGGTGAGTCCAGCGGGGAGACGAGGCGGCCCAAGACGTCGGGGTCCATGTTGGGCGCCGTGACGGCCCACGTGAAGAGTGAGCCGGTCAAAGCGCTGACCGGCCCGCAGCCGCCGATCGGCGGTGAGTCGCCCGCCGAACCGTCCTCGCCGGCCCCGAGCACAGCAGCATCTGCACCGGCCGAAGTCTCTCTCGAGACGGTGGTCGTGCCTGAGCCCGAGCCGCCGCGCCGGTCGTCGTGGCCGCTGTTCGCCGGTTTGGGGCTGCTGTGCGGAGCCGCCGTCGTGTTCGGGATCCCGCAGGTGCGCGAACGCGTCTTGGGCACGAGTGGCGCGACGGACTCGTCGGAAGCTGGCAAACGACCGGCAGCGATTGCCCAGGTCGATGCCGCCGTTCGTGACGGCAGCCTCAACCAACTCAACATCGCGATCGCGTCCGCGGGAAAGGCTGCCGCCGGGGATGGGCTTTCGCCGTCCGCACGCGCAGATGTGGCGCTCGCGGCCGCGGAGGCTCGCGCCGCGCAGGCCGTCGCGCTTCGGCTTCAGGCCGTTCACGGAGCCGAGGGGAGCGATGCTGCATCCCGAGCCGACGATGCTGCCGACGCCGCGGCCCAAGCCTTCGCCGGCGTCGACGTCGACCAAGCTGACCCGACGCGATTGGCTCGGACCCGCGCTCGGGTTCGGCTCGCCCAAGGAAGGCCAACCGATGAGGTGCTTCCGCATGTCCCCGCCGACGAGACCGAGTTGCGGGCGATGGTCTTGGGCGCTCCGCTGTGGGCGGACGCAGAGGCCCGGGTTCCATCCGGCCTGATCAGTGCGCTGAGCGGGCTGTCGAAACCGTCGGTACCGGCTCAGGTGTTGCTCGCGACGGCCTACGCCCGCAGCGGCGACCGCGTCGGCGCCGAACAGGTTCGTTCCGCCCTGCAAACCCGCGCGGCCGACGATCCGACCGTGCAGGCGCTCCTCGTCGCCCACGGAGTGCCCGCAGTCGTCGCCGAAACGCCAACCGATACCGCGGCCGGCGACACGCCGGGTGAACCGGATGTCGTCGACACCGGTGCGGACTCGAGTGACTCGGCCGACGCTCCGACCGATCCGGACGATCCGGACGAGACCATCATCATCAAAGATGGACCCAAGGCGGTGTCGGTCGACAAGCTGATCGAGCGCGGATGCGAGAAGGTCGAAGGCGGCGATGTCAGTGGCGGCCTCAAGCTGCTGCTGCGCGCGTTCGACCGGCGACCCAACGACATCGACGTGCTGGTCTGCTTGGGGACGGCCAACCGAAAGAAAGGCGTCTCGACGACCGCGCTTCGGTACTACGAGAAGGCCCTGGCTCGCTCCCCCAGGTTCATGCCCGCCCTTCTGGGCGCTGCGCGTGCGGCCACCAAGCTCGGCGAAAAGGACAAGGCACTGAAGCTCTACAAGCGTGTGCTCGCGGTCTCCCCGAGCCACGCCGAAGCGAAAAGCTTCGTCGCCAAGCAAAAGGCTGCCGGGGACAAACCTGTCCCGCCCTCGGAGCCCAAGCCCGAGCCCACGCCGTCCGGGGGCGGTGACACGTCTCCGTCCAAGAAGAAGCCCGAGCCTCCCTCGGGCGACCGCAAACCCGAGCCGCCCGCGCCCGCACCATGAGCAACGCCTCCGACGTCACCCATGAAGAGATCGTAGCGCTCCGCGCCCAACGCCAGGCCGACGGGGATTCTCTGCAAGGCGAAGAGCGAGAGCGGCAGCGGACCCTTCACTGGATGCGCTGCTGCAAGTGCGGCACCCAGATGGATGAGATCGTCTTCCGTGGCGTGCGCGTCGACAAGTGCCTGCGCTGCGGTGGGATCTATCTCGACGACGGTGAGCTGGAACAGCTGGTCGGCAAGCCGGGCTGGATCGAAGCGCTGCGCTCGTTCTTCGGCAGCTAGCGGCGGGCCAACGCGCCACCGGGGCGGCGGTGAGAGCAGCGCTACGCGTCGACGTCGGCCGCTGAGGTTTGCAGCAGGGCCGCGAGGCGTGGGGCATCGAGGTCGGTGAGGTCGGCTCCGAGGTCGACCTCGACCCCCGCATCCCAGTAGCGCGCCTTCGCGCCCGTGAAGGGTTGCAGTGCGTCGAGCTGGGCATCATCAACATCCTCGAGACGACGGATGTCTCCGACCGCGCGGTGGGTCAGTGCGAGCTCGTGGGCAGGGCGAGGGCCGCCGCTTCGGGAGCTCGGGGTCAGCTCCAAGACAGGCCGACCACGACCGATCACCCCGACCTGGAAGGAGACCTGCCACCCACCGCCGCGTCGCGGCCGCGCCCGGAGATCGAGCGCTGCACCACCGAGGTCACCCCGGACGGATACGGCTGTGCCCTCGAGCGTGACTGGGGCTGGTAGGTCGAGCAGGTCGGCGGCGTCGCGGAGAATGTCCTCGATGGGCACGTCGGATGCGGAGGCGTCGGCGCCCGATCCGGACGAGGAGCGAAGCAACGTGTGCACGACGAGCAGCAGCGCGGCGGAGGCCATGAGCGCGAGCTGCGGGTTCGAGACGCCGATGCCGGTGACTGCGAACAGCCCCAAGGCGAGCCCACGAAGCCGCTCATCCCAGGACAGCAGCCCTCCGTACACCACCGACAGAATGAAGAAGACCGCGACGCAGACCATCACCACCCGCCACGAGGCGACGAAGGTGGGGTAGGGCAGCGAGAACCCAAACAGCGATTGCGCGATACCACCGACGCCATCCTCGAGCTTTCCGAAGCCCAGCGGATGCACGTAGACCATGTAGAGCAACGCGGTGACAAACGCAGACAGGGCGATGACAACGAACCGCACCGGTCGGGGCATCTGGGGCCGGAACGCCCAGAACGCTACCGCCGAGGCGGCGACGACCGACGCCATGACGGCCGTGCGGGCCGCATCGGGGATCGGGGACCCGGTGAGACTTGCGGGGAGCCCGACCGCCACGCGGAGCAGCAGCGGCACCATGACGGCGATCGCCAGGATGCGCGCCATCGGCTGGCGATCGTCGTGTTGCGTCCATGTCCCGGCGAGCGCGACCGCGGGCGCGGTGAGGGCAAGCCCCATGGCGGTTTGCAATGCCGCGGTTGGGATCCGGATGCCGAGGCCCGGCTGCTCGAGCACGTGGATCGTGAACAGCCCGAGGCCACCGAGGATTGCTGGCGCACCTGCAAGCCAGCGCCGCGCGCCCAGTTCCTCATTGCGAGACCAAGCCCAGCCGAGCGACACACAGGCGGCCGCGCACAGGAACGTGATGAAGTGATGCAGGATGAACTCGCCGTGGTAGGCGAGGCCCAATCGTGTCGTCTTGGTGATCAGTCCGATCAGGAGCGAGAGCTCCAGAGTGAGAAAGGCGATCGATGCGACCAGGGGTCGCTTGCGGAGACCCCACAACACACCGGTGGCGACCGTCGTTCCGAGCGCGCCGATCAGATACAGGCGCGAGCCCTCGTCCGCCGCGCGCTGAATCGCTTCGAGCGGAGCGAGGCCCAGGAGCAGCGTCGCCAACACCTGGAACGCAGCGGCGACCAAGGCGAAGCCGACGAAGGTCGCAGCGGGAGCGAGTCGCGGGTGCGGCACAGGCTCCTGAGGATCTAGCATCGCGAACGACGGTGCGCGCATCGCTAGACCCGGTTTGCTGATAATTTCCGCGTTTCGGGATCGATGTCCTACATGTATGGACATGTGGAACAGGCGCGGGTTTTTGGGCGGTTTGGCTGCGGCGACAGTCTCGGGGACGGCATGGGCCGGCCCGCGCCCGGTCGTGCGCCGTGACTTCGTCCTGTGCCTCGATGCGGGGCACGGTGGGGACAACGACGGATGCCGCTCTCGGGATGGCGTCCTGGAGAAAAATGTCACATTGCAGACCGTGCTGGCCTTGCAGGCGGCGGTGCTCGAGCGACTGCCACATGTTCAGGTGGTCCTGACCCGAGACTCGGACAAGTCCTGCACGCTTGCGGACCGCGTCGCGTTCGCCAACGGCGCCAAAGCGGACGCCTTCCTCAGCATCCACACCAACGCCTCCGAGTCTCGCGCCCAACACGGCTTCGAGACCTATGTCCTCGATGCGCGGGCCAGTTCGCTCGAGGCCGCCCGTACGGCCCGTCGCGAGAACGACGAGGGCCTGGCGGAGCCCGGCACCGCCCGCGCCGGCGCGGAGGTCGACACGATGCTTCGGCAGCTCGAGATGGCGCAGCAGCGGGTCTCGGCTGGACGCCTCGCCAAGGCGATTCAAGGCCACCAGCAGCATGCGTTCCCCGATCGCCTCGACCGGGGCGTTCGTCAGGCGCCGTTCGATGTGCTGATGGGTGCCCGCATGCCCGCGGTGTTGTTCGAGTCGGGCTTCCTCGACCATGCCGAAGAAGGCGCGCTGCTCATGAGCGATGCCGGCATGACCCGCGTGGTCTCCAGCCTGACCGACGCCGTCGTCGACTTCTACCGGCTCCAGGCCCGCACGGGCTCGTAGGGCCGGGGCTCAGCCGCCCTTGTCGACGGTTGCGTCCAGGACCGTCAGCGTGTGGTCATCGACCAGCGTCTGGCCATCCGAGGTGGCGAGTTCGGCGTGCACGATCGCTTCTCGCCCCGCGAGCTCGGCCGGTGTGTACGTCTCGGGGATCACCAGCCACACCGAGACGAACTCGTAGTCCACGCCCTCCTCGTCGGAGAGCGAGAACGGCACGGGATAGTCGAGGTAGGCGGCGAAGTGCCCGGACGGATGCTTCGACGGTATGCCTTCGATGTCGGTCCAGACCGACAACACCGGGATGTCGGGGTGGTCGAAGTCGAACGGGTCCGGGGGGATCGGAAAGCCGCTGCCTCGTAGAGGGAGCGAAAACATCATGAAGCCCTGGGGTCCCAGGGTCAGCGGAAGCTCTTCGTCGAACGCGAAGAACTCGTCGAGTCCGTAGCCGATCTCGATCCAGCCGTCGCTTGGACCCGGGCCGCTCTCAGAGCCACCCTCGGTGCCGGTGGGATCGGTGCCGGTGGGATCGGTGGTGGGATCGGTGGTCGGGTCGGTGCTCGGATCCGAGGGGTCGCTGTCGGTCGGGGTCGTCGTCGCCGAGGCTGAGCCGGTGGTGGTCGGGGTCGGGGTCGTGGCGGTGCCTGCGGAGGTGGTTGCCCCCCCGCCGGTCGACCCATCCTCGCCGGTTTCGGTCGACTCGGCAGCCTCCGAATCCCCGGTCGACGGGGAGCTGTCGCATCCAGCAGGGAGCGCGAGCCCCACCGCCACGGCCAACCATCGAAAGCCCCGAACCCTCCAAACCATGCATGGAGCATGGGGGCGGTGACGCTCGGACGCAAATCGGGGCTGCTAGACTCGCGCAGGATGCGGGGACTCTTCGTTTTGGCGTCGGTTGCTGGCCTTGGCGCCGCCGGGTGTGCTCGGCTGAACCCCGAGTTCGGTCTGGGCGAAGACGCCACAGGCGGTGCGCAGACCGCCAGCGGGCCGACGATCGGGACGTCCGGGACGCAAGGGGACGAGGACCCCGCCGGTGCCTCCACACGCGTGTCGGACTCGGCGGTGGATGGCAACGACCTCGGCCCCGGGCCGCACGTTTGCGGGGATGGCGAACTCGATCCCGGAGAGGCTTGCGACGATGGAAACGTCGACTGGGGCGATGGCTGCGATGAAGTTTGTCAGGTCGAGCCCGACCTCGTCTGGGTGCACGAGTGGGACTTTGAAGAGGGCGTCGCCGAGCGGTTCAACGACATCGTGCTGGTCGGGGACTTCGTCGTGGTCGCCGGCCGCGGGGAGGACCGGGAGTCTGGGGACCACCAGGTTCGTCTCGTGTCTTTGGACTCCGAAGACGGAGACGTGCTGCACGACACAACGGTCGCCGGAGGCGCGGGGACTGGAGGCGAGGCCCGGGGCGTGGCAGCACGTGGGGGCGAGGTCTACTACGCGGGGCGATCAAACGAGCCGGGTGTCGAGGCTGTCCTGGGCACGATCGCGCTCGGCAACGACGGGACCTTCGGACCCTCGAGTGAACTCCAGATCGACGGGATCGGGGCCACACGGGCCAAGGGGATCGCCTTTCGCGGCCGCGACGTTCTGGTGACGAACGGTTTGTTCAACAACGGAGGCCTCGGGCTCACCACGTGCACGACGGTGCGGGGGTGCACGGGTTGGTTGGGCAATGAGGACGGCAGCCAACTCGACGCCGTGGTCGTCGGGGACGCGGAGGTGTTTGTCGCCGGCCTTCGTGACGGGTCGCCGCGGATCTTCGAGGTCGTCGACACCTCGGTGGAGGCTGGATTGGTGCCGCTGTTCGCTGAGGCCCGGCTCGGCCGATTTCAGGCGCTCGCGATCCGCGGGGACATGCTCTACGCGGCCGGTTCCGTCATGACCGACGGTGACGAAGACGCGTGGATCGTCGCGTACTCCCTTTCCACGTCGGCCCTCGAATGGGAAGAACAGATCGACGAAGGGTCGGTGACCGACGACGAGTTCGAAGACATCGCCGTCACCGAGGACGGCAGCGTTGTGGTGGTGGGGATGCTGGGGACGCCGCCGGTCCCGGTCGTGTTCGAGTACGGGCCGCAGGGGCAGCCGCGCTGGGGGCTTTCGATCGAGCCGGAGATGGGTGTCGACTCCGGTCACGCTCGGGGCGTGGCCGTGCGGGGAGACGAGATCTACGTCGCCGGTGAGTGGCGAGAGACCTACAGTCCCGGAGATGGGGCGGACGGTACCGGCGTGGGTTTCGTCGCTAGAATCCGACGCTGAACCGAGACCCCAGGACACCCACAAAAACAAAGCCCCGCGATGGTGAGACCATCGAGGGGCATTGGGGCGGGCGACGGGTCTTGAACCCGCGACCTCTGGTACCACAAACCAGCGCTCTAACCAGCTGAGCTACGCCCGCCGCGAGGGAGCGGGTTTGTAGCACGAGGGTCCGGGAAAGCCAACCCGATTTCAGGCGGAAACGTCGCGCAGGACCCGCAACGTCGCGGCAGGCGTGGAGGTTTGGCCGCGGTCGTGGCAGCGTCGGGCCGTGCCCTCGCAGCCATCCAAGTCGCTGGAGACGTTCCCGAATCCGAAGCCGGAGCGGGATTTCGAGATTCGGTTCAACTGCCCGGAGTTCACCTGCGTGTGCCCCAAGACGGGGCAGCCAGACTTCGCGACGATCCGAATCAACTACGTGCCCGATCAGACGTGTGTCGAGCTCAAGAGCTTGAAGCTCTACCTGTGGTCGTACCGGGACGAAGGGGCATTTCATGAGGCGGTCACGAACCGAATCCTCGACGATCTCGTCGCCGCGACGGCGCCGCGCAAGATGACGGTCGAGGGCGACTTCTGGGTTCGCGGTGGCATCGGGACCGTCATCGTCGCCAGCTACACGCAAGGCGACGCATGAGTGAGGGGGCGCTGCGAGGATCGGCCACGGCGGCGGGGACCCGGCGAGGCGCGGACAGCTTTGGGGCGGGCGCCCGGG
>OJGU01000926.1_pt1 | contig 13226 bp, 10 predicted proteins | sample 1594741 | NCBI WGS metagenome assembly OJGU01 (sample SAMN05416841, study PRJEB24817) | seawater metagenome | isolation source: Sea water | place: Canada:Atlantic | collected 2013-07 | reverse complement strand
CTAGTCAGATTTCCCTGTACCAATGCAATAGAGATGCTGTTTGCCTCGGATGAATAGTTGTTGATGACTGATGGCAGGGCTAGCGGAAACGAGCTCGTTCAGCTTGTTACTTGCCAGGACCTTGAAGGTTGGGCCCGACTCAACAACAGTCGTGGTTCCTTTGTCGGAGACGAAAAAGATCTTGCCGTCAGCGGAGACTGGCGATGCGGAATGGCCTCCAGGGAGACGTTCCATCCAATAGCGGTGCCCGCTACGGGCATTGAAACAACTCGCAACGCCACTGTCGGCCACGAGAAACACGAAATCTCCGTGAGCAATCGGAGAAGGGACGTAGCCAGCGCCTCGTTTGGTGCGCCAGGCGATGTGTTCCTCTGCGATCTTCCCTTTGCCATTGGGGCGGATCGCAAGGAAATGCCGCTCGGGAAAGCCGCCCGTGACGAAAAAGAATTCGCCATTGTAGATCATCGAGGCGACAAATTGCTCTGTGGGACCATCCATGAGCCAATGCCGGTTGCCATTGTGCGGATCGTAGCTCGCAACTGACAGACTTCCCGAGAGGACCATCTGGGTTCGCCCTTCAATCTCCCGGATAATCGGCGTGACATAGCTACGTGTCTTGTTCTCGCGGGGGATCTTCCATTGAACGGCTCCAGTAAGGCGATTGAGGGCAACGATGTAGGCGTCCCCATCATGGTCTCCGTTTATGATTACAGTCTCGTTGAAGATGACGGGGCAGGCGTTGTAACCGTGTGCACTGATGAAATCGCCTGGCTCCACGAGCCACTGACGTTCGCCGTTGAATCTATAGGCGGCGACGATCATTCTTCCAGCCGTGATCATTCGTTCTCCTCCAACGTTGGGCGCGACGACCTCCTGTCCGGTGGGGCGCATGAATGTGACGTAAACGTGCTTGCCGTCCGTTGTCGGGGTGCCTGAAGCTCGGCTGTTGAGTCGATGAATTGACTCGGGGGCAGCTCGAAAGACCGTTTGTTGCCAGATGATCGTGCCTGTTTTTCGGTCGAGACGGATCAGGACTCGCTCTTGGCTCTCATCGATATATGACGTCAGAAAAATCGCATCTTGCCAGACGACTGGAGAGGAGTGGCCTTCGCCGGGAATAGCCGTTTTCCACGCGATATTCTCGTTCTGGCTCCACTTGGTTGGTACGCCTATCTCCTTACTGACTCCATCCCCAGTTGGTCCTCGCCACGCGGGCCAATTCTCGGCTGAAAGAAGCGGGGTTAGGGCGAGGTATAGGACAGCAAGTCGCATTCACAGAGTGTAGGAACGCCATTGATATTCTCAAGCGGCATTTCAGATCAAATTCAGAAAAGTGTGCTGCGTTGAGAGCTGCGGTGATGGGAGGCTAGTTAGCCGCCTTGCTTGTCGGTTCGTTTGACTTTGAGATTTCGAAGAGCATTTCCTCGAGCATTTTACGGCATTCCCGTTCCGTCTCTGCCTGTTTCTCGTAAGGGGCGTCAGCGGCGACTGATTTGATGTACTGGGCGCAGGTATCGCGTTGTTGCTTGCTCCAGTGACTCGTGAAGCCAGATTCAACAGAAGCGAGTTGAAGCGCCGTGCTCGTCGTCGAAGACGTCGGTTTTGATCGAGCATGTGCCCAGTTTGAAACGTGCTGGAAGTAGAGCATCGCTCTGTCAATGAGAATGAACGGAAACTGGGGGTTGGTGTTGGGCCCAACGGTGATCTTGATGCCACCTATCTTCTGTTTCTTGATGGTTGTCCGTGCGAGTTTCTCTCCTCGCAACCATGCTGTCGTCGCTCCCGCGATGGCGCCTGAAAGAGTGAAGACACCGAAGGAGAGTCCTGCAAGCGCGAGGTCAATCTTGACCCCTAGGCCGCCACCGATGACGGCTGCGGTGGAAACGATCTGTTTCTTTGAGAGCCCGAGCACCTGCCACGTTCTCTCGGTGAAAAGCTCGTCATGGAGGACAGACTGTGGAGGGATGTCGATATTGAAGATGTTGTGTTTGAAAAGCTTTCTGATGCTCTGATGGCATTCTTTCTCTACCGAGTGGAGCGCGTTCTCGTACTTTTTCTGGAGTTTTTCCTTCGCAGATTCTTCTTCACTCAGATTGAAGATCGATTTTGATTCGGCTTGGGTGATGCCTGATCGGATCAACTCACAAAGGATTCCTGAGACCTGATGGATGCGGCTCGCCCAATCGGATTCGAATGCTTCGATCGCGCTTGCAAGCGCTGCCTCCCAATCTTGATTGATCCCCTTCAAGCTCTCAAGGAGCGCGATGCGTTCTGAATAGGTGGCCTGGTGAGCGTCGAAAATGCGAATCGAATTGAAGGCCTTTGCGCAGGCACTTTTCCATTGGCTAATATAATTCTCCTGAAACTCCTTTGGATTGATAATCGCCATGCGCGGATTGCCCGTGAGTCTGAGGATCTCCATTTCAATTCGGTCGGTGCTACTAATGGGACGGCTCCCATCGATGACGTAAATGATCCCGCACCCGTGGGTTAGCGGGGTGAGAAGCTGCACATCGTGAGAGAGATCCGGGTCTGTGCCTTGCGATGCGATGAAGGCCTCTGCCAAGTTGGAAGTGTTGCTGCCTTCCTCCCGGAACCATTCGAGAATACGTCTGGGGTATTGGAAACCAGGCGTGTCGACGAACTGAATGACTGTTCGGCCATCGATTTGGACCGGATATTCTCTGCTGAGCGTCGTTTCTCCCGGAATCGGGCTGATTCGGACCGTGTCGTCCTCCGTCAGTGTCGCGACAACCGAGGACTTGCCTTCGTTCGGATGGCCGACGACGGTGTAAGTGGGGATGGGGCTACTCGTTGTCATCGATGATCTCGAGAAGACTGACCGCCAAGTTGTTATCGTGCAAGGCGTCAACGGATTGAGTCCAAACTTGATGATTTGTCTCGCAGACTTCTTGACGTCGTCCGGCTTCCTTGGGACGTCCAACGAGGTAAATCATCATTTTCCCGTTGGGAGCCTGGGTGGCTCGAAGTTCCTTGATCCAAGCAATCGTTTCGCGAATCGGAGGTTGGAAGGCTTCTTGAATGAGAACGATGCGTTCGAAGGAGGCTTCGTTCCGAATTGGCTCTACTTGTTCCCAGAAAACCGCAGATGACTGGGTCTCGTCGGGAAGTTTGATCCAGCGACTGACGGTCCAGCCAATCAATTCGTGGATTGCGGTGTCGATTTTGTTCTGACTGCTCCGCTTCGCTAATTCTGGTTCTACAATGACGAGGGCATACGGTTCCTCTTTTTTTTCTTCGGACATTGGTGGCGCCTCCTGGAGTGCTACCATTTCTAATGGCGGGGGAGGGTTCTCCGGTTTTCCCAAGGCACTTCCAGAGGTGCGGAGCTCCTGTTTGTTCATACTCTCCCAGAGTCGGTCGCAGGTCAGCGAGTCGAATCGAATCTGATTGAGGCGATTGCGAACGAACCAGTGACTGCCTAGCCACAAGAGGAATCGAGGAGCGAATCCGTAAACGAGAAGGGAACAGGCGAGAAAGGGCCACCACGAAACCAGATTCTGATTCGCAAGGGTTTTGATCCCATCCTTCAAAAAGATGCGGCTGCCCTCGATTTCCGTAATCGTTGGTGCTATTGAAGGCAAGATGAAGGACCACGGTGATGCTATTCGTTGCGTGACATGGTGTATTTCTTGTGAAGAAAGATTGAGTGAGGACTGCCAGCCAAAAGCACGGTCGCTTACGGTGACGAGAAATAAGGTGGTTGCGACTGCGGCAACGTTGAACCAGATGCCAAAGGATTGGAGGAGGGTCGATAGGATACCAAGAATAATTGCCTGATAGTGTGAGTGTTTTCGAGTCACCGATCCCAAGAAGGCTTGCATACGAAGTCGCGATTCGGCACTGCTCTTTTCTTGCACGTTCTGTTGAATCCACTTCACGCAGCGATTGAGGCAAAAGTGAATGCCTGGAGCAATGATTCCACTCTCCCATCGGATGATTCCGAACCGACGAAGAAGGAATCCTGCACCTGTAGCCGCAAGAAGGACGAGTTGACCGCCTAGGAGTAGTGATAGGAAACCCGCGACGTTGGTGGGTTGTGTGCCATCGTAGCGAAGGAGGGCGGCAGTCATTAGTGTGCCTGATAGAAGCGCCGCCAGATAGATCAGGGTTCGTAGGGTTCGGATCCCACGGCAGAAGAGTTGCCCTGGAAGCGCGTCTGCGAGTGGGGGGCGTTGACGCTGTTTATCCAGCCAATAACGGAATGCCTTTGAGCGTTCAGTGGAATTGGACTTCGTTCCGTTCCGATCGTTTTCTTTTTGGAATTGAAGAAATGCTTCTCTGTGCTGGTGGTCAGAAATCTTTCCTGACTTCGAGGCGGATTCCAAGGCGAAGTCGAAATCGATCAGATCTTCGAGCTGCCATTCGCGGGGGGCGTTGCTGTTCGAGGGTGATTTGATTGTGGCTTGAGGCAACATAGATGCCGCAGAGAAAGGCATGGGGGCCGTCAACTCGAGATCGTAGCCTGGCTACAGAAAGCTGCGTAGTTTGGCCGGCCCTGCGTCCAGTGTTGTTGAGAGAAAGGATAGCGAGGAACGAAAAACGCGAAGGCGTTGAGGCCTTCGCGTTTTTTGCAAACTCTCGCTGAGCGTCTATGATCTGAAATTGACCGCTTGCTCCTCATGCACTTCGTCCGCGCAGGGAGCGTTGGTTGGGGCATCCGCCTCTTTGTCCGAAGAAACGACAAGTTTGTTGGCGAGAAGGTACGCTTCGACCTCTTCGCCGCTGACGTCGGCCAGCATCACGCCGTTCACTTGGACGCAAGGACTCAGCATTTGCCCACTTTTCTCGATCATTTCCTGTCGCTGTGACGGATCGTTGATGATATCTCGATCCTGGAAGCTCAAATTGTATTTACGCATGATGGCGCGCACACCCTCACTCCAACCGCAGTAGGGCTTCAAATAGGCAACGACGTCGACTGATTGACTTGTATCACTCATACTAAATCTCCATGGCTGCCCAGCAGGGCGAACCGATATGAGCTAAAGTGCCGTATTTTTTTAGGAAATCAATGGTGAATTTTCATCCTCGTTGCTTTTGCCTTGGGCATTTGGGGTGGATTTTTGGGAATTGTGAATTTTTGTGTTCCGATTGAAGTCTAGTCTTTTTGAAACCTTTCGGGCGCGTTTTCGGTAGAGAGAACTGAGCTTCGGAAAGAATATTAATACACGAATCCCCACTTAAGTATGAAGAAACAGTTTGTCCTAGTCGCAGTGTTGGTCGCTCTTGGAGTTGGTTCTGGATGTGCCATTGGAATCGGTAATCGGGATCACGATACTCCCCGACATGCAACCCTCGGCCAAGAGTTGAGCGACCTAAAACAGGCCCACGACTCGGGTGTGATTTCTGATGAGGAATTTCACCGGCTTCGCTCACGCTTCATCGAGGACTAGTCGTTGGCAAGGTTCAGGGCCCAGCCCGCTGGCTGGCCCTCCGAATCTTGCTTTTCTCAGGAGATGGTCTTTGCAGACCTTTGAAGGGGCTAAAGGGGGTGCCCTTCCCAAGACCCTATCGTAAAAGGTTTGATTTCTTCTGAAAGCTGCTTTTCTGTTGGGGATCTCGCATGTTCGGGCAGATCTAGATTCTCGATGGTTGAGAACGGGTTCCCATTCGCGCTTAGGTATCATGAGAAAATCTATTCTCCCTTTAGTGTGGCACTGTTTAGTGCTTGTTGCTTCTCTGGTGACATCCTTGGTCGGCTTGGCTCAGTCGGGAGAGCCGGCCTTTCGCCAATTAGAAGACCAGCTTCCTACGCCGAATTCCTATCGAACTGCATCGGGCGCGCCTGGTGTGGACTATTGGCAGCAGCGGGCAGACTACGATATCTCCGTTGAGCTTGATGACGAGAACCAGCGGATTGTTGGAACGGAGAGGATTACTTATTACAACCACTCACCTGACGCACTTCGCTATCTTTGGCTACAATTGGATGCCAATCTCTTTAGTTCGGATTCGGATGGGCTCGGAATTCAGAATGCGCCAAGTCTTGATGGTTTGTCTTTCAAGGCGATTCGAGGAATTCTGCATCGAGAGGGCTTTGATAGTGCTCTAAGCATCGGCCGGGTTGAATTGACCAATGGTCAGCCCTTGGAGCACACGATCGTGAAGACGATGATGCGAATTGATTTGCCGGCGGCGCTCACACCGGGGGCGTCGATCGAGTTTGAGATTGATTGGAGTTACTCCTTGATTGACGCCAAGCTCGTGCGTGCCCGATCCGGCTTTGAATTCTTTCCAGAGGATGGGAATTTTATTTATGAGGTTGCCCAGTGGTTTCCTAGAATGGCTGCCTATACGGATGATCGGGGATGGCATCATAAACAGTTTCTCGGGTCTGGTGAGTTTACCGTCGAGTTTGGCGACTATCTGGTTCGAATCACTGCTCCCGAAGATCATATTGTTGCGGCCACGGGGACCCTGCAAAACGGATCCGAAATTCTTAGCGACGTGCAGCGATCCCGACTTGAGCAGGCGGTCGACGCGGAGCAGCCGCTTTTTATCGTGACGCCCGCTGAAGCCAAGGAAAATGAATCGAGCGTGGCCTCAGGAAAAAAGACCTGGGTTTATCGGGCGCAGAATGTCCGAGATTTTGCCTTTGCCAGTTCGCGGAAGTTTATTTGGGACGCCCAGGGATACGACATTAACGGAAAAACGGGATTGGCAATGTCCTACTATCCAAATGAAGCAGAGCCCCTCTGGAGTCAGTATTCAACTCAAGCAACGGTGCATACGCTTGAAGTCTATTCTCGTCTGACCTTCGACTACCCTTATCCGGTTGCGATCTCTGTCAATGGACCCGTGGGGGGGATGGAATACCCCATGATTTGTTTCAATGGCCCGCGTCCAAAGGCCGACGGGACCTACTGGGGGGTTGCTCCTGATCGGGACCAGTGGTGGTTTTCTAAGTATGGATTGATCTCTGTGATTATCCACGAGGTGGGGCACAATTTCTTCCCTATGATTGTCAATTCTGACGAGCGTCAATGGACTTGGATGGACGAGGGATTAAATACCTTTCTTCAATTCATCACGGAGCAGGAGTGGGAGGAAGATTATCCTTCAAGACGCGGTGAGCCTCGAGCGATGACCGGCTATATGACGAGTGAGGCTCAGGTGCCGATCATGAGTAATTCAGAATCGATTCTTCAATTTGGAAATAACGCCTATGGCAAACCTGCGACGGCTCTGAACGTGCTGCGCGAGACGGTGCTGGGGAGAGAGCTCTTTGATTTTGCCTTTAAAGAGTATTCTCAGCGCTGGATGTTTAAGCGTCCACAACCTGCGGATCTCTTCCGGACCTTGGAGGACGCTTCTGGGGTTGATTTAGATTGGTTTTGGCGCGGTTGGTTCTACTCGACCGAACATGTTGATATCGCGGTTGAGGATGTTCGGCGTTTTACCTTGGATACCCTTGATCCGGTGGTTGAAAAGGCGCGACGGAAACAGGAACGCGAGCGGGAACCGAAGTCGATTTCAGAGGTGAGAAATGACGGCATTGAACGGCGTCTCAGTCATCATCCTGAACTGGCTGATTTTTACAATGAGTATGATGAGTTTGCTGTGACGGCGAAGGATCGTGAAGAATTTGAAAAACTTGTCGATGGACTCTCGGATCCTGATCGCGATGTCTTGAAGACAGATGCGTTTTTCTATGTGCTGAAACTCAAGAATCTTGGCGGTGTGGTGATGCCCGTTATCGTGAAGATTAATTACCAGGATGGCTCTCATGAGATGCGTGAGTATCCGGCCGAAATTTGGGCTAAGAATAGTGAGCGAGTTTCAAAGCTCTTGATTCTAGACCGAGCCATCGCGCAAGTTGAATTAGATCCATTCGTGCAAACCGCAGATGCAAATCGAGAAAATAACTTCTTTCCGCAGCGGATTAAGCAGGAACGTTTCAAACTAGAATCTCAGAAAGATGCAACGAGCCCGATGGAAGACGTGAGTAGCTCTCGCAAGGACGGAGAATAGGATGAGTTTGGGCGCGTTTGTGAGATCGGTAGAAGAGTGGTTATTAGTTTCGCGTCGTCTGATGCTTTGCCTGACTGTCTGCCTGCTTTCCTTGGGGCCGTGGCTGCAGGCTCAAGGCGTGGATGAGTCAGGCGATGGAAGCGAGAAAGGGGATCTCTCGGATATATCGAAAGAGGTTCTGCGGGGGCGGATCGTCTGCTTGGCTGAGTCGATGCATGAGATTTATGATACCCATTTGCCCACGAATCATGAGCATCTTTACGGGTTTCGAACGACGAATGGCGAGTTTTATACGATTCTTCGGACGAAGCTTTCGGAGGCAATTTTTGTTGATCAACGGGTCAGAGACCGAGAGCTAGTTCTTTCAGTAAGAGTGATCCCGAAGAGTCGCGTGATTGATGTGATTACCATGAAGTCTGTGAAGGATGGCGTAGTGCATGATCTTCATTACTACTGCTTTATTTGCGCGATTCGAACGGTAGATCCTGCAATTTGTCTTTGTTGTCAGGAAGCGGTTGAGTTTATGGAGGTTCCGCTCGAGTAGGTCTGTCTTGTGACGGTTGTCGTTGTTTCTGCGTGAAGCGAATGCGGAAGCCATCTTGGGCGGAGCGAAGGCTTGATTGGTTCTTACCCGTGCAATAGCGTCCCGTCTAGTTCATCACGACTTTATGAAAAATCGCACAACGAATCCTTTGGTTTCTTGGGGAAGTTTTCTGACTGTCATGCTGCTTGCCTGCAGTGTGTTGCGCGGCGAAGGGGCGCTTCCCTTGGCTGCTCCAGAGACTGTGGGCATGTCTGCCAAGCGTTTGGCGCGCATTGCGCCGCTGGTTAAACGTTACGTTGATGAAGATAAATTATCCGGCGTGATTACCCTCGTTGCACGTCGAGGGAAGATTGTTCATTTCGAAAGCTACGGAGAACGCGATGAAGAGGCTCAGCGCGCGATGGAGAAAGATTCGTTAGTTCGAATCTATTCAATGACGAAACCAATCGCTGCGGTTGGTCTGATGATGCTGCACGAGGAGGGGGCCTTTCAGTTGAATGACGCCGTTGAGAAGTATCTTCCCGAGTTTGCTGGGCAGAAAGTGCTTGTCGATGGCTCTGAAGTCCCGGTGGATCGAAAAATGTCAATCCACCATCTCCTGACTCATACTGCGGGACTGACTTATGGAATCTTTGGAAATACCGACGTTGATAAGCAGTATCGAAAAGCCGGCGTCCTTCGAGAGAAGAATCTGGATGAGATGATCGATCATCTTGGTGAGATCCCTTTGCAGAATCATCCTGGTGAGAAATGGCACTACAGTGTTGCTGTTGATGTGCAGGGAGCCTTAATTGAGAGGCTTTCAGGGATGCCCTTGGATCAGTTTTTTTATACCCGCATCTTTGAGCCTCTGGGTATGACGGATACGTTTTTTGAAGTGCCCGAAAACAAGGTGGAACGGTTCGCCGCGAACTACAGTTATAGCTCTTCTGAGAAGAGGCGCCGTCTAGTCGACTCGCCCGCCGAAAGCAAGTTTGCTAAACCGGTCAGTTTCTTTTCAGCCGGGGGAGGCTTGGTCTCGACGGCAGCTGATTACTGGAAGTTTTCTCAAATGTTGTTGAATGGTGGTTATTTCAATGATGTGCGCCTGTTGGGGCGGAAAACGGTCGAGCTCATGACGCAGGATCATCTTCCGGCCGTTCTTGAGTCGCCTGATCCAACTTCGACGTTTGGCTTTGGTTTGGGATTTCGAATCATTCTCAATGTTCCATCGACTGCTGCTCCTGGATCCGAAGGGGAGTATAGCTGGGGGGGAGCTGCTGGAACGATCTTTTGGATTGATCCTGAGGAGGACCTTGTCGCGATCGCGATGATTCAACTCATGTCGTCTCCCTACAATCTCCGCCGTGAGATGAAGTCACTGATATATCAATCGATTATTGACTGATTGCTCGATTTGGATCCGCTTGGGAGGGAGTCGTTCACTGGGGACGTCACTGCCGATTCGGCGTTCCGCGTAAGGCAGAATTTACTTGCGGCCCAGAGGAAACGAGGTTATCTCTATCGAGACTTCTTTAAAGGGAAGTTGTGAGTCGTTTCTGACCTTCCTCGTGAAATAATTCTATTTCATTGTCATCTGGTTAGCGACGATTGGTAGCAGCACCGTTTGGTTTGTTGCTATTGTCGATGAACCAGGTGTGCCATTCGATGATCGATTGCCGCCTTTGTTCCGCGGAAGAATGAAACCGGTCGGCTGTGATTAGCGCAGATCGACGGACCGATTACGTATGGATTCGTTTAAGGACCTTGAGCTAGAAGAAAAACTACAGCAGGCTATTGAGGCCTGTGGTTTTGAAACCCCGACCCCCATTCAGAGAGATTCGATTCCTGAAATCCTCAAGGGAAAGGATGTCTTAGCCTCGGCTCAGACCGGAACCGGTAAAACCGCGTCCTTCGTGCTTCCGGCAATGCACAAACTCTTGTCGAAGCCCAATCGGAAAGGGAGTGGGCCTAGGGTTCTTATTCTGACTCCGACTCGAGAGTTGGCTGGGCAGGTCAATAATAACATCCGTGATCTTGGTCAGTTCTGTAAATTTGTCACCGGGAGCGTTATTGGAGGAATGCCATATCCCCCTCAAATTCGCTTGCTCCAGAAGAAAGTGGATATTTTGGTCGCCACCCCTGGTCGCCTGATGGATCACATGGAGAAAGGTCGAATCGACTATTCTGATCTTGAGATTTTCGTGCTCGATGAAGCGGATCGAATGCTCGATCTGGGATTTATTGGGGACATCAGAAACATTGCAGCGAAACTACCTCGGGAGAGACAAACGCTTCTTTTCTCAGCAACGTTAGAAGGGAAGGTCCTCACAATTGCTCACGATCTTCTCCGTGATCCGGTGACGATTCAGTTGGCTTCCAATAACGTGAAGCATGAGCTGATCAAGCAAAAGGTGCATTATGCAGATGACCTGATCCACAAGCACCGAATCCTAGACAGCTACCTGAAGCGAGATGAATTGACTCATGCTTTGATTTTTACGGCTACAAAGAAAACTGCTGATCGGCTCGCTGCAATCCTTGAAGCCCAAGGCCATAACTCTGCTGCTCTTCACGGGGACATGCCTCAGGGGTTGAGAAAGAAAACGATGGACAAGATGCAGGAGCGAAAGCTCCGAATCCTTGTGGCCACGGATGTGGCTGCTCGCGGACTTGATATCAAAGGGATTACCCATGTGATCAATTTTGAATTACCGAGTGTTGCCGAGGACTATATTCATCGTATCGGGCGAACGGGACGTGCCGGAGAAAATGGCATAGCAATTTCATTGGTATCGCCGGAGGACTGGGGAAAGTTGCGCGAGATTGAGCGTCTGACGGATATGCCTGTAGAGCGAGTTGTCGTTCCGGGGTTGGAGCCCGAACGAGCTGGGCCTGAATTCCGTTCAGCATCCGCTGCCAGTCGTTTACCTCGATTCGGTCGAAAGAAGCGTCGGATGGGATCCCGATTGCGACGCTAGTTATTTTTCGCCTCTTCGTTTTCATTCTCGTGGGCTTCCTGGGGGAGGGGTGTGCGAGGCGTGGCAATGCTGAATCGTATCGAAGAAACGGACGGTAAGATTTACGAGAAAAGATTAATTAGTGGGACCAATCGTGAGGATGAACTCACTTTGGCCTCCCGAGCTGGGCTTATTGATGCCCCGCCGTCGGTATCGAACCGCAAAGAAAGGGCTTCGGCGCCTCATTAGAATCAAGATGAGAACGAACAACGTTGTCATTGGTTCCCCCTCCTCGATTCCCAAACGAGTCCGTTCGTTCTTCGACAATATTTCAAACTCAATTGTCCTTATTGGACGAGAGGAAACCTATGGAAGATAGAATTATTAAGCTGTTGCAGCATGGCGACTATGTGCCCAGCGATGCAGCGGCAATCAAAAAAGCGCTTCGATTGAAACCGGGCGAAATGAAAAAGCTGAAAGGGGCACTGTTTCGACTGGAGCAGAAGGGCGACATCGCAACGATCAAAGGGAATCGTTTTATTATTCCTTCGGAGGCCGATCTCGTTCCTGGCCGAATTCAAATGACCCGGCAAGGGAGGGGCTTTCTAATCCCTGACGATGAGTCATTGGGAGAGATGGCGATCGCTGCCGAATCGACCGGTACCGCATTGCACGAAGACAGAGTCTTGGTGCGGCGCGACGCGAAGAGTCTAGGGTCGCGTGGCGCGGGCGCGGGTAAGGAGAAACCCAATGGTAGTGTTGTTCGTGTCTTGGAGCGGCGACGAACCCAGTTCGTTGGGGATCTTCAGCGGAGTAAGCAGTTCCTTTACGTCGTGCCCGATGATCCGCGAATTCATTGTGATATTTATGTGTCGGAGCCCAAGGATTTAGGGCGGCCAGCACGGGTCGGAGACAAGGTTGTTGTTGAGTTGCAGGAGTGGCAATCGCGGCACATGAATCCGGAGGGAGAGATTATCGAAATTCTAGGACCCCCCACCCAGGAAGGGGTTGATATGTTGGCGGTTATTCGCCAGTACGAGTTGCCAACGCACTTTCCTCGAAAAGTTCTTCAGGAGGTGAAGCGGTTTGGCAAAACCGTTAGTGATAAAGATCGGGAAGGGAGGATCGATTGCCGGAGCCATGATGTCATCACTATCGACCCCGTGGATGCTAAAGATTTTGATGATGCGTTTTACTTACGAGAAGCCGATGGGGGGAAGTGGAAGCTGTGGGTTCACATTGCCGATGTCTCGAACTATGTCTTGCCTGGTTCAGCCTTGGACGTCGAGGCGAAGAAGCGCGGGAACTCCAGTTATCTTGTCGATCGGGTGATTCCAATGTTGCCCGAGGCTCTGAGCAATGAGCTCTGTTCTCTCAAGCCAAAAGTTGATCGCTTGACAAAGTGTGTTGAGTTCTTGTTGGGGAAGGATGGAGAGGTGATTCGATCGAGGTGCTATGCTTCCGTCATTCATTCGAAACAACGTTTCGCCTATGAAGACGCTTTCGAGGTGCTGAAGAGAAAACCGAGAAACAAGATCGAAAGCATGCTTCACGATGCCAATAAACTGGCTCAAAAGATTCGTGAACGACGATTTAAGAATGGTGCGTTGGAACTCGACTTTCCTGAGAACAAGATTTACCTCGACGATCATGGTAATGTAGATCGAATCGAGCAGGTTGATAACGATATTTCCCACTGTCTCTTATACACATCTCCGAGCCCACGAGACCTCTCTACATCTCGTATG
>OJGU01000925.1_pt1 | contig 13238 bp, 14 predicted proteins | sample 1594741 | NCBI WGS metagenome assembly OJGU01 (sample SAMN05416841, study PRJEB24817) | seawater metagenome | isolation source: Sea water | place: Canada:Atlantic | collected 2013-07 | reverse complement strand
GCACATCAGCAACCCCAAAGACCCCCGACTCCCGCCCCTGCTCGATAGCCTGCGCGACCGCGTGGAGCTGCGCGACACCACCGCACGGAGCAAGGCCGAGTCTCGGCGTTTCACCGCGCTGTTCGACTCGCCAATACGAACCGACGCAATGATCCTCCTCGCGCTCGTTCGAACCGCCCCCGATGATCCGCTCATCGAGCCCCTGGCCCGCGGTCTAACCAAGGCGCGAAACAGCGGCCAGCTTCGCAACACCCAGGAGAACGCCTATGCATTGCTCGCGATGGCGGGCTACGCGGAACTCCGAGAGTCCACCCCGCCCGACATGGATGTGCGGGCGTGGGTTGGTTCGGACATGGTCGTGGACGCCGGCTTCGAGGGGCGCGACCTGTCCCTCGTCCACGAGACCGCGCCGATCAAGGGCGAGAACCCGCTCGTCACCCTGGAACGAACCGGCCAAGGCCGGCTGTACTACCGCGTCGGCATGCAGTGGGCGCCCACCCCGGACACCATCGAGCCCCAGGCGCGTGGAATCGCCATCGAGCGAACGCTCTTCGACACCCGAGGCGCCCTCGACGACCGGTCCCTCGTCGCGGGCGAAGGCGGCACGCTCGAGGTCGTGATCACCGCCGATGCGCGACAACGCTACGTCGCGATCGATGTACCCCTGCCGGCCGGCATCGAGGCTGTCGATCGATCGCTTGGACGCGGCGGCGCGTCAAAAACGGTTGGCACTTCCACCGGCGGGCACGGCCTCCCCTACTCCCACCACGAGCTCCGGGGCGACCGGGTGCTGGTCTTCGTGGACCGGCTCCCCGCCGGGACGTATCGCTACCGAGTCCCGGTGCGCGCGACCCACGAAGGGCACTACTCCATGCCGCCCGCCACCGCCGTTGCGATGTACTCGCCGGAGGTGTCCGGAAACACGGGCGCTCGCCAGGTTCGAGTGGTTTCCCCCTAGCGCGCCCTCCTCCGGTACCCTCCGGGGAAATGAGCTTCGAGCACGAGAAACAGTCGGCGCTTCGCATTCTCGAGGGCATCGAACTTGGAACGATGGACTCCGTCGAAACGTACAGCCACCTGCGCGACGCGGACGACACGCTCATCTACTTCATGTTCAAGTGGCTCCGAAAACGGTACCGCGAACACGAGGCGGCCGAGGGGGTCCTGGGCCGTCTCGCCGACGTGTGCAACGAGTACCGCGAGCTCACGCGCCGGGCGAAGGGTGGCGAGGAAGACCCGGTCGTGGGCTGGTTCGAGGGCAGCTACAAGTACAAGGACCTCACCGCTGCTGAGTTCATCGACCTCGTCGTCGAAAAGCTCGAGGGCTGATCGAAGCCGCGGCGTCCGCCATGCCCAGCGCCACAGATCGAACGTTCGACGACATCGTGATCGGAGCCGGGATGGCAGGCCTCACGGTCGGCGCCCTGCTGGCCAATGCTGGGCGACGGGTCCTGCTGCTCGAGGCCCACGACACGCCCGGCGGCTACGCGCACACGTTCGTGAAGGGGCGCTACAAGTTCTGCGCCCAGGTGCACTACATCTTTGGGTGCAGCCCCGGCCAACCGGTCTACGAGGTCTACAAACGACTGGGGCTCACCGACCGCGTGAAGTTCAACCGACTCGACCCGGAAGGATTCGATCACGTCATCGTCGGCGGCGAGCGCGTCGCCATTCCCAACGGGATGGCCAAGTACCGCGACCAGCTCATCCATCGATTCCCAGACGCCGCCCGTCCGCTGCGGCGGTTCTTCTCGGTGATGATCGGGATGTCCGACGAGATCGATGCGCTCCCGGATGACCTGCGTCTGCGAGATGCGCTGACGGCCCCGTTTCGGTTTCCGCGGTCGATTCGCTACCGCACCTGGACCCTGCAAGACCTCTACGACCACGTCGGCATGCCGCAACTGTTGCAGGCGATTCTGGCTGGCCAGAGCGGCGACTACTTGCTCCCGCCCAACGAAGTCTCGCTGGGACTGCATGTTGCGTTGGTCGCCAACTACGACCGCGGTGCGTTCTATCCCCAGCAGCACTACTCTCACATGGTCGAATCCCTGGCCGACCACATCCGCCACGCACCCGGATGCGAGCTCCTTCTCGAGACGGAGGTGGCGAGCATTCAGGCCGAGGGCGGTCGCGTTCGCGGCGTCACCACGAAGGACGGAACGGTCTACAAAGCGCAACGCTGTGTATCCAACGCGGACCCACGCGTCACCCTGCGGATGATCGATGCGCCCGTGGAGCCCAAGTTCCGCGAGCGCGTCGTCTACCCGTACTCGACCAGCACGGTCACCCTGTACCTCGGCATCAAGGGCATCGACCTTCGCGAGCACGGGTTTGGCGATTTCAACGTCTGGCACTACCCCCACGACGACATCAACGAGATCTACCGCCGTCAGGTCGAGCAGCACGACCTCAGCGACCCGTGGTTGTTCCTCTCCACGCCGACCCTTCACAGCGACGCGCCCGGCCTCGCGCCCGACGGAGAACAGATCCTCGAGGTGGCGACCAGCTGCAACTACGAGCACTTCGCCAGCCTCAAGCGTCGTGGCCACAAGATCTACTCCAAGGAGAAGACCCGCGTCCGCGACCGCATCCTCGACATCCTCGAGGCGCGATACATCCCCGGGCTCCGTAGCCACCTCGCCATGAAGCTCGCGGGAACCCCGTTGACCAACGAGCGGTTCTGCCGAGCTCCGCGCGGCAACGCCTACGGCTCCAACCTCTCCGCCGATGCCATCTGGCCGCGGGTCCCCCACGAGACCCCGTTCGACAACCTCTTCATGGTCAACGCCAGCGCCGGCTACCCCAGCGTCGGCGGCACGATGAGCGCGGGCTTGCGGCTCGCCGACCGGCTCCTCGCGTCCTGACGAAGCCACGGGTACTCTGCGGGCCATGGCTCGCGTTGCAGTCACGGGAAGCACAGGGCACTTGGGGCCCTGCCTGATCCGACAACTCCTCGCCGACGGGCACGAGGTGCGGGCGCTCATTCGTAGCGAAAAAGCCCCCGCAGCACTCGAAGGCTTGGACATCGAGGTGATGCGCGGCGACATCTGTCAGCCCAGCACGCTTCGGCCACTGGTCGAGGGTGTCGACCGCGTCTATCACCTCGCCGCGCTGATCTCGATCGTGGGGCCGATGGACGGCAAGGTCCGAGCCGTCAACGTGCATGGCGCTCGCAACGTGGGTGAAGCCGCACTCGCTGCGGGCGTCAAGCGCATGGTTCATGTCAGCTCCGTACACGCCTTCGAGCTCGGCGTCGGCCAGAGCGGAAGACCTCGAACCATCGACGAGACGCACGAGCGCTCCCGCGAAGAGACGTGCCCCGCCTACGACGCCAGCAAGGCCGCAGGCGAGGTGGAGATCCGCAAGCTCGTCGCCAAGGGACTCGATGCCGTCATCGTTCATCCCTCGGGCGTCATCGGTCCGTTCGATTTCAGCCCGTCCCGCATGGGCAAAGTCTTGCTGTCGCTCGGCAACGGCCGCATGCCCGCCCTCCTTGGCGGAGGGTTCGACTGGGTCGACGTCCGTGACGTCGGTCAGGGAATTCGCGCTGCCGCAGAGAAGGGCCGCACAGGAGAGAGCTACATCCTCTCGGGCAACTTCGCGTCGATCCCCGACCTCGCGCACGTGGCCTCGAACGTCACCGGGCGCGGCGCTCCCAAGCTCACCATGCCTCTCGCCCTGGCCAACTTCTTCGCCCCGGCAGCCGAAGCCACCGCCAAGCTCATGCGGATGGAGCCGCTGTACACCGAAGAGTCGCTGATGGCTCTTCGCAGCGACGTTCGCTTCGAGCGGAGCAAGGCCGGAGTCGAGCTCGACTATCACCCGCGTCCCTTGCTGCACACGCTGCGCGACGTCTACGCATGGTTCGCCGCGCACGGCAGCCTGAAGAGCCCCGCGGCCGAGCTTCACCCCGAGCGCTACGGCGCCGTCCTTGCCGCGTGATGCACGACGCCGAATTCCATCTGTGGATGACGTGGCTCGAGATCGCTCTGGCCGTGGTGACCTGCGTCGCGCTGCTGGTGATCAACGCGCCCTATGGCCGGCACGTTCGGCGCGGATGGGGTCCACAGATCCCCTCGCGCATCGGCTGGATCGTCATGGAGTTCCCGGCCGTCGGAGTTTTTGTGTGGTTCTACGCGCAGGGCGAGCTCCGCTGGGACCTCGTCCCACTGGCTCTGCTCTCACTGTGGCAGGTGCACTACATCCACCGCACGTTCATCTTCCCCTTCCGGTTGCGGACCAAGGGCAAGTCCATGCCCGCGCTGATCGCCGCGATGGCGGTGGGCTTCAACATCCTCAACGCCTACGTCAACGCGACCTGGCTCAGCCACTTCGCAGGCTACGACGTCAGCTGGCTGTGGGACCCACGGTTCATCATCGGGGTCTCGATCTTCGCCGCGGGGTTCTGGATCAACATCACGTCCGACCAGATCCTGATCAACCTCCGCAAGCCCGGCGAGACCGGCTACAAGATCCCCAAGGGCGGTCTGTTTCGCGTCGTCAGCTGCCCCAACTATCTGGGCGAGATCATCGAGTGGACCGGCTTCGCGATCGCCACCTGGGCTCTGCCGGGGCTCGCGTTTGCCCTGTACACCGCGGCCAACGTCGGCCCTCGGGCGCTGGCGAACCACCGCTGGTACCGCGAGCGCTTCGAGAACTACCCCGCCGAGCGCAAAGCTCTGATCCCGTTCGTGCTCTGAGACTGAGCCGGTTTGCCCGACCCGGGCAAACCGGTTGCGCAGGTCGGGTAAACTTTCCCAACGGCGTGTTGGGAAAGCTCCCGCAGTCACACGATCGGAGAGCTGGCACGCTCGTTGCTTTGTAGAGCGGTGCAATGGCCGGGTGTGTCTCGTCGATCGAGAACTCAACCCCATGACACTCAGCGGACTCGTTCGCCCCTGCGCGAGCGTCGGTGCAAACCGCAAACGGTCGGCGGGGCACCCCGGTCATTCACCTTGATGCGGTGCTTCGCGCTCAGGCGAACATCACCATGTTGAGGGCGACAAACCCAAGGATGACCAACGACTCGATGAGGGCAAGCCCGAGGATCATCGGCGTGAAGACCTTCTCCGCGGCCGCCGGATTGCGACAGATCCCGTCGTAGGCCGCGGCCGCCGCTCGGCCCTGTGCAAGCGTACCGCCAAGGATGGCGACACCCAACGCGAGCAGGGCTGCCATCACGACGGAGGCGTCGGGTCCCCCCTCCCCGGCCGCGTGGGCTGTGGCGGGGGCGAGGGTTGCGATGATTCCGAAGAGAACCGCGGCGGTGCGTCCCTGTTTCATGGCACCGCGGGGGTACCTCATCCGTGCCGTAGCGCAATGGCTGACGCAAACCGTGCGTGGATCAGAACGGGCCGACCTCGCCGCAGTATTCACAGCCGCACGCGGTCCCGCAGTCCACGGACCCGTCGGGAACGACCGTCGCTGCGTCGCTGCACTTGAGGCCGCAGTCGTCGAATCCGCAGCTCACCGCAGCTCCCGCACAGATGTCCGGGGACCCTTCGTTGCAGTTGAGGAAACACTGGCCGTAGGACCCCGTGCAATCCAGGTCCACCCCAGCACACGACGCGGCCCCCGAGCAGATGACCTCGACGCGATAGAAGGTGTCCGCCGAAACCTGGAGATCGGTACACGTCTCCGGACCGTTGCAGAACACGGCGCAGTCCCGTCCTGCGGGACACTGCAGGCTCAACGCCGCACAGTCATCGCCGGGGTTGCAGTCGATACGGCAGGAGCCCTCCACGCCGTCGCACGACGAGCATCCTTCGGGGCATTCGCCGCCCAGGTTGAACAGCGGATCTGCGTCGCAGACGAACGCTCCGCATCCTTCGACTTCGACGTTGTCGCAGGTCGCATTGCAGCCGACCGACGCGCCGGCAGCGGCGCCGAACTGGAGGTCGGAGCACCCGATCCCGTCGAGCGGGCCGTCGCAGATCTCGCCCGGGTCGAGCACACCGTTGCCGCAGAACTCGCACTGACTCGTATCGAAGGTGCAGTCCTCGGCGCATCCCAGCAGACCGCCGGAGTGTCCAAGCGACCGGCAAGTCTCAGGGACCTGCCCCAGCTCGCATGCCTCTGTGTCGTCCAAGATTCCATCGCCGCAGACCGGCCCAAGCCCGCTCGTGGTCGACTCTGCGTCCGACCCGCGCGACGACGCCGAGGTGCTCCCCTCGTCGGACGAGGGCCCGGAGGAGGAAGACTCCGCGCTCCCACCCGGGGTATCCGTCGTCGCCTGCGGTGGCACTTGGCCGGTCTCGCCGGACGACTCGATGGGCACGCATCGGCTCGCCAAGCCGACCGGAGCCGCTCCCCCGTAGCGTTGCCCCGACGGGCACGCATCGTCCCCAAAACTACAGAACCCCGAGGGCTCACACACGCCTCCGCCGCAATCGACGTCCTCCAGGCACGAGAACGCGCCGCCACCCCCGCAGCCAACGCTCAGCGCGAGCAAGAACCCGTAGATACCCAAGAATCTCGCGCGCATCTCGGATGGGTACCCCCAGCCCCGTTTCGATTACACGGAAGTTTGGCGGTCACCCGGTGGGCCGCAGCCCATACCGTCGCAACCGCGTCCCGAAGTCCTCGAGGTCCGAGTCCTCGTCCGCTCCGTGTCCGATCACCACCTCGATCAACGCCCGCGCTTCGTCGAACGCCAGGTAGACCGTCGCGCCCTCGGGCGACTCCCACACCGAGGTGCTCGCGGTGGGGTTGATGTAGTGCCATCCAGCGAGCACCTCCCACGCGAGCTCCTCCACGTCATCGGCACGAGTGAACCCGTCCCATCCGCCTTCGGGTTCCCAAGCCTCGGATCGCGTCGCCATCGCGGCGCGAGTGTAGCCGGAACTCGGGAAGTTAATCCGAGGAGGAGACCTCCGTCGAGCCAAAGCACGAGCACGCGTTTGCCGAGGACGGTACGGCCCACAGCGCCCCCGCGACCACCATTCCGAACATCAGCCTTCTCATCTTCAAATCCAACAAGAGACAGTCTGCAACAGCGAGCGGCGAGGGTCGGCCGGGCTCGAGCTCGCGCGACCCGGGCCGGGGAGCCGGGCACGCACGCCCCGCGTGAGCCCATTGCGCGGGAACGCGCTGCTATCCCGGACCCACGGACTCGCACGATCCGACCGTGTTAGACTGCATTGGTGGAGCCACCGCTCGGACTGGCTGTCGTTGGTGTCGCGATCCACAGTGCTGTCGGCCGGACGGCACCGTCCGCCGCCGCCGCTGTTCGAGCCGGGATCACCAGGCTCAGCGAACACGACTACCTGGTGGACAACGCCGGAGACCCGTTTAGGCTCGCATTCGACTCGGAACTCGATGCCCCGCTGCAGCGTGGCCAGCGGATCGCCAGACTTGCGGCTTCTGCGATCGAGCAGCTCGTCCCACAGCTCGAGCAGCGAAAGCTTCCGGGCAGCATCCCCACGTTCTTGTGCTTGCCCGAGCCAACCGAGACGTTCCCCGCGGCGGACGCGACGCGCATCTCGGCAACGATCACGAACACGTTCGCCAGCCGGGTGGAACTCACCTGCAGGAACCTCTCGCAAGGCAATGCCGCCGGCGCAGTGGCGCTCCAATCCGCCCACGCGCTGCTGTCGAGCGGTAGCTGCGACGCGTGCCTGGTGGTGGGCGCCGACTCGTTCATCGACCCAGACGTCCTCGAGCCCCTCGATGAGCTGGGCCGGGTGATGTCGTTGTCCAACCGCTGGGGGTTCCCGCCGGGCGAGGGTGCCGCAGCTCTGCTTCTGGTCAGCAAAGCCAAGGTCCGATCTCTCAACATGCCTGCGCTCGCCGAAGTTCACGGCGTCGGCGTTGCGCGTGAGCTGCACGGCCGCGAAGGAGATGGCGTGTGTGTTGGCGAAGCGCTCGCCGACGCATTCCGACAGTCCGTGCGGAACCTGGGTCAACCGGTTGCCTCACAGTACTGCGACATCGATGGGGACCGCTATCGAGAGCACGAGTACTCGTACGCGATCAACCGCGTCCATCACGACATGTTCGTCAACGCCACGGACTACGTCGCTCCCGCAGACAGTTGGGGCGCAGTCGGTGCGGCTTCGCTGGTCATGCTCTCCGCGCTCGCCATCGCCCGGCAGCAACGAGATGCCAACGCCGGCCCCACATCCATGGCATGGGCCGGCTCCGAGGCTGGGCTGCGCGGAAGCGTGGTGTATCGTAAAGCTGGCAAGCGATGAAAGTTGGCGTCAACCCACCACGCACCCCGTGCACAGAAGGCAGCAGTGGCATGAAAATCGCCGCGCTCCCCAACGTCTGCAAGATGCCTGGACCTCCGGCGCCTTTCGTCCCGGTGCCGTTGCCGAACATCGGGAAGTCGTCCGATTCGCCCAAGGGCTACTCGAAGAAGGTCAAGATGCACGGCAAGAAAGTGGGCATCAAGGGTGCCACGTTCAAGAGCCTGGGCGACGCCGCCAGCAAGGGCACCGGTGGTGGCCTCATCTCCGCCAGCACTCACGACGTCTGCGAGTTCGTCGGCCCCGGTTCCATGAACGTCAAGATCGAGGGCAAGGCTGTGCAGCTGTTGGGCGACGTGATGACGAACAACAAGAAGAACTCGATGTAGCCCTCGGCCGAGACCGAACTACAGAATCTGAACGGACCGGACCGGTGCGACCGACTGGTGCACCGCCTGCACCACGTTCGCGAGAGCGTCCCAGGCACCTTCGAGGGCTCCGGTGTCTTCGATGAAGACGGTCGCCTCGTTGCCGTCGAGTTCCCAACCTTCGACGCCCTCGGGAAGGAGAAAGCCGAGCTCCGAACTCACGTCGGGATCGCGGTACGTCTGCACTGCGCCGGCGTCGAGCCAGACCTGCAGCGCTTCGACAGCCTGTTCGAGGTTGTCCGCCCCCTCGTCAAACGTCACGACCGCCTCCACGTGCGGACCGGTCCGGTCATCGTCGAGGGAATAGGTCAGGCGCGGCCACAGGGGAGGCAGCTCATCTCGAGCGATCTGTTGTGCTGGCTCCTGACTCCCGGTGCCTTGCAAATAGGCCCGGCTCACGCCAGTGCGCAACGCGAACTCAATGGTGTTGAACAGCCCGGCTGCGCTGCGCGGGTCGATGGCGAGACTCTTGAAGTCCCAGGTGAACCGGGACGCCGTCCCCGCGGCCAACGCAGGACCGGCAAGCTCCGCTCGCACCGACGTCGGCGCGAGAACATCGCCTCCCCACCCTCCGCATTGGCCAAGCTCCGACCAAGCGTAGAGCCCGTACTCGAGGACCGCGCGGGCATCGGCTTCAACCGGCGCCGTGACATCGAGAGTCAGACGGCCCGGAGCCCCGGAGGTCACGTCGCCAACGACGATCGCGGTGAATGGCCAGCCTGCGATGTTCACTCGTCAAGCCTCTCGAGCCATGCCTGTTCTTTGTCGTAGTCGACCGCGTAGCCGTTGGCTGGATCGACCGTAAACCCCTTGAGCGTCCACGCCTCGGTCCGAATCGGGCGCAACGCCGCGTTGACCGAGCGCAGCTGCTCGAGCTCGGGGCCAGGCCGGTTCGTGTCGCAAGGATCGGGCTGGGCGCCAGCCTGAAGAAAGACACCGTCGCCGAGGTCCTCTCGAACAACGCCCTCCGCCAAGTTTGCGAACGGATCTTGGCCGAGGAGTTCGAGTGCGTCCGGACCGACGTAGTTGAGCCACGCGACGGTGTCCATCGTCTTGGGCTCGATCTCGCCAGAGAGGACACACTGACGGTTGAACATCCGTACGCCGTGGAATCGCATACCCGTGCGGAGCATCAAGGGATTGGCCGGCTGTGACGTGTGGTTGAACCACGCGAGCTCATACCCCAAGCCGGCGGTCGCATGCGAGAACCCGAACCGGGCGCACCAGTCCTTGAACAACGCGAGGAGGACGGCGGGCTCCGTCTCCAGGGGCATCGACACCATGATGTACGAGCGCACCGTCGCCGTGATCAGCATCTCGAACGAGTGCCCGTCACAGGCATCAATCGCGCCCGCAGTGGTTGAGTTCTTGAAGTAGTAGTACTGCGCGAGCGTCTTCAACTTCTCCGGCGAGAACACGTCGTGAACCTTCCGCACCGCCTTCGGCGTGAGCTTCATGATCCGCTTGGTCTCGTCGTGGCTGTAGTACAGCGGCGTCTTGGGGGGAAACTGCGCCCGCCACTCGTCAAAGCACGGGATCGCGGCGTCCTCGAGCCCCGCGTTGGCGAAGAAGTATGCCACCAGGGCTGGGCGTCCAACACAGATGCTCTGCTCCGCGCCGTCAGACATCGCGGAGTGTTCATTCCAGGTCTTTACCATAGGCATTGAATCGTGATGCTTTGGCCGCCGCCGGAGGCTTTTCCCAGCGCGTTGTGAGCCGCGAGCTGCTTCGTGCTTTGGGTGGGCGGCGTGTAGTTCTTCACCGTGGAGGCCTTCTTGCTTCGGTTCTCCGGAGGGCAAGCGAACTTGAAGTCGACGAACGTCTGCTCACCATTGGGGCCGATGACGGACGCGTCGGGAAAGACCATGCCGCCGACGGCTTTGCCGATCGCCTTGCCGACAGCTTTGCCTCCACCGGCGGCCATCCCCGCGGCGATCGCAGTGCTAATCGCTGCGCCTCGGTTGACTCCCAGCGGCGTCAGTGGGCTGGCCGGAGTGGCGGAGGTCTTGGTAGCCGGATTGTACGTCGGGCGCTTGAACGCCTCCTCACCCCGGATCGGCGGATCGCCATCGGGGTTCTTGCCACCGGTGTTCTTGCGGTGCTCCTGAATCTTCTCTTCGCAGCACGCATGCTTGTCCTGCCCAAGCTTCTGACAGGTCCGCCGCTTCTTCTTGTTCTTGATCGTCTTGGCGTTCTTGGCGTTCTCCTCGTCGTTGCACTCGTTCGCGATCTCGTCGAGTTTCACGGTGCCAGCATTGGGCACGCTCGGTGCCTGCGCGAGGATCGTCATTCGGAAGCTTGGGCCGCATCATACCGCAAGCGCGGGGGTGTACTCTTCGGTCTGACGCTCATGTGGGAGATTCGGAACAACACCCCGTTTCAAGCCCAGTGGTCGGCGGCGGTCGACAAGGACGGGCGCCGCCGCTTCGTGGTCGTGGTCAAAGGGACCTTCGATCTCCTGCCGGACGGGACGACCGCGCTGTCCGAGGACCCACTCGAGATCACGCCGGCCCCGGAGTACAACGGAGAGCCCGGCACCTCGAGTCTGCGCGTCGATGCAGACCTCGTGCCGCCGAAGCCAGGGACCGATCTTCACGTGATCGGATCGGCCATTGCCCCGCAGGGCAAGCCGATCACCAGCATGACGGTCTCCTTGAAGTCTCCGGCAGGCGTCAAGTCGGTGCAGGTTCACGGCGACCGTCGCTGGACTCGCAGCATGGTGGGCACGGTCGAGCTTGGCTTCGCGACACCGTTCATCGAGATGCCCATCGTGTATGAGCGAGCGCAAGGCGGGTACGACCAAGCCGATGGCGACCCCACGGCGCACCGGCTCGACCCGTTCAACCCGGTCGGTACGGGCTTCTTCACGGCCGAGGCTCACAAGGTTGGAGAACTCGCGCCGAACATCGAGTGGCTCCAGAGTTCTCAGCCCGGACCCGCAGGGTTTGGTCCCCTGTGTGTCGACTGGAAGCCGCGGGCGGACTACCAGGGGACCTACGACGCGAAGTGGGTCGAGTCTCGCCGTCCTCTGCTTCCGGAGGACTACAACCCGCTTCACCGAATGTCGGCGCCCGCGGATCAACAGTTCCATCCGCATCTGCGCGGCGGCGAGACGATCGCCATCAGCGGAATGCACGCAGACGGCGTTGTCCGCTTCACCATCCCGAAGCACTACTTCGCCTTCTCGACGCACATCGGGAAGAAGGCGCACGAACATCGCGCGAAGATCTCGACCGTAGCCGTCTTCCCCAACGAGCGACGCGCCACCGTCACCTGGACGACATCGCTGTCCTGTCATCGGGAGTTCGACGACATCGACTACACCAGGATCCGCGAGCTTCAATACCTCGAGCCGGGCTGAACGCGAGTCTCACGGGTCGGGCTGCGGAGGCGCGCTGAGCCGCTCGAGGCGGCGCCGTGCGAATGACTCCGCCTCCTTCAGGCCGGCCTCGGCGTACGCGTCGGCCAGCGCCCGGTAGCGCTCGCTCGGGTCGAAGTCCACCAGCAGGTGCAGCTTCCGCAGACACACTGGGCACAGCGCGAGTGGGGCCCGGTCGAGCTCTTCACTGTGGTTGGCGCCGTTCATGATGCAGGCGTGGTGCACACAGTGCCCGATGCCGAACATGTGCCCGCCCTCGTGCGCGAGGATCTTGAACGCGCGCTCGCGCTGCAGCACCGGGTTGGGTTTCGCGGTCGAGTCGTAGAACTGGGGGTCGTAGCGGGCGAGGCTGAACACGCCGGTGCGCTCGCTGGTGGACGCGAGCCCGAAGACATAGTTGTAGTCCTCGCTGGGATACAGGTCCTCCGACGTGAGACCGATCATCGCGTAGGCATCCCGCGGAAGATGAGACTGCAGATAGGTTTGAAGATCCGTGGCGAGGAGTTGGTCCCCCGTATCGCGAGCCCGCCGGGTCAGCTGGACCTCGGACATGTCGGCCGGGTCGAGCACCACGACGGGGATCGTGAAGAAGTCGTGGGCGAACGCCTCGAGCCGGGCCGGGTCGGGAACCGGCCCCAACGGCAGGATGTAGAACTTGTCGCGCTGATCGTCTCCGGGTCGATTGGGACCACTGACCCAGAAGTTGCCCACGCTCTGTGGGGGCTCGGTGTGCCAGTTGAGCCAATCGTCCGGCCCGGGTTCGGGCAGCGGCGCAAAGTCTTCAGGGTGAGCCTCGAACGCTCGGCGCACCGCAGGCGGAAGCTCGGACAGATCGCCCAGCGCCACGGAGGGCGTATCCGAGGGCATGCGGACGCTCCTGTCGGCAGGCGCGGGCTCCTCTTGCGCCGGGTCGGCACCACATCCGAGCACGGCGAGCAGTGCGACCGGGCCGGACCAACGTCTCACCCAAGCTCTGACACAACCGGGGCCCGAAGGTTCCACATTCGCTCTGCGGACAACGGACTCCGCGTTGAATGAGCCCCTGTGCCTCGACGTTTGCCAGTCATCGCGCTGGCCGGCCTCGGCACGCCCGAACCTCAGTCTGCATCTCGCCAAGCGAGCGATCGGATCGCCCGGTTGAACAACAGCTCTTGGGCGGCGCCCGTGTCGAGATCGACGAGCTCGATCCCGGTGGCGCTCGCGGTCGACAGCCACCGGCCGTCGGCAGAGGGCGCGGCG
>OJGU01000923.1_pt1 | contig 13271 bp, 9 predicted proteins | sample 1594741 | NCBI WGS metagenome assembly OJGU01 (sample SAMN05416841, study PRJEB24817) | seawater metagenome | isolation source: Sea water | place: Canada:Atlantic | collected 2013-07 | reverse complement strand
GAGGTCTCGTGGGCTCGGAGATGTGTATAAGAGACAGCTGCACTCGAGCCCGAACCTCCGTCTCGGAGGGGCAACCCGCAGGCGCCGTCCAACGTACGCTCACGCCCTCCTCGGCTCCCACATCGGGCGGCGCCAGGCCGAGGACGGTTCCGAACAGCAGCGCCGGTATGGAGGACGCCGCCACCGGTCACAGCATGCGCGCGAGCTGGCTGCCGCCGCCCTGAATGGTCGTGCGCTGCATGTACAGCGCGAGGCCGGTGACACCGCCCAGCTCCGCCCCACCGCCGGCACGCCCCGGCCCACCGTGCACAACCACCGGGAAGACACATCCGGGGCTGATCGATGCCGCGGCCGACTTCTCGGAAGCCACGACGAGGCGGCCCAGATGCGGCGCCATCTCGGCGACGGCGGTTGCCGCAAATCCTCGGTCGTCCGTGTAGAGCGTGCTGACCAGGCTGCCTTCGCCCGCGGCGATGATGGCCGCGGCCGTTTCCACGGTGCCGTCGTACGGGAGCAGGGTCGCCACCGGGCCAAACACCTCGCGCTGGTGAAACTGCGAACTGGGGTCCTTGGCCGCCTCGGCGGTGGCTTCGAACAGCACCGGTTCCAGGAAGTAGCCCTCGGCACCACCGAAGTCGGTCCGCTCAGGATCCCCCAGGATGCGCCGGGCGTTGGTCTCGAGTGCCGCGATTCCTTTGCGGGCATCGTCGAGCTGCGAGCGCGTGGACAACGGGCCCATGCGCATCCCCTCTTGCTTGGGATCGCCGGTCCGTCCGGCGATGTCGCCAAGTCGCTCGAGCAGCGCCTCTCGGACCGACTCGAGCGCGCTCTGCGGGACGAGGATGCGGCGCGTGGCCGTGCACTTCTGTCCGGCCTTCTGGGTGAGTTCGGTGACGCAGTCTCGGACGACCAGGTCGAAGAGCTCGGAGCCCGGCTCGACGTCAGGACCCACGATGACCGAGTTGAGGCTGTCCGCTTCGACGTTCACCCGAGCGCCGCTGCGCATCACCACCTCGTGGCTCCGGATGCGAAGGCCGGTGTCGGCCGACCCGGTGAAGGCGATCACATCTTGTCCGCGGACCTGGTCGAGCAGGTCGCCGGCCGACCCCACCAACAGCGAGAACGCACCTTCGGGGAGCAGCTTGGAGTCCACGATGATCTCGCCGATGCGGGCCGCGAGCGCGACCGTGCTCGTTCCGGGCTTGGAGACCACCGGCATCCCGGCGAGCAGTGCGACCGCGAGCTTTCCGACCATGCCCCACGCGGGGAAGTTGAACGCGTTGATGTGGAACGCGACACCTTGGCGCGGCACCAAGACGTCCTGCGCCTTGATCTTCGAGCCCCGCATGATCTCGACGGGCTCCGAGACGGAGATCCACGGCCCATCGCCAAGGCTCTTCGCGAGATAGGCGTACGCACCGAGCACGCCCGTTGCCCCGTCCACATCGAACTTCGCGTCGCCGCGCGTGTTGCCACCGCTGACCACGGAGAGGTCCAAGAGCTCTTCGCGATGCTCGTGCAGCAGCTTGGCCAACGCCTTGAGCATTTCGCCGCGCTGCGGAAGCGTCATCGCGCGCAGGTTCTTGCCACCCACGGTCCGGGCGTACGAGACCGCCTCGGCCAGGGTTCCCGCGTTCCGCAGCGTCGCCAGGGTCTCGCCGGTCGAGGGGTTGACCACCTCTTTGGCAGACCCGTTGCCGCTGACCCATGCGCCGCCCAAGTAACTCTGCAGTTCCTTCATCGCCGGCGAACGCTAGCAGGCCGCCCCGGGTGGCGGCGGCGGGTTTTCGCACGCGCCCGGTCCGAAAGACGGGGCGAAAGAGGTGCGAAAGCTCCGCGTCAGGGCGCCGGCGGCTTGGCGCCCGCCGTCGGGACCGCGGGGGCGATCGGCTGCGCGGGTTCTCCGGGGGGCTCTGCGGCACCGGGCGCTGCGGGAACCGCCGGCTTCGGCGCGTCCTTGGCCACGGCCGGTGCAACCGCGCCCGGCAGCTTCGCGGGTGGTTTGGGACCGTCCGGAGGCTTCGCGGCAGGGGCTTTCGGAACGGCGGCCGGTGTCGGCTCGGCATCGGCCTCTGCAGCATTGGCGTCTGCAGCGTCGGCGCCCGGTTCGGACTCGGGCTCGGGCTCCTCGGAGTCAGGCTCGGAACCCCGGGCCTCGATCGCGTCCCGTACGGCCTGAACCTCCTGTCGGCGGAGTTCTCCCCCGACCCGTCGCCCGGTCCCGGCGGCCGCGATGCGGCACTGGTCCATCAACGGCCGAGCACCAACCCCTGCGACGATGCTCAACGCCGCCGCAAGCACGACCACAATGCGAACGCCTCCGCCTTCGAGCACCTCGACCTCGGTCTCGGGAGGCTTGCGAAAGTACATCGCGACGATGATCCGCAGGTAGTAGGCCGCCCCGACCACCGAGTTCACCACACCGATGATGACCATCCAGCGAAGGAACGCATCACCGCTCGTCATCGCGACGCGGAACAGCCCGAGCTTGCCGAAGAAGCCGGCGACCGGTGGCATGCCCATCAGAGACAGCAGGCAGATCGTCATGCCCAGCGCGATGCCCGGGTGACGCCGGCCCATGCCAGCCCACTCATGCAACCCCGTGGCTTCCTTCTTGTTCGCCCCGTAGAACGCAACACAAGCGAACGTGCCCATGGTGGCGATGGAGTAGGTGACCAGGTAGTACAGGACTGAGGCGAGGGCGAGGTTGCCGTTGCCACGGGCCCACAGCACCTGATCGACTTCCGTCAGCTGCCCCCCCGCCTTGTCGACGTAGAAGAACGCCGCCGCGATCACGCCGATGAGCAGGTAGCCAACGTGGGCCACCGAGCTGTACGCCAGCATCCGCTTGACGTTGGTCTGGCGCAGCGCGGCGAGGTTGCCCACGCTCATGGTCGCGATGGCGATGACGCCCACGATCGTGGCCCACCCGTAGGGGTGGTGCACCAGACGCGAGGCTTGGAGCGTGACGACCAGGAACTTGAGCAGCGCGGCGAAGCCACCGATCTTGACCGCCGAGGACATGAACGCGGTCGTCGGTGTGGGGGCACCGTCGTAGGCGTCGGGCGTCCACATGTGGAACGGCACGGCACTGATCTTGAACAGCAGCGCGCCGGTCGTGAGCAGGATGCCGGGCAGCAGCAGGGCCACCGGAGCAAACGCCACGATCGCCCGGTCTTGGGCTGCGTTCGCCGCCGGACCGACCATGCCGCGATGCAAGTCGATGATCTCGGGCATCGCGGCGCCCCAGGAGCCCTTGCCCGTGAACAGCGGACTGATGCGCGCGCCGATCTCGGGCAAAGACAGCGTCCCGGTCGCGCCGTAGATCAGCGCGATCCCCATCACGAGCAGCCCGGAGGCGAACGCGCCCATGATGAAGTACTTGAGCGCGGCTTCGGAGGAACGCTTGGAGTTCCAGCGCGCGCCGACCATCACGTAGACCGCGATGCTCATCGTTTCGATGCCGAGGAAGACCGCCAACAGGGTGTTGGCGTGGTTGAGCACCATCACTCCGAAGGTCGCGATGAACAGGAGTGCCTCCTGCTCGCCGTACTCGAAGCGATGAGAGCGCGCGAAGTCTCCGGCGAACAAGACCGTGGCGGCCACGACCGCGATCACTGCAGCGTCGAGCAGCAGGGCGAAGTGGTCCACGACGAGGAAGCCGGAGAACACCTCGATGCCGGCGTCGTAGGCCGGGTCGCCGAGCTGCATGGCAGTGGCGATCACCGCGAAGCCCAGGCCCGCCAAGGACAGTGGTCGCTCGAACGCCCGGGTGCCGGGTCCGGAGTAGGCGTCGGCCGCCAGATCGAGCAGCGCCCAGATGGCGATGATCATCATCGGTGCCAGATGCACCAGGTCGGCCAGCGTTTGTGCGCCCTGCCCGAGCGACTCGGCGGCGGGAGCGAGAAGCGCCAAGAGCGTGAGAGTCATCGCGCACCTCCTTTCGGGATGTCGGCCTCGGGGGGCGCCTTCTCTGCCTCGGCTCGAGCTTCAGCCGCGCGCTCGAGCGCCGCCTCTCTCACCTTGCGACGCTTCGTCACCGCCCGGGTATCGCCGTAGGTCCGCCCGATCACCTTGCTGGCGTTCTGCGGGGTGGCACATGCGGCCATCGCCTCGGTCGCGTCCTCCATCAGCACTGCGCGCTCGTTGGACGATGCGACGATCGAGACGCAACGCTTGAGGTTGAAGGCTTCGACCGCCGCCTGCGAGGTGGGGTCGATGCGCTCGATGAACGGTTTGGGGTACACGCCCATGCCGACGATCAGCGCCAGGATCGGGAGGAAACACAGCAGTTCGCGGACACTGAGGTCCCGCAACCCGGCGTTCTCGGGATGCGTGATCTTGCCGAACATCATCTTCTGAAACAGATGCAGCAGGTAGACCGCCCCGAGGACGACCCCGGTGCAGGCCACGATCAGCAGCACCGGAAGCTCGTACAGCATCATGCCGCCGTGGGTGTAGGTCCCGACCAAGATCAGGAACTCACCAACAAAGCCGACGAGTCCCGGCAGGCCCACCGATCCCAACATCGCGATCATGAAACACGCGGTGAACCAGGGCATGACCTTGGCCAGGCCCCCGAACTCGGACAGCAAACGCGTGTGCCGACGTTCGTAGAGCATCCCGATCGCCATGAACAAGGCGCCGGTCGTGAGCCCGTGGCCCAGGCTCTGGAACGTGGCGCCGGTCAGGCCCTGCACGCTGAACCCAGCGACGCCGAGAACGATGAAGCCCATGTGGCTGACCGAGGAATAGGCGACGAGGCGCTTGGCGTCGGTCTGCACCCACGCCACCAGGGCGCCGTACACGATGCCGACGACCGCGAGAATGGCCAGCGTCTGGGCCCACTCCCCTGCGGCGAGTGGAAACAACGGGAACGCGAACCGGATCAGGCCGTACGACCCGAGCTTGAGCAGCACGCCCGCGAGAATGACCGAGCCGGGGGTCGGCGCCTGGGTGTGGGCGTCGGGGAGCCAGGTGTGCAACGGGAACAGCGGAACCTTGATGGCGAAGCTGATCGCGAACGCCCAAAAGCACCACATCTGCTGGGCCGGCGTGAGTACGACCGACTGCAACGTGACGAGGTCGAAGGTCCACACGCCGTCGCTGGCGTTGTAGTGCTGAACCGCCAGATAGATGATGGCGGCGAGCATCAGCGCCGAGCCGAGCATCGTGTACAGGAAGAACTTTACCGACGCTGCGACGCGTTGCTCGCTCCCCCAAACGCCAATGATCAGCAGCATGGGGATGAGCATCAGCTCCCAGAACGTGAAGAACAGGATGAGGTCGAGCGAGACGAGGCTTCCGATCATGCCGGTCTCGAGCACCAACATCGCCGCGACAAACTCGGCGCCACGTTCCTTGATCGAGTTCCAGCCGACCAGGATGCACAGCGGAGTGAGCAGCGTGGTCAGCAGGATGATCCACAGGCTGAAGCCATCGATACCCACGTGATAGTGGATGCCGAAGTCCTCGAGCCAGGGCGTGTTCTGTTCGAACTGATAGCCAGCGACGCCCGGCTCGAATCCTGTGAGCAACGGAAGCGATGCCAGGAACACCAGCAGCGAGAGACCCAGACCGACGCCCTTGGCGAGGTTGGTCTCCTTCTGCGGAAGGGTCGCGACGATCACCGCCCCGACCAGGGGCAACACGAGCAGCAGCGAGAGAAGGTCGTTCATCGGGCACCTGTGGCGGATGCAGAACCGGGCGCGACGCGGGGCGCTCGAGTGGGATCCTCAGGTCGGACAACACCGGGTCGTGGGGACGCCTGCGAACGGGACCGATTCGACGGTGGGTCTGCGTTGCGGTACCAGAAGCGTCCCCAGTCGACGGGAACGCCGCCCAACTCGGGGCGCAGGCCGCCGGGGTCGGAGCTGTTGAGGACGTTGGGGCCAACCTGGGAGACCCGCGGGTTGAAGTAGACCGCGCCGAGCACCACCAGGAAACCGAACACCAACGTTGCGAGGTAACGACGCAGGCTGCCGTTGTGCCACGAACGCACGGCGCTTCCGGTGATGCCGACCGTGCCCGCGACCCCATGCACGCCCAAGTCGTTGATCAGAGCATTGTCGACACCCAGCCACAGCACCTTGGAGAGGGCCTTGAGCGGCGTGAAGATGAACGTCTGGTACAGCTCGTCGACGAAGTACTTGCCCTTGCTCAGGGCATGCAGGGGACCGAAACGCTTCGCCCAATCCGCGGCCGCCTTGGACGGTCCCCGGCTGTACAGCACGTAGGCCAAACCGATGCCGAGCAGGGCAACTGCGACGCTGATGCCCATGAACGTGTACTCGGCCGCGGCCGTCACATGGTGTCCCGATGGGTCCGCGAACCACATCGGGCTGCCGTCGAGCTGATGGCGAAGGCCGATCGCGTACTCGCCCCCGAACGCGTGGCTGACCTCGACGACCGGCTCGAGCCAAGCGTCCAGCATATGCGGCAGTTGCTCGTGGCCCGGCAGTGCGTGCGGGTAGCCCAAGAAGCCGCCGAACGTGGCCAGCACGGCCAACACCACCAGCGGTAGCGACATGATCCAGTGCTCTTTGACGTAGTGCTCCCAGGTGTGGGAGTCGCCGCGCCACTTGCCCTCGAAGGTGAGGAAGTACAGCCGGAACATGTACAGCGCGGTGCACAGCGCCGCGGCCATCCCCAGCAGGTAGCCGGCGTAGTTCAGGCCCGGCGACCACGCGCTCGCGTGGGTGTAGGCACCGAGCAGAATCTCGTCCTTCGAGAAGAAGCCCGAGAAGAAGGGCACGCCCGAGATGGCCAGACACGAGATCAGGAAGGTGACCGCCGTGACGCCCATGCGCTTTCGCAGGCCGCCCATCGTCCGGATGTCTTGGTTGTGGTGGCAGGCCTCGATGACCGCGCCCGAGCCCAGGAACAGGCAAGCCTTGAAGAAGGCGTGCGTCATCACGTGGAACATCGCCGATGCCCACGCGCCCATACCCACGGCGAGGAACATGTAGCCCAGCTGCGACACCGTGGAGTAGGCGAGGACCTTCTTGATGTCGTTCTGCGTGATCGCGATCGTGGCCGCGAAGAACGCCGTGATGCCCCCGATGAGGGCGATGATCGCCATCGTCAGCGGAGCGAGGGCGAACAAGAAGTTCAGCCGTACGCACAGGTACACGCCGGCGGTCACCATCGTCGCGGCATGGATGAGCGCGGAGACGGGCGTCGGGCCTGCCATCGCGTCCGGCAACCAGACGTACAACGGGATCTGGGCGCTCTTGCCCGCGCATCCGATGAAGATGCACAGGGTGGCAGCGGTCGCGGCCGTGATGCCGAAGATCTTGGTCTCGTCCGCCAGCAAGGGCGTGTCGGAGATCGACGCGCAGGCGCCACGGATGGCGTCGTAGTCGAGCGAGTTCACCGCGGCGAAGAGGATCAGCATCCCCAGCACCACACCGAAGTCACCGATTCGGTTGGTGATGAACGCCTTGCGGCCCGCGCTGGCCTTGGCCTCGTCTGTGAACCAGAACCCGATCAGCAGGTAGCTGCACAGTCCGACGCCCTCCCAGCCCACGAAGGTGAGCACGAGCGACTTGCCCAGCACCAAGATGAGCATCGAGGCCATGAACAGGTTCAGGTACGCGAAGTACCGGTGGTACCCCTCGTCCTTGGCCATGTAGCCGACCGAGAAGATGTGGATCAGCAGGCCAACGCCGGTGATGATCATGCACATCAACCCCGAGAGGTTGTCGAGCAGGAGCTCGAAGTAGACGATCGTGTCGCCCGAGACGATCCAGGGATAGACCTGGTCGACGATGCGATGTCCCGAGCGGCCAGGTCCGGGAATAATCTCTCGCAAGTCCCCGGTCTGCAGCAGGTGCATGAAGCCCAGGCCGTGGCCCGGCTGGAGCACCAGTGAGAACACGAAGAAGCACGAGAAGGCGACAGCACCGATCGCGACGAGATGTGCGACCTCCTTGCCAATGCGCGCTCCAAATGTGCGGGCGATGAGCCCACCGAGGAGAAGGTTGAACAGCGCCCCAAACAAGGGGAACAGCGGGATCCACAGCAGCGTGTGTTCCATTGGTCGTCCGTTCAATCCCTGAGGTTCAGTCCCGAAGTACAGTGAGTTGGTCGACGTCAGCGCTCGCCCGGGACCGGAAGAGGCTGACGACGATGGCAAGTCCGACGGCGGCCTCAGCCGCGGCGACCGCGATGACGAACATCGCGAACACCTGACCGTCGAGGTTCCCCCACAGGCGGGAGAACGCGATGAGGGCCACGTTGGCGCCGTTGAGCATGAGCTCGACGCTCATCAGCATGATGAGCACGTTGCGGCGGACCAGGACGCCGATCATCCCGATGATGAACAGCGCAAAAGCGAGGTACAGCGGCGCGGTGATGGAGATCATCAGTTGCCTCCCTCATGCCCACCGGCAGATGGCTGACCGAAGTCCATGGCCGGGAACGGCTGACGGACTTCGGCGTCTGTGAGGTCTGGGGTGCCGGGGTCTTCGTCCGCGGAGCCCAGACCGGCAACATGCAGGCCCTCGTCCGAGGTGCCGGCGGCGACCGCCTCTTTGACCCGCTCGCGACGAGACCGAGCCACGACGACGGCCCCAATCACAGCCGCCAACAGCAACAGCGACACGCCTTCGAAAGCGAACAAGGCGGGGCCGAACAGCTCCCGACCGACCGACTCGGCGGTGCCGAAGCCGGTGCCGATCGTGCGACCCGAAGTGTGAAACTGGCGAGTGAGCGTGCCCCACAGCACCCAGGTCATGCCGGTGACCAGGACGACCGCGGCGCCGTAGTAGGGCCAGCGCCTCGACTTCCGGGTGCTGGGCTGGTTCGCCGCGCCGCGCTCGTCGACGTCGAGCACCATCACCACGAAGACGAACAGCACCATCATCGCGCCCGCGTAGACGAGCACCTGCAGCGCCGCCAGGAACGTGGCGCTCAGCATCACGTAGCAGATCGCGACGCACGAGAACGAGCCGACCAGCCACACCGCGGCCACCACCGGGTTGCGATGCGAAACCGTGACCGCGGCACAGATCACCGCGAGCAGGGCGAAGAAGAAGAAGAGGTACTCGGCGCCGGTGGTGTGCGCGAGGAACTCCCAGACGCCGGAGAGCAGCTGAGAGAAGGCTCCGGGGGGAGGCGCCTCGCCGGGCCAGGCCGACCCGTCGGCGGGGGCGAAGGTTTGCAGAATCAGGCTCACGGGGCTCCCCCTGCAGCACCCGCAGGCGCCGCGTCATGGCTGTTTTTGACCTTGTCTTCGAACTCACCGCGGAACTTGGTGAGGAACGCGAGCGTGGGCCAAGCCGCCGCATCTCCCAAGGCGCAGATCGTGTTGCCCGCGATGCCGTCGGCTATGGACGCCATCAGCTCGACGTCTCCCGCACGTCCGTGCCCAAACGCGACGCGGTGTGCGACCGAGGCGAGCCAGCCGGTGCCCTCGCGACACGGCGTGCACTGTCCGCAGCTCTCGTCCGCGAAGAAGTGCAGGATCCGCCAGGCGGCTTTGGTGATGTCGGTGGTCTCGTCCATCACGACAACGCCGCCCGAGCCCGCCATGGTGCGCAGCGTTCGGCCTCCGCCCAGGTCGAACTTCACGCCAGGGGCGGTCTCGACTTCGCGGATGCGCTCGTCGTTTTGCAGCGCGTCGAACTCGAACGGAACATCCAGCTCATCCGCGGTGAGCACCGGCATCGAGACGCCGCCGGGGATGATGCCTTTGACGGCTTTCCCCTCGCGCATGCCCCCGCACATCTCGATGAGGTCGTTGCCAGTCACCGTCAGCGGCAGCTCGTAGACGCCGGGGTTGTTGACGTGTCCGCAAACAGAGACGAGGCGAAGACCGCCCGAGCGCCCCACCCCAAGATCTGCAAACGCCTGCCCGCCGTGCTCCAGAATCCACGGGAGGTTGGCGATCGTCTCGACGTTGTTGACGATGGTGGGCTGTCCCCACAACCCTTTGACCGCAGGAAACGGAGGCTTGAGTCGCGGCCACCCGCGTCCGCCTTCGAGGCTGGACAGCAGGGCGGTCTCTTCGCCGCAGATGTACGCCCCCAGGCCCCGGCAGATCGTGATGTCGAGGTCGAAGTCGGAGCCGAAGATGCCCTCCCCCAAGTAGCCCTTGGCGTAGGCCTGGTCGACGGCGTCTTGCAGCACGCGAAACTCCCGCTGCATCTCCCCACGAATGTAGATGTACGCGTTGCGAACTCCGAGGGAGCGCGCCGCAATGATCATGCCCTCGAGGAGCATGTGCGGGTTCCAGAACAGGATGTGCCGGTCCTTGAAGGTGCCCGGCTCGGACTCGTCGGCGTTGACGACCAGGTAGACCGTCTCCGCGTCCTTGGGGACGAAGCCCCACTTCACACCGGTGGGAAACCCTGCACCACCGCGGCCGCGAAGGTTGGAGGCCTTGACCTCGCCGTGGATGTCCCCCGGAGCCATGGAGGAGGACTTCCGGGCCATCCGGTAGCCGCCGTGCGTCTCGTAGTGGTCGAGATGACGCGCCTGCGGGTCGTCGAAATGCTGGCTGATGATCTTGAGGTTCTCGCCCATCGGTGCCTCAGTCCTTCAGCGTCCCAACTCGGTGGGAACGTTGCCCGCTTCGAGGGCATCGAGGATCGCGTCGATCTTCTTTTCGTCGAGATGTTCGAAGTACAGGGGAATCTCGGGTTTGCCGCGCTCGGCGATCTGGGCGACCGGCCCATAGCCACACGCCGCGAGACACTCGACCTCGGACAACGTCACATTGCCATCGGCCGTGGTGCCCTTGTTCTGAACTCCCAGGCGAGCTTTGCAGCGGTCGAACAGCTCGTACGCGCCGTCGAGCATACAGCCGATGTTGGTGCAGACCTGAAGATGGTAGCGCCCCACATCGCGCGCGTTGATCATCGTATAGAAGGTCGCCACACCGCGGACATGCGCCGCCGTGACGCCCAACCGGTCCGCGACGATATCGATCACCTCGGTGTCCACGTGCCCGAAGGTTTCTTGGGCTTGGTACAAGACGCCGAGGGTGAGCGCCTTGCCTGCTGCCCCCTCGGGGAAACGCGACCAGCGCTGCTCGATCCACGCCTCAATTTCGGGGGTTAGCTGCTTCGCCGTCACGGTGCCTCAGGCTCCTGGCAATCGCGGCGGACGTTAGGACGCGACCCCACCAGAGTCAACCCGAGCCGCCGCCGACCGATTCACACGCGAGCCCCTGCCCGGGGCCCCCAATGGGCATGATGGGCTCGATGAGCCCGCCCCGCTCTCAGGGCTCGATACGTGTCGGAGTGTGCAGGCGCAATACCATGCACACCGCGCCCGGCAAGGCCGCCGAGACGGCGAAGTTCTCGCCGCTTTGAACCTCGGCCGCGACATCTTCGAGCGGCACCATCGAGAACCCGAGCTTGCTGGCGAAGAAGTCAGTCGCGGTGTTGGTGAGCAGGTAGCAGCGCTTGGCCCCCAAGGTGCGGGCTCGCCTCAGCACGATGTCGCCCAGGACCCATCCCAGCCCCTGTCCACGGCGCTGCGGGGCCACTGCCAAGCCAAAGAGGTAGGCCGACTCGCCGCGCAGGCTCAGGCTCACGCAGCCGTCGACGCTTCCGGGGGCCCGCAAGACAAGCGTCTCGACGTCGACGTCTTCGACGATCCGAGGTTGACCGTAGCCCTCGAGAAGGCCGGAGATCGCCCCCGCATCGTCGGGCCGAGCGAAGGTGACGGGGTCTCCGAAGCCGAACAACAGGCTTGGGCCCAGGCCCGAGAAGTCTCCGGAGGAGAGGATGACCACCGTGTCGCCGGGCACGGCGCGCTCGAGCACCGCCTCCCGCAGCGCCTCGATGTCCGAGTACGCGCGCGTCGGGACGCCGCGGCCTTGGATCTTCGAGGCCAACGCCTCGGTATCCAGGCGGTCTTCGTCCGCGACCTTGTCGGGCCGGTGCACCGGCGCGACATAGACGGCGGAGGCCGCGTCAAAGCTGCGCACGTAGCCCTGCGAGAACTCGGCCCGCCGAGACGAGCTGCTGCGGGGCTCGAAGCAGACGTGCAGCGCCTTCGAGGGATACCGCTTGCGCAGGGCGGTGACGGTCAACTGCACCGCGGTCGGGTGGTGGGCGAAGTCCTCGACCACCCGCACACCGGCGGCGATACCCAGCAGCTCCTGACGCTTCTTCACCCCGCGGAACCGGGCGACGGCGCTTCGCAGAGCATCCGGCGCGGCGCCCTCACGGCGGGCCACAGCCATCGCGGCCAGCACGTTGCCGACGTTGTAGGCGCCTGCGAGCTGGGTGGAGAACTCGCCGAGACTCTCGCCGCGCTCGAAGACCTCGAACCGGGTGCGCTTGACCTCGGCGCTCGACATCACGGCGGTGTAGTCGGCGGCTGTCGGATCACCGCCCTCGGGCTGCACGCGGTACGTGAGGACGTTGCAGCTCGCTTCCGCCGCGACGCCCATCGCCTCGGCGTTCTCCTGGTTGACGATCAGATCGCCATCGGGCGGGATGGTCCGGACGAACTTGCGGAACGTCTCCCGCATCGCCTCGAAGTCATCGAAAATGTCGACGTGATCGTACTCGACCCCGGTGAGGATCGCTCGCTTGGGCTGGTAGTGGAGGAACTTGGAACCCTTGTCGAAGAACGCCGAGTCGTACTCGTCACCTTCGAGGACGATCGGCCCGCCGTCGCGGAGCGCCGCGCCGTGACCGAGGTTCAGCGGCACGCCCCCAATAAGGTAGGACGGCTCCATCCCGCACGCTTCGAGCAGCCAGGCGCACACGCTCGAGGTCGTGGTTTTTCCGTGGGTCCCCGCGACCACGAGGCTGTGACGGGTCGGCAGAAGCGCCCGGGCGACCATGCTCGGGAAACTCTCCCGGGCGATCTTCCGCTCCTGTGCGGCCACAACCTCCGGGTGCGTGGGTGAGCATACGTTGCCCACGACGACACACTCGGGTCCCCACTCCAGGTTCTCGGCCCGATACCCCACCATCACCGGGATGCCGGCGGCGTCGAGTTGGTCGGACATCGGCGGGTAGATGCCGGTGTCCGAACCTCGAACTTCGTGCCCAGCGGCTTGGAGGAGCTGCGCCAGCGCACCCATGCCAGTACCCGCGACGCCGATGAGGTGGACCTTCAAGGCGCGCACTATGGACAAGTGCGCGGCGTGGGGTCAACCGGGGTCTGCGCACACCGGGTCGCGGTAGACTGCGGGCGGGTGCACGACCCCGACGAACCTTCGAGCCCGGGCTTTGGCGAGGCCCGCCGCCACTACCGACCTGTCTCTTATACACATCTCCGAGCCCACGAGACCTCTCTACATCTCG
>OJGU01000922.1_pt1 | contig 13296 bp, 10 predicted proteins | sample 1594741 | NCBI WGS metagenome assembly OJGU01 (sample SAMN05416841, study PRJEB24817) | seawater metagenome | isolation source: Sea water | place: Canada:Atlantic | collected 2013-07 | reverse complement strand
CAACCTTGCCCGCGCCGCCTTCGAAAGCGAAGTCATCGCCCGCGACGGCGACCGCTACCTCAAGGCCAACAAGTTCGATCGGGCAAACGCAGAGTACAAGCGAGCTCTCGAGCTCACCCCGGACGAACCCGACTACCAGGCAGCCGCGATCTGGTGCGAGTACAACCTCTCCAAGCGTGCCCGGGGCGACGCGACACGAGCCGAGAAGCTCCTCGGTGCCGTGCTGGCAGAAGCGCCCAAGCTCGCCCGCGCCCAGATGTGGAGAGGCCACATCTTGCGAGACCTCGGAGCTTCAGGTGCGGCGATCATCTGCTACGAGCGGGCGCTCAAGTCCGACCCGCGCCTGATCGACGCCGAGCGCTACCTTCGGGCGCTCAAAATGGCGAGCGGTCAGTCGCCGGATGGAAAGAAGCCTGAGAAGAAGAAGACCGGGCTCCGCGGGCTCTTCAGCAAGGGCTGAATCTCGGAGCCCACTGCGGCGGGCATCCCGACCCGACAGACGGAAGCGCGGACGCCGAACAGGAAGTGATACGTTCGCTTGCCACCGTGGAAGCGAACGTCCAATCGACAGCCCCTGCGCACCGCGGCTGGTATCCCGACCCGTGGGACTCGAGTCGATGGCGGTGGTGGGACGGCTGGGCATGGACGCCCCACCTGAGTGCGCGGCCCAAGAAGCCTGCGCTGCCGGGATGGATGAGCGTACCGGTGCTGCTCGCCTCCCTCGTCGTGGTGCCCGTCTTGCTGGTCGCACTCGTGACGATGCCGCTGGTCGTGCTGCTGGCGCTGGCCCCGGCGGTGATCGCCCTGCCCGTCATGATCTGGCTCGACCGGGTTGAGCCCGAGCCGCCCTCGGCACTCGTGCACTCCCTGCTTTGGGGGGCGACCGTTGCCATCTTGCTCTCCTCGATCGTCAACGCGACGGTCAGCGCACTCGCAGGTGAGGTCGTGGCTGCCGTGCTGTCCGCACCGTTCATCGAGGAGGCCACCAAAGCGGGCGCGATCCTCTACGCGGTGAAGCGACGCGAAGTCGACAGCCCCATGGACGGCATCGTCTACGCGGCCTGGGCCGCGGTCGGCTTCGCGGTTGTGGAGGATGTCGAGTACTTCGCTCGAGCGGCCGGCCAAGGCCAGCTCGCCACGGTGTTCGTCCTGCGCGGCATCCTCGCGCCATTCGCCCATCCGTTGTTCACCGCTTGGACGGGCCTCGCGGTGGGACGGGCGATCTCCCGAGGGCGTCCGGTGTTCCCAAGCATTCTTTGGGGATACGCGCTCGCCGTGGCCACCCACGCGTTGTGGAACGCCTCCGCCGCCGCGCCGGGAGTCCTCGGTGACGTGGGCGTGGGCGTGCTGTTCCTGACGGCCGCGGCATTCTTCGTCGCGTTCATCTCGGTCACCGTCGTCATGTACCGAATGCGCCGCAAAGAAGAGAGACGCTTTTGCGAACTCGTTCCATGGCTCGCTCAACGCTACGGACTCGCCCCTGAAGAGATCGCGTGGTTCGGTGACTTCCGGGCAATGCTTCGTGCCCGAAAGAAGGCCACCCACGCACAGCGACGGTGGTTCGACCGCATGCACACGACCCTGGCCCGCCTCGCTCTCCTGCACGATCGGCCACAAGCGGCGGATCCAGCGACGGAGAAGGCCCTGATGGATCAGCTGCACCGCGCGCGTACGAACTCGACGTAGCGGCCTTCAGAGACTCCGGTAGAAGCACAGCGCGTTCCCATCCGGGTCCTACCGAACGCGGCATCTCGGAAGTCTACGCCGCCGTATGACTCGCCAGCCGAACAGGCCGGCTATACCGCCGCGTGGATGGGCGGCGCGGCGGGGAGCGCAATCGACAATGCTGGGTCGACGTCGGCGGCCAGCGCTCGTTGGGCGGTCGCCACCAAGGGCGTTGCGAGAGCCTCATCCACGCCCACGAGTTCGATGACAACGTGGGTATCGTCCTCGATCCAACGCAGCTCGATCGCGGTCTCTGGCAAGCCGAATGCGTCCGTCGCGTCCCGCAGCGCGTCCTTCACCAGACGCTCTTGTTGATCGCTCGGCAACAACCGCCAGAATGCAGATGTCTGTGGGGCATCGGCAGGCGGGACGTCGGGCATAGCGTACCCGTAACGTCGCTCCGCGGACGTGCGCGGTCCAACCTGGGACGCCATCAACGTCGATGGGATCAGGTCATCGGCCCCCTCATCGACTTTGCTGCCAAAGAATCTCCGCAGCGGCGGGGACAACCGGTCGAAGAGAGCCCGGCCCGCCTTCCCGTCTCCGGACCGCCACGCCCGGAGCAGATCGACATCGGACCGCTCCTCCACGAGGTCAGTACAACGAGGCGGCAGGAAATCGAGCATCGCGCGCACAATCCCCTTGGCCATCCGCGCGGGCCGCCTCAGCTCGCACGCTCGCATGTGAGGACGCCACGCACTCGCGCACATTCGCGGTGGTCGGGCCGTCCATCCGCCCTACAAGAGTCTCTAGGTGTTTCCCTGGACCGAGGACGGCTGGACTCGCCCACGCGGCTCTGCCAGTGTCATCGAATGCTCGACGTGCGGAAGACTCTCTGGGTAGCGGTGTCCGCCGTCGCTCTGTCCGGCTGTCCCGACGACGACGGTGCGAGACCGCCGGGCTTGGGGATGGGCGCGGGTTCGACGGGAGACGATCCCACGTCGGGCGGAACGGACGCCATCTCAGGATCTGCGTCGAACTCCGGCGGCGGATCGTCCTCGACGTCTGCCCCCACCACCGACGACTCCGACACGGGCGAGACGACCGATGGCCCCACCACCGGCGACCTCACCACGGGCAGCCCCACCACTGGCGACCCCACCACCGGCGAGACAAGCACCGGAGATGCGACGGGCGAGACGACCAGCACCTCGACAGGGGACGAATCGAGTTCGTCCACGGGAGAGGTCCCCGACGACACCCATCAGCTCTACCAAGGCGCCTTCAACGGCAGCGACTACGAGTACGGCTACATGTCCATCGAGATCCTCGACATCACCGGGGGGCCCGCCGACACCGACTGGACACGCTGGGCCATGCTCAACGACAACGGCTCGTTCCGGCTCTACTTCATGCAGGAGGGTGCCGACGACACGATCTATCAGTTCGTCTACAACCCGGCCACCCAGGACTACGAGTTCGGTCTCGGCGCTGCAATCGACGAACTTGGGATCACCGGCGCCCCCGCCGACGCGGACATGTCGAGCTTCGCGATGCTCTACGGCCAGGACGAGTTCCGCCTGTACGCGCAGTCCATCTCCGACCCGTTGCGGGTCCACCAGTTCGCCTACAACGCCGCGACGCAGAGCTACGAGTACGGCTTCGATGGCGCCATCCCGCAGATCGACGTCACGATGTTCCCCGGCTCCACCGACTTCGCAGGTTGGGGCATGCTCTGGGAGAACGACGCGTACCGGTTCTATGCGTTCTCAGACTCCAACCATGATGCCGTCGCTCAGGGCTCCTACAACTCCGGCTCCGGTGACTACGAGTGGGGCTTCGCTTCGATCCCCGTCATCGACATCATCGACTTCCCCGCGGACACCAACACCGACGACTTCGCCATGCTGCACGACGGCGATGAGTTCCGCCTGTACATGATGCGGGAGTGATCGCGGGGCGGGCCACGTCGACGCGTTCAGTCCGCGGCCGGCACAACCCCGACCGACTCGGACGCCGGACGGTCCGACGAGGCGTCCATGCTGCGCGGCCCCACGATCGGGGCTCGCTGTGAACCCGCCGGAGAATCGTCGGCCTCGGACACCACCGATGTGGTCTCGATCAACTCCGAGAACCCGTCGTAGATCAGCGCCCGGTCGCGTCGAAGCTGGGCCACGGATCGGATCGCGCGCGCCCGCGTGAGCCGCACTCGGACCGCCCGAGCGGTCTCTCGAGCCACGACCCAATACCGCAGCGCCGCGGCCCCTCCGATCGCACTGAGGGCTGCCGCGATGAGTCCTGCCGAGACCGGTGCATCCGGAATCCGGGGGAAACCAAGGTGCAGCTGGTGGTGACCGAACCCAGCCGCGATCCCCACGCTGGCCCAGGTCAACGGATACAGCAGCATCCCCAGCACCAGCTTCACCGTGGCTTCGTCCTTGCGGCGCTTTCCGGCCAACTTGGCGATGCCCAGGAGCAGGCCCGCGGTGGGGAGGTTGACCAGATAGCCGACGAACACCAAAGGCGGCAGAAAGAAAAACACCCCGAGCGCCTGAACCGCCAGCAGCGCGATCCACTTGGCAGACTGCGTCTTCGGTGGGGCGTCGAGGTCGTAGTCCTCGAGCTGCAGCGAGCGCAGGTCGGCGTCGTATTGGGTGACCCGGGCCCGAAGCGCGGCGGTCGAGACGGGGTCCCGATTCCTCGCCTGCAGGTACCCGTCGCGAACCTCGGCAAACCCCAGCACCCGCTCGCCGATGGTGGTCTTGCCGGGTGACTCGCCCGAGCGGTGCGCGCGCTCGGCCCGGACCAAGCGGCGCGAGCGATGCAGCAGATCGTGAACCTCCCAACTCTCGGTGGCATGCACGACGTTGCGCAGCGTCTGCTCCATGTGCTCGGTGAGTTCGCGAGACAACGAGCGGATCTCGTCTCCGTCCACGTCGCCGTCCGGCGTCACGTCGAGATGCGGCGGCAGCTCGAGCGGGGGGAAGAACGCAACGAGCGCGCTCGAGCGAAACATCTGCTTGTCGTCGTAGTGCAGCCCAGTGAGGAGAATCGCGGGTGGCTCGGCGTCCGGGGCGAGCTGCCGAGCGCGGTAGTACAGGCGAGCCGCGCCGGTCTTGAGCGCCTGCAACCCGGAGTGATCGTGGGAGTCACCTTCAGGGAACAGCGCGGACAACGAGCCGCCCGCGACTCGCTCCGCCAACGCTTCGAGGCTCTTGCGGTTGGCCGCACGCCGAGCGTCCGTCGACGTGTCCTTCATGTCCGAGGCCCTGTAGATCGGGACCGTACCGACTTCGCGCAGCAGGTTGCCCACCAGCGGATAGGAGAACAGGCCGTGGCGTGCCCCAAACACGATCGGGCGCGGGCACTGGGTGAGGATCAACGCAGGATCGACCAGCCCGTTGGGGTGCCACGAAACCACCAGTCCTCCACGCTCCGCCGGCACGTTCCGAGTGCCGCCCACCTCGACACGTCGGAAGAACAGATTGACCGCCGTCCGCAGCCCGACCTGGATCCATGGATACGCGCGACTCAAGCCGAGGACTCCAGCGTGGTGACTCGCAATCGCACCGTGTGAGAGCCTACCCCGTGGCGATGGACCCCGCACCCGGCGAGCCTCGTGTCGCGCACTACCTGTATGCGCACCGGGCCGTACCGCGAGCTTTTCTTCGCAATCCAGCCGCGATCATGGGGATCTTGGGCTCGGATGATGGACCCGTCTTCCTCTCGGGGATGTGGGATGTGATGGACGAAGCCCTTCAGCCGCAGGAGCGCGTGAAAGACACGCGGGTCGAGCTGGAGTGCTTCGCGCTCAGCGGCGACATCTTTGTCGCACTCGTCACGATGCCACCCGTCGCGCGTCCCCTCGAGGCGTACTTCGTGGCATGTGCCGCGCGATTCGAGGGCGATGGAGCCCCGTTCGCGCGCGCCTTCACGCTCGACGCCGCAACGACTCCCGGCGACCCCGAGGACACCGGCATCCTCGAATGGACTGCCGAGGGGGAGCGCACGTTGCTCGAGCCGCGGTGTGCACTCGACGGCTCGGCGTTCGTCGACACGCTGGAGGCGTTCCTCATCGAAGAGCACGGGTAACACCCCGCCGCGTTTCTTCCCCCTGATACGCTCCGCGCCGTGAGCCTCGACGTCGACTTCGTTCGCGCGCAGTTTCCTGGTCTCCAGTCGCCATGGGCCCTGTTCGACAACGCGGGCGGCAGCGTGCCCGCCCGTGCGGTGATCGATCGAACGACCCATTACATGCAGCACCGCGCGGTTCAGCTGGGGGCGAGTTACGGCCTGTCGCAGTCCGCCGAAGCCGACGTCCGTGCTGGTGAAGCCGCGGCTGCCCTCCTGCTCGGCGCGTCCACGCGCGAGACCATCGTCAGTCACTCGACGACGATGGGCTTCGGCACGCTGGCCGCCGGCATCGGACCCACGCTCTCGGCAGGCGACGAAGTGGTCGTCACGAACCTCGACCACGCGGCCAACATCGGGTGTTGGCGTCGGATGGCGGCTCGGCATGACCTCGTGCTGCGCGAGTGGAAGCTCCGTCCGCAGACCGCGAGCCTACACACCGACGACCTCGATGGCCTCCTCAACTCGAAGACTCGGCTCGTGGCCTTCACCCACTGCGCCAACGTGGTCGGAGCACTCATGGACGTGCCGCGGATCGTCGACGTGATTCGTGACAACCGTCAGGACACGATCATCGTCGCCGATGGAGTTGCCTACGCGCCGCACCGACAAATGGACGTCGCGGCTCTGGGCGTCGATGCCTACGCCGCCAGCCTGTACAAGGTGTACGGACCGCACCTCGCCGCAGTCTTCGGCCGGGAGTCACTGTTGCTCGCAGCCCACGGGCAGAACCACGACTTCATCTCCGAAGACCGCCTGCCGTACAAGTTCCAGCCCGGCAACGTCACCCATGAACTCACCGCCGGGCTGTCGGGCATCACGGACTACCTCGACGCGGTCGCGACCCACCACGGCCTCGACATCGGCGACGCCCGGCAGCGGCACGAAGCTGTGTTCGCGGAGTTCGCCGCGCACGAGGCCGCCCTGTGCGCACGACTGCTCGAAGGGCTTCTGCGTCACGATGCGATCACCGTGCTGGGTCCCCATGACCCGGACCCGAACATCCGCGTTCCCACGATTGCGTTCACCGTCAGCGGACGCGACGCGAGCGAGATTCCCCCCCGGTTTGACCCGCACGGGATCGCGCTTCGCTGCGGGGACTTCTATGCTCCCGGTGCAATTGAGGCACTCGGCCTCGAGGGCGCTGGCGGTGTCGTCAGGGCCAGCCTGGTCCACTACAACACCCTCGACGAGGTCGACCGCTTCCTCGCGGTGCTGGCCGACGTCGTGTGACCCCGAACAGGCGAGGAGTGCGCGACGCTTCCCAAGCATCGTTGGTAGTGGGGCCAACGTCGCGGACCCGCGCAGAGAAGCTGTAAGGCACCACGAAGCCCACAAGGCGTGACTTGGCTGAGCAACGAGGCTACTGTCCGCCCCGGAGCGTTTCCTCTGATGTACCCGCGCGTTCGTTTTGCTTGTCTTTCGTCCTCTCTCCTTCTCGGCCTGAGCCTCACCGCGTGTGGGGATGACGGGTCCTCCAACGGAGCGACCGACTCTGGGTCCTCGTCGACGGCCACGCCGACCACGGACACCCCGACGACCACGTCGCCGACCACCACATCGCCGACCACCACTTCGCCGACAACCACGTCGCCGACCACCACGACCAACCCGACCACCACGGATCCAACCGGGACCGACACCGACCCCACCGATACCGAGTCCACGACCGGTGAGCCGGTTGAGTGTCCGTACGACGCCATTGAAGGCGAGCAGTCCGTGGGCTTCGAGCTCGTGGCCACCGGCTTCAACCAGCCGCTGTTCGTCCTCGGCGACCCGGTCGACACCGACGTCCTGTACGTCCTTCAAAAGGGCGGAGCGATCAAGCGCCTGGGTCCCGACGATGACTCCGCGCCCGCCGAAGACTGGTTCTCACTGCCGGTCAACACCGCCAGCGAGATGGGGCTGCTCGGGATGGCGTTCCACCCCGACTACGAGGACAACGGCCTCATGTACCTCCTTCACAGCGACACGGTCAGCTCGTGGCGCGTGACCGAGTTCGCCGTCGAAGGTGGCCAAGTCAACGCCGGTTCGGCCCGCCAGGTCCTCGGGATGGGGCAGCCCGCACCCAACCACAACGGCGGCATGATTCAGTTCGGCCCCGACGGCATGCTCTACGTCTCGGTGGGCGACGGCGGTCCGCAAAACGACGGTTGTGGAAACGGCCAGAACACGACCACCCATCACGGATCGATTCTTCGAATCGACGTCGCTGCAGACAGCACGCCGGACAGCTCGCCGGGTTGCGGTACCTGCAACTGCACGACGGTCGACGGGTTCGACTACACGATCCCCGCCGACAACCCGTTCGTGGGCGACAACGCGGTCGACGACGCAATCTACGCGTACGGCTTCCGCAACCCGTGGCGCTTCTCGTTCGACTCGGAGGACGGCACGTTGTTCGTTGCCGACGTGGGCCAGGAGCAGTGGGAAGAAGTCACCGTCGTCGAGGCCGGCACCAACCACGGCTGGGGTGACATGGAAGGCAACCACTGCTTCAACGACGCCGGCTGCGACGAGTCTGCGGCACCCGGCCAGACGAACGCTGACGGCCTCGTCGCTCCGGTTGCCGAGTACAGCCAAAGCACCGGGGGCTGCTCGATCACCGGATTGGGCGTCTACCGATCGTGTGAAGTCCCGGGCTTCAACGGCCTGTACTTCTACGCCGACCTCTGCAGCACCGCGGTCTACGCCGTGTCCTACGACGGTGCCAGCTCCACGGTCCTTGGACCCGTGGGCAACGTGCCCTCCAACATGTCGCCGTACGGTGGTGGCTACAACGCCTACGGTGACGTGTTCATCGCAGGCGTGCCCGCCGCGGGCGGCTCGGGTTCCATCTTCCGAATCACCGCCGCGAAGTAACCCGCGTTCGCGAACCGAAGCGCCGCGCCCTGCTGGGTGGCGGCGCTTTTTTGTGCCCGCCGTTCAACGGGTTCAGAACCGGACGGAGATGCCGCCCGGAGAAACTGCAACCGCCTGCGCGTCGCGGCCCCGGCGGATGCCGACCGTCAGGAGCACAGCCCCCGTCACCGCGAGCGCACCGCCGATGGCTGTACCCACGATGCCGCCGGTCTGGGTGTTGTAGTCGAACTGGCAGCGGCCGGTGTCGTCGGCGTTGCAAGTCTTCTCGTAGGAGCGACCGTGCAGCACCAGGAGCGGAACACCAGCGGCCAACGCCACCACCGACCCCCCCAGGCTCGCCACGCCGGCCAGGCGAAGTCCGCGACCATTGGGTGGAGGCTCCTCCGGGACTGGGACGAGCTGAAGCGAAATCTCCTGCTGCACCCCATCGATCGCCTGGACCTCGAACGACTGCGGGAAGTAGCCGGGCTTCTTCGCCTCGACCAAGTGCGTACCAGCCTCGGTTCGGACCTCGACCGGCGTGACCCCCTGGCGTTCGGAGTCCACGCTCAGCTCGACCCCCGGTGGTGTGCTGCGGAACATCAAGACCGGAGCAGACGCGCCGAGTTGTTCGATCCTCGGGACCAACACTGCAGCGCGGGCTTCGATTTCTTCGATGGCCTCTTCCACACCGCACAGCTCGCAGAAGCCTTCGGTGCTCGCGACGATCTCGGACTCTCCAGGACGACGGACCTCGAGGCGTACGACCCAATCGCGGTCGACGATCGACAGCGAACCGGTCACGACAAACTCGGCGGGTGGTTCGGAACAAGGAGCCACGGTGCACCGCGTTCGGGCCTCCACCGCGCCGCGGGAGAGTCCGGAGAGCACCGCAGCATTGGTGGACTCGCGCCATTCCAGCGGAAGCTCTCCCTCGATCGAGAGAGGGTCGATGTCGACGGTGGACGGTTGGGGACCGGGGGCCACCATCGTCGCGGCCAACGCGAAGCCGAGTACAGCACTCACCGCGGGCGCATGCTAACATCGAGGCTCGCAGGGTGTTGAATGCGTCTGAGCTCGCTGCAGTTCTCTGTCCAACCCTGGGGGCGATTCTGGGCGCTTGCCTGGGTTCTGAGTGGAGGTCTCGCCCAGACAGGGTGCCTCGTTCAGGACCCCGCCTGGGAGGCTCCTGCCGAGACCGATGCTGACAGCACTTCGGGGAGCTCCCAGGGAACATCCGATGTGTCCTCCGAAACCGGCGGGGCCACGGAAAGCACCGGCGCCGTTCCAACCGACGAGCTTCCCGCCGACTGTGCGCCGCTGCCAAGCGTGCCCGCAGACGCCATCGCGGTGAGCCCGGCCGACAACGAGACCCTGCACATCATCTTCGCCGACGCTCCCCCGGGGGGCACGATCGCGCTCGAGCCCGGAGTCTACGACCGCGCCGGCCAGCCGACGCTCGTCGTCTCCGCGGTGGGCGTCACGGTCCGCTCCACCACCGGAGATCCTGACGATGTGGTCCTTGCCGGAGGCCCCTCAACCGTCTCCCTCATCTCGGTCCGCGCAAGTGACGTCCTGCTCGCCGAGTTCACGATGCGCACCAGCGACGACACCCTGGTCGATATCGGGGTCGACGATGCGGTTCTCGACCACGACCAGCTCTATCGCATGGTCATGCGGGACGCTGCCGCGACCAAGCTCGACGTCGGGCCCGGCCTCGCGCGGTGGACCGACGACGGTGTGATCGCCTGCTCGACGTTCGAGCAAGGCGACGCATTTCGCGATGGGTTGTCGGAGTGTGGGGGGGTCAGCGCGGTCCGGATCTCTGGCGGCGCGCGATGGACCCTTCGCGACAACATCTTCGAAGGACACTGGTGCACGACGACGTCCTACGCGACGGTGGTCGCGGACCGAGGCTCGAGCGACACTCGGGTTGAACGGAACATCCTCAAGAACAACTTCCGCGGAATCCTGTTGGGTGGAGACGATGTCGCCGATGGTCGGCCCGAGCCGGCGAGCGATGCTTGCGGAGAACCCGAGGGCCCGGGCTGGGGTCACGTTCGTGGGGTCATCGTCAACAACGTCACGTGGGTGGATGATCCCCGCATGGTCGGCGCGGTCCCGACGTCCGATACCGACCTCGACTCGATGATCGGCTTCTGGCATGTCTGCGGTGCCATCGCGGTTCACAACACGTCGTACGTCGCCCTCACCACCTTCAACGGGATTGAGTGGAGGTATGCCGACACCTCGGTGACGGTCGCCAACAACCTGATCTCCACCACGCTCGTCTCCCGAGACGACGGCGTTGCGCTCGGAGTCGACCACAACGTGACGGGAATCGGGGCGGCCGAGTTCGTGGACGCGGCGGGCGGTGATTTCCGACTCGCCCCAGGATCCATGGCCAGGGATTCGGGGATCGTCATTCCCGCGATCCCGGTCTCCGAGGACTTCGACCGCAACGAGCGTACGGGCCGGCCCGACCTCGGCGCGTTCGAGTCCCAACCCTGACCGTGACGCCCGCAGTCCTGCTAACCTGCTCGCATCGCGGACAACGAACACACGACGCCGGTCTCTCGGCCTCCACGCGAGGCTCCACAGCGCACGCCCGTCCTCATCGGGATCGATGCTCAGACGATGGGCATGCTGCTGGAAGTTCGTGGTTCATTGACCATCGGACGGGATGACAGCGCCGAGCTCACGGTTCCGTTCGAAGGTGTGTCCCGTCAGCATGCCGAGCTCACCGTGCAAGCTGGCGCCACGCACCTGCGTGACCTCGGGTCGACCAATGGCACTGCGGTCAATGGGGCTGAGATCTCTCAAGTCGTGCTCGAATCCGGCGACCGCATCCAGCTCGGATCCGTAGAGTTCGAGTTCCGTATCGAGTCTCGGAGCCGGCTGGCGGAGCTTCGCGACCGGGCGCAAGCCCAGCGACTCGTCTCGCAGCTCAGTCCTCGTGAACGCGAAGTCGCGCTGGCGATCGCCCGTGGCCTCAAGAGCGCCGAGATCGCAGCGCTGCTTCACATCAGCACCCGCACCGTGAACACCCACCTCGAGCACATCTACGAGCGGCTGCAGCTCCGCACCCGAACGGCGCTGGCCGGGCTCGTCGCGCGCTCTGGCCTGACGCCGTGACCCGGATGCCGAACGACGACCGGACGGGCGTTCTCCCCGGAGGTTCAGCGGCGGCGCAACGAGCGAGGCTGGACGATGCTCGCACGGTGTCGATCTCCGGCAAGACCGAGCCCACCGCCCCTGCGCCGGTGGCACTGTTGCTGCCAGGGACCGTCGTCGATCGCTACATCCTCGTCGATCACCTCGGCTCGGGAGGACTGGGTGACGTCTACAAGGCCTATGACCCCGAGCTTGATCGTCGCATCGCGATCAAGGTCCTGCGGTCCTCGGTGGTCGACGCTGAAACGGCCTTGGGCCTGTCTCGGGACCGGCTTCGGCGAGAGGCCCAGGCCCTGGCGAAGCTGCACCACCCCAACGTTGTCGCCGTCTACGACGTTGGCGAACACGGCACGGAGTCCTTCATCGCGATGGCCTTTGCCGAAGGACAGCCGCTCCATCACTGGGCCGAGGCCCAATCGCCGGGCTGGAGCCGCGTCCGGGACGTGTTCCTCGATGCCGGGCGTGGCCTGGCCGCCGCCCATGCTGCCGGCCTCGTTCACCGTGACTTCAAGCCCGAGAACGTCGTCGTCGGTGAGGATGACCGCGTCATCGTGCTGGACTTCGGCCTCGCACGCGCGGCAACGATCGCGTTCGACGAGACGCCACTGCTCGATCCCACCGAGGGCGCGGATTCCTCGCTCCTGCATCGCGAGGTCACTGGGCAAGAAGTCCTGCTCGGCACGCCGGCGTACATGGCACCCGAGTTGTTCCGCCAGCAGGCCCCCTCGCACGCCAGCGACCAGTTCGCATTGTGCGTGTCGATGTACCGCACGTTGTTCGGCGACTTCCCGTTCTCCCGCGGCTCGGTCCCCGAGTACATCAAGGCCGTCGAGTCGGGCACCCTCACCGTCCCGGAGTCCACCGTCCCGCGCTGGCTCGTGCGCGTCCTGGCGCGCGGGATGGCAGGGCGCCCAGCGGACCGCTTCCCAAACATCCAGGAGCTGCTGCGGGCGCTCGAAGGCGATCGCGTTCGACGGAGACGACGTCGGCTGGCGCTCGCACTCGCCATTCCGCTGGCGGGCGTCGCTGTGGGCGCTGGAGCCTGGCTATTCCAGCCCGAGCCGACCGCCCGCGAGCTTGCGGTGTCCGAGCAGATCACCCAAGCCGCCCGGGAAGCTGCGGCGAGGGGGGACTTCGTCTACCCCCCGACCGCGGATCCCCAGGCCCCGACCGCGCTCTCGGGAGTGCTCCAGCTCGAAGACATCACCGGCCCCGCAGCGCCCCAAGCACGGGCGGCCGCGACCGAGCTCCGCACAGAGTTCAGCGGCGCGCTCATCAAGTTTGGCGACCGCTACTACGACATGGACGGAGGTCGTCCATTCGCCGCGGACTTCTACACCATGGCACTGGTCTTCGACCCCGATGACGAACACGCAGGAACCCGCGCGCGTCTCAGTCCAACCCAGCGCGACGCCGTGATTGAACGGGCGCGGTCCTGTCTCTTATACACATCTCCGAGCCCACGAGACCTCTCTACATCTCGTA
>OJGU01000921.1_pt1 | contig 13335 bp, 13 predicted proteins | sample 1594741 | NCBI WGS metagenome assembly OJGU01 (sample SAMN05416841, study PRJEB24817) | seawater metagenome | isolation source: Sea water | place: Canada:Atlantic | collected 2013-07 | reverse complement strand
TCGTCGGCCTGCTCGAGGACGGCGCCGAGCAGGCCGACGATCTCCTCGGGCAGCGCTTGCCCGATCAATCGGGTGGGGGCCGCGGGGAGAGGCGCGGCGACGCCCAGCGGCGTTCCATCCGCCTCGAACGTCAGCACGTCGTGCCAGCGGAGGCCGCCAAGCTCGACGTACGCCACCCGGCGCTCTCCCTCGGTGCGAAGTCTCCGCGTCCCGAGTTGGTGCAGGGCGTAGCTCCGTCCGGCGATGTAGACCCGCTCGAGTCCGTCCCGCAGCTGCACACAGACGTCATCGCTCGGCCAGTGCCACTCGAAAGGAGCGGGCCGGAACGGCACGCCGACCTCGACCATCGATCCTCGAATCGCACGCGACTCCACGTCCTGCGTGAAGCGTTGCAAAGCCGCCGGCGGGTCGTCGATGCGAAAGCTATGGGTCAGCGCGTCGAAGAGCGTCGCGGTGGGGTAGGGGCCGCGGTAGTGCAGCGAGCTCGCGCCACACCGCTGGGCCGATCCCGAGAGCCAGTTCAGCAGAGCTGAGCCGGCGCCCGAAGGCAGGGACCCGGGGACGTCGACCGGTGGGATGTGGGTTGGCTGGCTCCATTCGGTTTGCCCGCAGCGCGCGATGACAACGTCGCCGGCGCGGAGTTCGTGGGCCCGGTGGAACAACGGGTGCGCGCTGGCCTCTCCGTGCAACACCAACGTCGATCGGTCCGGCCGGAAGAGGGTGAGGGCATGGAGCGAGTCCCCGTTCCAGCGTGCGCTCCAAACCTCGTGCCCGTGGCGGTCCACGGCTCGTCGAACGCGACCACCGGCGGAGTGAATCACCGTGCCGTGAAGGAGCGAGGTCTCCATGCGCGCGGAACCCTACTGCACGCGGGGGCGTGGGGCGAAACAAGTCACTGCTCGAAGCAGAGCACGTGCTTTTCGGTCATGCAGGGCTCGGTGCCGGGGAGGGCGAACCACTCCACGGTAAGCCCCGAGCGTGAATGCTGCGCATTGAAGGCCGACAGGAGCCAGTTCGAACAGTTGAGGCCGTTGTTGGCGGTTGGCTGCGAGGCGCCGGTCCACAGCTCGACGCTCGCGGGGGTGCCATCCGCGAAGGTGCTGACCCCGGTGTCGAGTGGGCCATCGTTGGTCAACCCGTCCGCCGTGGGCCAGATACGCTGGCCGTAGAGGTTGATCCATGGCTCGCCCGCAAGGTCGAACCGGGAGACCGCGGACATGAAGCTTTGCGGCACGAAGGCCAGGAATGCGCCATTCAGCTCGGCTTCATCTGCATCGGCTTCGCACGCCTCGTCGAACGCTGCGAGTCCGCTCGAGCCGGAAAACGCGCTCGACGAGACGAACGCGCGCCGTCCGGTCTGGACCTCGGCTTCCACTACAGTATCGTGGTCGATACCGAAGCAGTAGACGTGTACGGCAGCCTCGCAGCCTTGGATGCCTACGGAGGTCCAAGAGCCGCTGACGCTCGCGGATTCACCGACGGTTACGACGCCATCTGCGGCGGCGCAGACCTGGGCGCTGGTCCCGTTGGCAGCGGTGCCCGTTGCGACCCGGACGTTCTGCAGATGCTCGCCGTTCTCGTCGAGGGCCGGGGGATACCACAGGGTGCCCGACTCGATGTCGCTCACGAGGTCCGCAAACGGCAGCCCGTCCGGACGGATCCAGCCGCGCGCGCCCTCCAGACGACCGGCAGCCGATGCGTCGGGGCTGGGGAACCAAGCACGGTAGTTCCCTTCGAGGTCCGCAGCTGTCGCCAGGTCGGTGCACAGCGCATCTCCAGCCTCTGCATCGAGGCCCGCCCCGACGAGCGTCTGCGAGCTGACGAACACCAGGTTGGGCTGGGGAGGCTGGCCGGTGGTCGATGAACTCCCCGACGATGTCGAGCCGTCCGTCGTCGTCGTGGATGTCGATTCACCGGAAGAATTCGAGCTCGTGACCGCCTCGGTCGTGGTCGAGACTTCCGAGCCTTCGTTGGCCGACGTCGTGGAAGGCTCCAGAGTTGTTGGGGCATCCGACGTGGAGGCGTCCGCTTCCACGACGCACTGGCCGGCGAGCCCGTCGCCCGCGAACTGACCGTATCGCCGACCGGTCCCGCAGTCGCCGTCGGCAAACGAACAGTAGCCCGTGGCCTCGCACGTGCCCGCCTCATCGCCGGCGACGCAGGCTTGGTCGTCGGAACACGAATAGGACTGTGATGGCAAGCAGGCGCTCAATCCGAGGAGCGCAAGTGCCACCAACCATCGCATTCGGGGAGCATACCGTGATGCGGTTTGGAGAAGATGTACGGCCGAGCCCACAAAAAAACGAGCGGGGAACCCAAGGGCTCCACCGCTCGTTTTCACGACGTGAGTATCGATTACTCGTCGCAGGCGGGGCACATACCAGCTTGGCAGCCCGAGAGCGCCAGGACGGCGGGAGGAAGTCCGACGACTTCGCACTCTTTCTGGCATGCGGCGAGGCCAGCAGCGCCCATGTCCATGACGTCGAGACAGTCGAGGATGCAGTTGCAATCCGAGTCGTCACGACAGTCTTGAAGCTGGTCGCAACAAGTCGTCTTCAGGCACATCGAGCACTCGTCGTCGTCCTTGGCGGCTTCGCAGGCTGCGTTGTCGCCTCCGCCGGTCGAGGTGTCCGCGCCGGTGGTGAGATCGGGTCCGCCGGTGGTGGTGGTGTCGGAGTCGGACTCGGAGGCGGACTCGGAGGCTGACTCGGATGCTGACTCGGACGCGGACTCGGAGTCGGACTCCGACGCGGTTGCGCTGGCGGTCTCGGACTCGGACGCAGACGCGCTGGAGGTTTCGGTGCCGGCGGTCGGAGCGGTGTCGGTACCGGCGGTGTCGGTACCAGCGGTTGCGGTGGCGCCGGTGTCACCGTCGCCGCCGTCGTCGCCACAGGCGGCGAGAGGAAGGGCGAGAGCGAGACCGAGGAGGAGGCAGACGTTACGGGTCATGTCGAGTTTCCAAATGAAAGGGAGCCGGGAAAGGCCGACTTCGCGACGTCTTCTATCGAACGGCCTCCGCGTTGCCAAGGTCCGCGCAATTCGCCGGGGCTCGGCCGGTGGGTATCCGAGGTTTGTGAGCCTCTACGGGAGACCCGCCTGCCTCTGCGGTGGCGTAGATGGGCCTCTCGTCGGGGTCCGGTCGCGCGGCCCGGTGCGCTGGCTACGGCCCGCCTACGTAGGCGAGGTAGGCCAACGGGATCGCAATCCCAGCGATGACCAACACCGCGCCGCGGCCCATCAATCCCTTCCGCCCGGGAATCATGAACATGCCCGACACGGCGAGCAGCAACAGAGCGCCCGCGTAGCCGTCGGCGAAGTAGGTCCACGCTTTCTTCCCGCGATTGAGGTGCAGCCAGTTGGCGGCGCGCAAGGCGAAGCGTTCCTCCTGGCCCTCTTCGTAGACCTTGCCGGTCTTCGTCGCCACGAACAGCGTGCTCGTCTCCAGCGTGATCTCGAGCTCGCCGTCGGCGGGGCTGTAGACATCCAGCGGGGTCTCTTCGATACCCGCCGCGGACATCACGATCGCGGCCGCCTGCTGTTCGTCGTCTGGCAGCGGGCCTTCGAGCACGAACTCGCGTTCGAAGTTGGTGAAGTTGGGGTCCCAGTCTGCGATGTGGTTCACCGCGAGGCCACTGAGGGCGTAGACGAACGTGAGCCCGACGGCGAGGTAGCCCAAGTCCCGATGCAGCGCCCGAAGCCACGGACGCCACTTGAACTTCTTCTTTCGTTGAGTCTTCGCCGGGGTCGCGGGAGCGTCGCCCTCAGGCATACCGCTCCTCTTTCCAGGGGTCGGCGTGGTTGCTGTAGCCCCGGGTCTCCCAGTAGCCCGGCTGGTCCCGTCGTGTGAACCGAATGCCCGTCAGCCATTTGGAGCTCTTCCAGAAGTAGAGGTCCGGAACCAAGGCTCGGACCGGAGCACCGTGCGGGCGACGCAGCGGCCGTCCGTCGTGCTCCCAGACGATCATCACATTGTCCGCGAGACCCTCGTCGAGCCGGACGTTGGCGGTGTAGCCGTGGGCGGATTCGAAGATGACGTGCCGGGCCGAATCCTTGAGTCCCGCTTTTTCGGCGAGGTCCTTGACCCGCACGCCCTTCCAGCGCGCGTCGAGCATCGTCCAACCGGTCACGCAGTGAACGTCGGCCCGGGTGTCGATGGCGTCCATGCCGAGCAACTCCCGGAAGTCGAGCTCGAGCGGGCGCTCCACCTCGCCGTGGACCTTGATCTTGACGCTGCTTCGCGCGGGATCCCCGGCTTGGCCGCCCATCGGCTTGAGGGCTGAGATGACGCGCTGACCCGGCGGCACCCGAGCGCGACCATCGGCCCTCGACTGGGCCTTCGCCTCGCTCGTGAGGTGGTCGCTGATCGTGTACAGGCCACCTCCCATGGCGGCGATCACGGTGCCGGAGGCGGCTTTGCGGATGAAGTCGCGACGGGCGATCGTTTTGGCGAGGGACGGAGCAGGGTCGGTCATGGTCGTCGTCCTTGGGGCAAGGGTGCGGCACAGAGCAGACGGGTGCCACGCAGATGGTGTTACGGCCGCCGAGGTGGCGTTTTGCGCCGCACTTCGAGTATCCCTGAGCACGCATCCCGGTTACCCATGCGAATTCTGTACGTCGAGCCGTTCGAGAGTGGATCACATGCGGCGTTCTCGCGGGTCTTGACCGGCGCGATTGACGCGCAGTGGACGACGCTGACGCTGCCGGGGCGGCATTGGAAGTGGAGGATGCGCGGGAGCGCGGCGTACTTCGCTCTGGCCCACGCCGAGGCGCTCTCCCGATCCTACGACCTGGTGGTGGCGTCTTCGTATGTGCCGCTGGCCGAGCTGGTCGGACTCGCGCCGTCCCTCCAGGGCGTGCCGGCGTTGCTGTACTTTCATGAAAACCAGCTCGCGTTTCCAACCCTCGGACCCGCGCAGCCTCGCGACCACCACTTTGGCTTCACCCAGCTCGTCTCGGCCCTGGCCGCCGACCGGTGCGTGTTCAACTCTGCGTTCAATCGCGACTCGTTCCTCGATGCCGGCACGGCCCTGCTGCGGCGCATGCCCGACGCGGTGCCGAGCGGCTGGATCGACCGCATCCGCGAGCGCTCCAGCGTGCTCGGCGTGCCGCTCCCGCTCACCTCGGAGCCGGTCGCGGCCGCGGCGGGGCACCTGGAGGGCCCGGTGCTGCTGTGGAATCATCGCTGGGAACACGACAAGAACCCTCAGACCTGTCTGCGTGGCCTGGTCGAGCTCGCCGCGGAAGGGCTTCCGTTTCGGGTGGCGGTATGTGGCCAGCGGTTCTCCCGAGTGCCGCCGGTGTTTGAGGAGACCGAGTCTGCGCTGCGCTCCCGCGCCGTCCAGTGGGGCCCGGCCGACCCCGCGACCTACCGAGGCTTGCTCGACCGCGCCGACGTCGTGTTGTCGACGGCCCACCACGAGTTCTTCGGCGTCTCGGTGATGGAGGCGGTGCATCATGGTGCCCGGCCGCTGGTTCCGGATCGCCTCGCGTACCGGGAGCTGTGGCCCGAAGAGTTTCGGTATGCCGACGACGCCGGGTTCGTTCCGGCGCTGCGCGAGCTGCTGGGCTCCGGCGCTGCGCTGCGGGCCGACCGACGTGACCTCACGAGGCCGTTCTCCGTATCCGAGCTGATCCCTCGATTCGCGGCGCTGTTCGGCGAACTCGCCTCGAAAGCTTGAACGCGCCGCGATACAGTCCGCCCGATGTCCGTCGCCCGCCCTTACAACTTCTCCGCTGGCCCCGCGATTCTGCCCACGTCGGTGTTCGAAGAGACTGCGGCTGCCGTTCGGCAGCTCAACGTCCCTGGCGACGACTCGCTGGAGTCCAAGCTCTCGATCCTCGAGATCTCGCACCGGAGCAAGACGTTCGACGCGATTCACAACGAAGCCATCGCGCTGGTTCACGAGGTCCTCGGCGTGCCCGACGACTACGAGGTCTTGCTGCTTCAGGGGGGAGCGAGCCTGCAGTTCGCGATGCTGCCGATGAACCTCGGCGTGCCGGGCAAGGCAGCGGCCTACGTGGACACCGGCGCGTGGTCGGCCAAGGCCATCAAGGAGAGCAAGGGGCTGGGCGAGACCCTTGTGGTGGCGTCCAGCAAGGACACGACCTACGACCACATCCCCGCTGAGGCGACGTGGTCCGACTTTGCGGGCTCCAGCTACCTGCACGTCACATCCAACAACACGATCTACGGCACCGAGTTTGCGGAGCTGCCCGACAGCGGGGACGTCCCCCTGATCGTCGACCTCAGCAGCAACATCGGCAGCCGGCCGATGGCGTTGGACAAGGTCGCGCTGGGCTACGCCGGCGCCCAGAAGAACCTGGGCCCCTCGGGCGTCACCCTCGTGTTTGCGCGCAAAGAGCTCCTGTCTCGCGAGGCACCCGGTTACGTGCCGACCATCCTTCGCTACGGGACCCACGTCGAGAAGAACAGCCTGTTCAACACGCCCAACACGTTCGGTATTCTGGTGCTGCGCAACGTGCTTCGGTGGGTCAAGCGTCGGGGCGGAGTCGAGGCGGTGGGCAAGGTCAACGCCGCCAAAGCCGGCAAGCTCTACGCCGCCTTGGACGAGAGCAGCCTCTTCAGCGCCCACGCCAAGGAGGGGAGCCGTTCCCAGATGAACGTGACGTGGACTCTGGGAGGCGAGGACCGTGATGCGAAGACGAAAGACTTCCTCGCTGCGGCCGCGACGGCCGGCCTCAGTGGCCTCAAGGGACACCGCTCGGTGGGTGGCTGCCGCGCGTCGATCTACAACGCGTTCCCCGAAGACGGCGTCGATGCCCTCGTCGAGTTCATGAGAGAGTTCGAGCGTACCCAGGGATGAGCGAGCAGTACCCAGTCGAGGCCCCCGGGTGGGCCGCGCTCGACCGCGTCGGGCTGACGATCTACCCGGGACAAACCCCCCACCAGTTCGCCAGCCAGACCGGCTACGATCTCGACAGCCCCAATCCGCTCCCAGCGATCTGCGTCTGGGAAGGCTCCAACCCAGAGCACTGGCACTACGTCACCTACGGGCTCACCGAGCTGTTCGAAAAGTCCTCCGACGACCCGAACGTCTCCGGGTTTGGGTTTGAGATCACGTTCCGACTCCCGCGAAGCGCCGGCGAGACCCAGCCGCCGACATGGCCGATTCGCATGCTGCAGGGCATCGGGCACTACGCGCTGTCGGGCCACGGCGGGTTCGACACCGGGCACATGATCGACCTGGGAGGCCCGCTGGCGGAGGCCTCAGAAGACAGCGAGCCCTCCAAGCTGCACGGAGTGATCACCGTTCCGGACCCGAGCTTTGGCAAGGTCGACACCCAGTTTGGCTCGATTCTGTTCCTGCAACTCTTCGGGATCACATCCGAAGAGCTGGAGTCCATGCAGAGCTGGCCGATGGAGCGCCGCGTGGGTCTGGTGCGCGAGCTCGAGCCTTTTGGCCTCACTCGCGTGGAACGCGGCGCGTTCTCCGAGGGCCGCAAGACCGCCGCGGCGTGGCGTCGGCATGCGCTGGGTGTGTTGGTGTAGGGCACATCTTCGTCTGACACTTGGGTCCCTGCGACTCGGTGCGTTATCGTTGGTTTGGATGCGGGCTTGGAGGGACTCCCTGCGGTGGTTGGTGGCGTGCGCGCTACCGATGGCTGCATGTGCAGGGGGTGCCGACGTCGACAGTGGAAGCTGCGAGACGTTCGGCCAGAGCTGCGTCAACGACTCGGCATCGATGTCGGCCGGCTCGGCGACCAGCGGCACCGCACCGACGTCCGGTGGCAACAGCGACAGCAACTCGGGCTTCGTGACCACGGGGCTTGGCTCGAGTTCTGGGACCGGTGGTGGCCCCGGAGGCGGCAACTGCATCGACAACGATGGCGACGGCTACGGTGACGGCTGCGTGCCCGGCGATGACTGCGACGACGACAATGTCGAGGTCAACCCGGGCGCCATGGAGCAGTGCGACGACGTCGACTGGAACTGCGACGACGACCCCGCGGCCGGCTGCGAGTGCACCGACGACGGCGTTGGGAGCAACTGCAACCTCCCGTTCGACCTCGGCGTCATCGCGGTCGACAGCTCGAAGACCGGCGTGGTCGGCAACGTTCCGGTTGAGAACAACTTCGACTGGTACCAGGTCAGCTTCCCCACTGAGGGGCGGCCCGGCGAGGGCACGCCGACGATCGGTTTCGCGGTCAACACCGAAGAGCAGTTCGTGTTCGATGTGCTGACCGATCAGTGCGGCGCTGGCGGCATGCCGTGCGGCAATGCGGGGGCGCCCGAGGGGCTGGCCGAGGGGCTGACCGACTTCAGCTTCGTCGACGACGACCCCGGATGCTGCACCGAGCCGATGGACGCGCTCGTCCAATGGCCCGACGTGGTCTACATCCGGGTGTATCGGACGACACCGGGCAGCAGCTGCGCGGTGTACCAGCTCGAAGTCTCCCGCTGACTTCGTCTCCTCGGGCTCGGCAGGCCTACTCGCGGGTCGACCAAAACGCGTCTGCGGCAGCGAAGACTGCCGCTGGGTCCTCTACGTGCGGGTAGTGTCCGATGGTGGGCAGGTGCACGACGTCAGCGTCGGGGACGAGCTCTGCGTATCGTTGGGCTGCATGGCGACCGGAGACGGGGTCGACGTTGCCGTTGATCACGCGTGTGGGGACCAGGTTGTCGAGAAGCGGGCGCACCCATCGTTCGCGCTGGGTCGTGCGCTCTTCCATGTAGCGGATCAGGTGGGGCAACGCGGTGCGGCCTCCATCGGCGATGAGCAGCTCCCAGCTTCCCTTTAGGAACGCATCGGTGGGAGGCGTGTCGGGCCCGAAGATGCGCTGCATCGAGCGTCGGAACGTTCGCTCGCTCGACAGCCGCGCGACCCATCGACCGAGCGGGGAGATCAGCAAGCGCTGAATGGGTCGCGGTCGATGGGTCTCGGGGAATATTCCTCCGTTGAGGAAGAGAGCAGACGTCCACTCGATGGGGCTCGCACCGGCGGCTTGGCGGGCGAGCAGCTCCTGTCCAACGCTGTCGCCGAGATCGTGGCACAGCAGGTTTGCCCGCGTGACGCCGCGAGATTCGAGAACCGCCTCCGCAAGGTCGGCTTGTGCCGCGACGGGGATCGGACGGTCCGGCTTGGTGGCCCGGCCGAGTCCCAGCAGGTCGAACGCGATCGCGCGACGCCGCCCCGTCAGGTCATCCCAGATGGGCTCGAAGTCCCACGAGGATGTCGGAAACCCGTGGAGGCACAAGACCACCGGGCCATCTCCGTTGTCCCGGACCACCGTCGAGTCGGACCCAACTCGCAACCGGTCGGCCTGCGCGTACCACTCGCCCACGGTGGCAGGCTGGTGCGGTTGGGTCATTCGCGCATGCCCAGCTCGCACGTCAGTCGGCCGTTCTTCTGAACGAGCTTCCACGGCGGCAGCGCGGGTAGAGGCGGGGCGGCGTCGGTGCATCCGGGGTCGGCACCATCGGCCTCGTGGTCGAAGTCGTTGTCGACCTGGTCGGTGCACGCGGTGGTGGAGTCTTTGGACTCCGGGTCGGGGTTCGCGGTCAGCCAGGTGTCCGGGATGTCATTCCACAGGGTCTCGAAGAACGTCTCGTACTGCTTGGCCAGCTTGGGGCTGTGAACGATGATCGTGTTCTCGTCGTTCTTGGTGTCGCCCGAGGAGGTCCAGTTCATGGAACCAGTGATGACCGTCTCGCCGTCGATGACCGCGGACTTCATGTGCATCTTGCCGCCCCAGTTCTCGACCTTGACCGCAATGCCAGCGGCCCGGAGCAACTCGTGCTTCGTGTACCCGTTCTTGGCCCCCGTGGCGTCCATGATCACGCGAACTCGAACCCCACGGCGGTAGGCGTCGATGAGGTCGGCCACGACGTGCTTGTGGGTGAGGAAGAAGACCGCGATGTCGATGCTGCTCTGAGCGTTGCGCAGGATCGGTCTGAGTCGCGAGCTGATCGGAGATTCCTGCGGCGAGAAGTAGACCTCCAACTCAGCATCGGGGAGCTTGAGCTTCTTCTCCCCTTTCGGCCGGGGCTTGCGTCCGTGGTACCGGCCGTCTTCGTACATCTGCTCGAACTCTTCTGTGTACCAACCCGCGAGTGTCTTCGATTCGACGACGGTGACGAGGTTGGCGTTGTAGCCCCCGGTGCCGGAGTCGCTGACGTTGGTCGAGCCTGTCCACACGTGGCGCCCATCCACGATGAAGAACTTGTCGTGCATGATCTTGGCGCCGCCTTCGATGGGCTCGCGGCTGGCATGAGCGGCGAGGAGGCAAGAGTCTCCAAGGTCGTAGGCCAGGCACTGCAATGGACCTTCGAAACCTTTGGGACGGTCGCACTTCGGCTCGCGATCGTAGCGGGCACGGGCTTCCTGTCTCGCGATCTTGAGGTCGGCCTTCAAATCGCTGCGGACGTTCTCGATCGCCGCGACCAGGTCTTCGGTGCTCGAGTAGTAGTTCTGCCCTTCGAGGTCACGGTCCACCACCCCGCGGACTTCGACGCCGCGGGACTTGGCTGCGACCAGGGCGGTCTTGATCACGGTCTGGTTCCTCATCCCGTAGATCGCGAAGTCGATGCTGGTCTGGGCGCCTTCGATGAGGCCGAGCAAGGCCTTACAGTGCTCGGCCTCGCAGATGTCCTGCGGGCGATCGAACTGTTTGGGGTCGTTGAGGATGAGCCGGATCGAGCCGTCTTCAACGATTGCTTTCCCGTTGGCGGGGCGGTCAGATGCGGTCTTGGGCTCGCACGCGAGCAGGCCGAGCAGAGGGAGCAGGGTCAACGCCGTGCGCACGGCCGCAGTCTACTCCGCTCTGTGCTCTCTTGCTCTGGGGCATAGTTCTCGGTCGCGCGGCGCCGACAGCTTCGGCTACTGTGGGGCCCATGCATGGCCAAGGAAACGGCGGCGGACAGTGGGGGAACGGACAGCCGCCCGGCGGACATCCCCCACAGCCCGGCCAGCCGCCGCAGCCAGGCCAGCCCCCGCAGGGGTACCCGCAGCCCGGGCATCCCCAACCCGGGCATCCCCCGCAGGGATACCCGCAACCCGGGCATCCCCCGCAGGGATACCCGCAGCCCGGGCATCCCCAGCAGGGATACCCGCAGCCCGGGCATCCCCAGCCTGGGCATCCGCCCCAGCCGGGCTATCCGCCGCAACAAGGTCACCCGCAGCAGCCCTACGCGGGCCCCCCGGCGCAGCTCACTTCCGGCCTGTACGTGACTGCGGAGTACATCTTCCTGCAGTGGATGCTCATGATGACGAGCCCGGTGATCACGGTCTACGGGCGACCGATTCCGTTCAAGTGGAACCGGCCGCAGGTGGTCCCACTCCCGCCGGGCAACCACCCCATCAACATCCATTTTCCGTGGGTCTTCCAGAAGGGAAACAGCACCGACGCCGTCGTGCCTGTCCATCCCGGACATGCCACCGAACTCAAGTACAGCACCTCGTTCTTCGTGTTCACCTCGGGGACGATTGCCCCACGCGGTTTCCGTCCCTGGGGGACCTAGCCGCGGCCGTCCAGCCTGGGCTCGACGACTCGGAACTCGGCGCGATATGGTCTTCGCTCTCGGTGGCAACCTGGGATCGACGAGATGCACGAGGACAACGACTCCAAGACGAGCACCCTCGGCAGGTTGGGGGCGGAGCCCCGCATCCGAGGGATCCTCGCAGCGCTGCCCGACTTGATGTTCGTTGTGTCCCGGGACCTGGTGTTCGAGGAGTACCAGGCGCCGGAGCTCGAGCAGCTGCTGATGCCGCCCAGTGACTTCGTGGGCAAACGGGTGGACGAGGTCCTGCCTCCGGACGTCGCGAGCAGGGTGAATGATGCGGTCCTGGGGACCCTCGCAGATGGGGAGCGGCGGACCGTTCCCTACGCTCTCGACCTTCCCGATGGGCGGCAGTGGTTCGAGGCGATCTCGGGGCTCTGTGACCAGGACTCGGTGCTCTTTGTCGTCCGCGACCGGACGCGACAAGTACTCACCGAAGAGCGGCTGCGGATGAACGACCGCATGGCGTCTCTGGGCACCTTGGCTTCGGCCGTCGCGCACGAGATCAACAACCCCCTGACCTACGTGCTCGGCAACCTCGACTTCATCCGCGAAACGCTCGAGCCTGCTGGCGACCAGGAGTTGCTCGGCGCGTTCTCCGACGCGGTCCACGGACTCGAACAGGTCGCGGCGCTGGTGGGCGACCTCCGCGTGTTCTCGCATCCGGGCCGGACCGAGTTCACGGCGGTTGATCTCAACCACGTCGTCGACGCAACCATTCGCATCGCCAAGGGCGCGCTCGATCGATGCGCGGTGTTGGTCCGTGAGCCACAAGAGTTGCCCCCAATCGCTGGTAACGCGAGCCAGGTGGGTCAAGTTGTTCTCAATCTCGTGACCAACGCCATCGATGCGATCGAATCGGGCTCGACCGCCGACAACGAGATTCGTATCGATACCTGTCACGACGACAAGAAGGTCGTGTTGACGGTGAGCGACACCGGGGCCGGGATTCCGGCCGAACTCGGAGAGCGGATCTTCGACCCGTTTGTGACGAGCAAGGCCGCCGGGAGCGGGACCGGCCTCGGACTCTCGATCTGCCGGAGCATCGTCGTATCGCTCGGCGGAACCATTCGTGCCGAGCGTCGTTCGCCTCGCGGCACCGCGGTGACTGTGACGTTCGCGCTCCACAATGCTGAGCCGCGTGAAGCTCCCGATAGCCACTCCGGCCGCTTGCCGTCCGAACCTCGCGATGCACGAATCCTGGTCGTGGACGACGACGACCGGGTGGCGCAGGTTACGGCCCGAGCTCTGCGTGGGTACGACGTCGAGGTGGCTCCAGACGGTCGTGCCGCCCTCGAGCGGATTCGCGGTGGTCAGGTCTTCGACCTGGTCCTTTGCGATCTCATGATGCCAGGCATGACGGGGATGGAACTCTTTCGAGCCATCGCCGACACGGACCCCGAGTTGGCCGAGAGATTCGTCTTCATGACCGGCGCTGCGTTCAGCGCCGACGCTCGCTCGTTTGTCGAGTCGACGGCTCGGCCGATGCTACACAAGCCGTTCGCACTCTCGGCCCTGCGGACAACGGTCGCCGAGCAACTCCACGCATCGCGGGAGTGAGCGATTCGTCAGCCTTTACGCCGAGCCCACTCGCAGCGCCCATCAACACACGCGGGCGCGCCGTTGATGCAGCGGGGAGTGGCGTAGGGGCATTTGTCGTCGCGGTAGGTCGAGCACACCCGCTCGTCGAGCGAGGCTCGGAAGCTCTCGTACGCATCGGCGTGAGTTGCGAGCACGGCGGTGGGGCAGTTGCCGCGGCAGCCCGTCGATCTGTCTCTTATACACATCTCCGAGCCCACGAGACCTCTCTACATCTC
>OJGU01000920.1_pt1 | contig 13342 bp, 10 predicted proteins | sample 1594741 | NCBI WGS metagenome assembly OJGU01 (sample SAMN05416841, study PRJEB24817) | seawater metagenome | isolation source: Sea water | place: Canada:Atlantic | collected 2013-07 | reverse complement strand
CCATCGGACTGCCTCAGGAAGAAGTGATCATGTCCGAATCCGGACGTCCCTTCACGGTCGCGCACAAAGGAAAAGCAATTTCCGAGGTGTTCGCGTAGGGCGTCAAAAGGGAGGGGCTATTCCCTTTGATTTGATTCCTTAAGGGCATGTTGAAAACGGAGCCCCGACGTCTTAGTTAAGCGTCGGTAGACGTTGCCGCCCGAGGTCACATAGAGATACCGGTGTCCTTCACCGGCAAATTCTACATTTGAGATGCCCTCTCTGCTTGGTTTGGAGATTACTCCGCTGATTCTGCCCGTGGCGTCGAACATTTGGATTCCGAGGGCGGATGTTACATAGTATCTGCCTTCAACATCAGTCGTCGCCCCATCACCCTTCGCCGTTCCACTGCCCGCGGGGAGGCGCATGGTCATATAGGGTTCCCCGTAGTTGAGATTCCCGTCTGTCTCAACCCGGTAAGCCCAAACCTGTTTTCCGCTATATTCTGAGACGATGAGCGTGCCCTGGTCCGGCGAGAGCGAAATTCCGTTCGCTCCCTTAATGCCCTTAGCGACGAGGCGGGGCGTTTGCTCTGGCGAGAGCGAAGAGACGCCATCGGCGTTGGTGAAAAAGAGTTGGCCCTGACTCGTAATCACCAAATCATTCGGATGGTCTCCCTTGGCGATCGTGTTCATGCTGCCGTGGGCGTCAAAAAACACGATATCGTTCTTGCCCCAACGGGTGCCGTAGAGCCGCTGGTCCGGTCCGAACTGAAGGCCGCTAATCCCACTTGCGTCGGAGATGTAGGTGGAAACGTTGCCAGATGGATCAATTTTAAAGATTGATCCGACTTCATTTCGGCGACCAGAAAAGTAGAAATTTCCGGCTTCATCTGAGGCCGCTCCATCGGTAAAGCCGTAACCGCTGGCCATTCTCTCCCAATTCTCTCCCTTCAAAAGCACTTTCGATAGAGCCATGTCTCCGGCAAAATTCTGCGCGTCTGCGATGGCGCCTCCGAAGAAGAGAAGGCTCAGGAGCCGTAGCGATGTCAGATTCATGTGACAGTTTTAGACTAGAGTCGACCTAGTCTCCAATCCTTTCTATCCTTTGATTGTGACTGCGAACGAATCCGAACCGACACGCTGCCCATGGGTAGATCTGACAAAGCCTGACTACATTGCCTACCATGACGAGGAATGGGGCGTGCCTGTTCATGATGATCGTAAACTGTTCGAATTCCTAATCCTTGAATCTGCTCAGGCCGGGCTTAGTTGGTATACCGTTCTGAAGAAACGGGAAAACTATCGACGCGCTTTTGCTGGGTTTGATGTGAATTTGGTTGCTGCGTTCGGAGAGAAGGACGTTGAAAGGTTGGTGCAGAACGCGGGAATTATTAGGAACCGAGCCAAGATTCTGGCAACGATTGGGAATGCTCAGCAGTTCATCGAGATTCAGAACACGTTCGGCTCTTTCGATAGCTATCTTTGGGGGTTTGTAGATGGGCAAACCATCGTGAACGAATTCAAGTCGCTTAGTGACTATCCTTCAACGAGTCCCGAATCCGATGCCCTGAGCAAGGACTTGCGTCAACGAGGTTTTAAATTTGTTGGATCGACGATTTGCTATGCCTTTATGCAGGCGACCGGGATGGTTCACGACCATTCGCTGGAATGTTTTCGACGTGCTGAGCTCCTGCTCGGCAAGTCGAAACGATGAGAAGGGGGTGCCTTAGTTGTTGGTCGTCTGCATTGAATCATCCGCTCGTGTGGCCGTTTTTGAAACACGAGACGACCGGCGCTAAGCTTAAATCCGCTATTCCTCAATGACTCTGTGCAGCGTCGAAACAAGCGTCTCGATGGAGGCTGGCTTGTGTAGGAGTCCCGAAAACCCAGTCGACTCGATTCGATCCAGGAGATCCTCTTCGGCATAGCCGCTATTGAGTACGACCCGAACATCGCTCTGAATCTTTTTCAATTCTCGAAACGTCTCTTCCCCGTCAAGATCGGGCATGCTGAGATCAAGGAGGACACAATTGATTGAATCATGATTATTTCTAAAACATTCGATCGCATTAGCGCCATCTTCGGCTTGAAGAACGTCGAAGCCTGCGCTTTTCAATACACGAGCCAGAGTGCGTCGAACCTGCGGTTCGTCGTCAACCAGAAGGACTCGCTTCTGGATTTGGGGCACGGGTGGCTTTTCCCCCATTCGCTCCGGAAAATTCGGAGCAGGGATGCTGGGAAGAAGGATGCTAAAGGTCGTGCCCTGTCCGGGTTGGCTTGAAATCTTAATGTGCCCGTTGTGGCGGAGGACGATTCCTTTCACAGCGGCCATGCCAAGGCCACGCCCAGTGAACTTTGTGGTGAAGAAGGGGTCAAACAGCTTCTTAAGGGCCTCCTCATCCATGCCGATCCCTGTGTCCGAGACAATGAACTCGACATAACTACCCTCATTCGATCCATCACCTATCTGAAATGTTGAAAGTTCAGTTTCCGTGAAGGTCCTGAGATTCGTGCTCGCACGAATCGTTCCCGGTTCATCCATGAGAGCCTCGGATGCATTCGTGATCAGGTTCATGAAGACTTGGACGAGCTGTGATTTATCTCCTTCGATAAACAGCGGGTGACGGCTTAATTCGTATTTTAGCTTAGACTTTTTCGAGATGGCAACTTGGAGAAGACTGCCGATCTCAGCTATCAGTTGGTTGCATTCTAGCTCTTGTTTCGCCATCACTCCGCGTCCCGCGTAGGCCAACATTTGGCTGCAGAGTTCGCTGGCACTCCGGCTGGCTTGAACAATGTCTTGGAGCATGCGGCAGGTTTCGCCGTCTTGAGGTACCGTCTTTATAGCCATTTCAGCATTGCTCAAGACGGAGACCAGCATGTTATTAAAATCGTGGGCGACGCCACCTGCGAGCACGCCTAGGGCTTCCATTTTTGCCGCTTGATGCAATTGATCCTCAAGTTCTGATTCTCGACGTGCTCTGGCAGCTTTGCTGCGTTCGAGTGCCTGTTCGGCGTAGGCATGATCAATTGCCAGGCCAAACATCCGGGCTGCGGTGCCGAGACTATCCAGTTCCTGCTGACTAGGGGCCCGCGGAGTGGGACTGTAGAGAGCCGTCGCTCCGAGAACGTTGCCATGTCTTGAGATGATGGGGTGGGACCAGCATGAGGCGACGCCGGCTTTGCCTGCGATTTCCTTGAGATCTTTCCATAGTGGATCTTGCTGAATGTCCTCGACGATCACCCGTTCGTTCCAGAACGCGGCTGTTCCACACGAGCCGACGCCGGGACCAATCAAGAGGCCTTCGACTGAGCGATTGTATTCGTCAGGGAGGCTCGGGCCTGCTCCAGCACTGAGGCTACCATCGTCGTTGAGTAGGAGTACGGAGCACTTGAGTCCTGGACGTTCCTCTTCGATGATGAGTGCCATTTCAGCCAGGATCTCATGCATCGTCGAGGGAAACGACTTCGCGGTCGCTTTGTTCGTCCGGATGCTACAGCGATCCACCGTATGAGGTTTGCCAAGGACGACGCTTCGATTGTTTTGCTTTTTTAGACGCCATTCAAACTCTATCCAGTCGCCGGTCTTTGTTTGATGTCGGGCCTTGTAGCTTCCAGTCTCCGTCTCGATCAGTGACTGTAAACCCTTGCGATCTGCCTCCTGGATCCAATCAAGGAGATCCTTTTGGGTGAGTTCTTGGCTGTCGAATCCCATCAATTCGGTGAACGTTCGGTTGACTCGGATGAACCCGCCGTTCGTTGGCTCACGAATGATCAGTGCTTCATCGGGCAAGCCCGCTCTCGTACTGTTGACTAGGATCTCTCTATTCACGATTGTGGCTCTATTGTTTCTGAGAAGAAGCGGGTCGTCGTGAGTCTCCAGGAAACCACTGTAGATCTTTCTCAATAAACTCCTGGTCCTCGAATGATGAATTTCCGGAAACGTAGGTGATCACGCTCCCGGGCTTGGACCCTGACCCGGAACCATGTCTGGCATACTGTTTTCTTGGGGCGTTCTGGGTGGATCCAATGGGGTGGGGGCCGCCGGCATTGTAGACACGCTCGTGATCCCAGTCTGGGGCAATGTAATAGGTGGAGCAACCGAAGAAGAATATGCGTGTTGGATCTTGAACCGTTTGAAACTTGGGCATTTTGATTCCCGAGGGACCCGCCAGTCGTTCGTTGATTCCATACGAAGCGACAAATTCTTCATCGGCTTTGCCACTCATGCGCATCCTAACCCTTCTCAAATCGGTGAAATCATGAGCGCCTTCCGATTCCGAAGGATCCTTAAACACTTTCAGCGTCGAGAAATAGCCAGCACGAATCATCGCTTTGATCCATTCCGTATGATCTTGGGTCGTTGCCTTTGGAAAATTGCCTTCAAAATCGTCCCCGTACATTTGGGTTGCTAAGGCAATCTGTTTCTGATTGCTCATGCAAAGCACTTTTCTTGCAGATACTTTTGCCCCAGCCAATGCCGGAAGCAGCATGGATGCAAGAATAGCGATGATAGCGACGACAACTAAAAGTTCGATTAGCGTGAACGCATCGTGATTTGATCTGACTTTCATGACATGAAAATGCCTCATAGCGAACTTCTAGCTATTCTGAGAGTTCAGAATAATTTCACGGATTCGAGAGGCTGTTAGAAGGCATCATGAGTTGAGCTACCAAGGGTTTCAATAAAAACTTCGGGTGTGGCTCGCTACAAACCTAGGTCGTGATTTGCTCGTGAGAATCGAGATTTCTTGAGCTCAACAAAAGGGGAATCGAATGACCCACTCGGTTCCGTCTCCTGGCGCCGTCTTTAGTTCGTAGGTTCCTCGCATCATGGTTGCTCGCTCTTGGATACCGCTGACCCCAAATCCTTTGCCGGAGCTTTTTTCTAGCGTGTCCGATTCGAACCCACAGCCATTGTCTTTGATTCGCAGTGTAATCGCCACATCAGAAACGAGAAGAGTCACAGTCGCTTGGCTAGCATTGGAGTGTTTCAGGATGTTGTTCGTCGCTTCCTGAACGATGCGATAAAGCGTAATTTGCAGTTGTGGTGAAAGGTTCCATGCAGTCGCTTCAATCTCGTAGTTGATCGATAGTCCGCTGGCGCTTGCCACTTGGTTGAGCATGGATTGAATGGCTTTTTGCAATCCAAGCCGATCAATCTGGTAGGGGCGTAGGTTGCTCGCGATTGTTCGAACCTCTTCGATTGAACTCGAACTAATCTCAGAGATCTCCTGAAGTGCCTGTAAGGTCGACTCGGTGTTGTTGCCCTTTTGCTGGGTCAAGAGGGCACGGTTCTTAATCACCAAAAGGTTTTGTTCCAAGCTGTCGTGAAGCTCGGAGGCGATTCGCTTTCGGTCCGCTTCCTGATGTTCGAGAATGTCGCGCGTAAATTTGTCTTTGGATGCCTGTCGGCGTTCTAACTGAACCCATCGCAATCGCAGGCCCGTTGCGATGAGCAGCAGGATGCCAATGACGAGAAAAACAGCGAAAGATTTGGTTTCCCAAAATCTGGAAACAACGACGAATTCCAGCGTGGCAGCTTGAGGGCTCCAGTTTCCTGGGCCGTTGGCGCATTGCACGCGAAATGTGTACTCTCCCGGCGCAAGACGAGGCACGATTACGGAACGCTCGTTTCCTACTTCGATCCATTCGTCGGAATCACCTTCGAGTTGATAGCGAAACAAGACTTCGCCAGGATCGGTAAAACTGATTCCCGTGTAGGCAAACTCGATTCGTTTGACATCATTGGCGATTTGAAACTTTCCAGAGGCGTCCGTGTTGGATTTTCTCGTTTCCTGTCCATACGGAATTCCGTCGAGGATTAGAGCTTCAAGATGAACGGGAGGCGAAATCCGGGAGCTAGGAATGCTGCGCGGGTCGACCACGCTCGCGCCGTCAATCGTTGCAAACCAGAGTCGCCCGTCGCGGGTTCGCAGACTGGAAGGATGACCTGAGGTGCATTGGAGCGATGAGAGGCCATCGGCGAGGTCGAAGGAATCAACATAGAGGATCTTTTTGGAGCCTTCAGCGACGCGTTGAAGATCTTTTTTCGCTACCCGGTGAACCCCATTGTAAGAACCAAACCAAAAATGGCCGATGCCATCGTCGACGATGGTGCTGATCTCATTTGTCGGGAGTCCGTGTTTGGTGCTGAATTCTGTGAACACACCCTCGCGATATCGATGGATGCCTCGGCCGCCAGTTGCGAACCAGACGGAAGAATCAGAGTCAACAAGAATGGCGCGAATTTGTCCCTTTGGACCGCCTTCGTGCTCGGTGAATTGATGGAACGCTCCATCTTTGTAACGAAGGATTCCAGCGCGATTGGTTCCGATCCAAACGGTGCCCTCATGATCGCAAGCCAAGGATTGAATCCGGTTGTCTGGAAGGAAGGGTTCGGTGAATCTTGTCTGCTTGCCATCGAGGATTCTTAGCAAGCCATGGGTGATATCACCGATCCAGATAGCTCCCTCGTTGTCTTTGCAAATGGCGGTTGTCTTGGGGCGCTGTAGTCGGACCGAAATGTTCGTTCGAATCACCTGATTCGTTTCGCTGATCTGTAGGTTTAGCAGTGCCGTAATCGGTGTGCTCGCTAAGCCAAGTGAGTACCTGCCAATCCAAAACGAAGGGGTGTCGTCAGCTAAGAGTGCCCATGATTTTCCCTGCGCGATCCTTGCTACCTGAGAAGAGGTCTCGGACGGTTTGAGAAAATGCTGGCTAGATCCTGCAGCATAGGCGTCTTCGTAGGTGCCAATAATTAATGATCCATCGTTGCTCTCAGCAAACGAGTGAATTGGCTTGTTAAGCTCTTGGATTGTTCTTGTGTCATGAAAATGTCGTTTTCTAAATCGAAACAAGCCCGAGCGATTTGACCGCATGTCGGTTCCCCGAGCGAGCCAAAGGTCGTTTTGATGATCGATGAGGAAACCACCTCGGGGGGCGGTATTGATAGTTTGAGAATGCTTGAGAACGCCGCTTGAGTCTGGCTCGTACTTAGAGACCATGGAATCAGTATTTCTTCTCCTGTGGAAAAACCAAACGTCTCCACTTCCGTCTTCGTGAACCTGCCCAATCGAGTCCGCGTGAGTTGGATTTATTTCAATTTCATCTTTGACCCACCCATTGTCGTCGAGTCGACGGATTCCGTCACCTGATAGAACCCAGATGCCTCCTCTCAGGGATCCCGTAATTCCGCTTTGTCTTCGTTTCCAATTCGGATCGCGATGGGTTTCCTGGATTCCTTGCTCGGTAATTTCTCCAATGATGGGGCCGAAACGCCACCAGGTTTTTCCTGAGGGATCGGTGGTTGCCTTTAGTTCTACGATTGGGAGTGCGTTTGGATTAGGAATCTCTTGCTTGAAGACGACTCGCGTGCTGCTTAAGTCAAGGATTGATGTGACCTTAGTTGCGGGGTCGAAGGCTCCAATAATGAGGTGGCCAGTTGCCGTTGAGGTCAGTATCCAGGGCTTTTTAGGGAGACTGGAATTCTCGGGGTGAGGCGTGAATCTCCCATTTGCGTAGTAAACGTGGTTTCTCCCAAATGAAAACCAAAGCGTTCCTTGGGGGCCGGGTGTAATATTGTAGCAACTGCCGGGGGGGATGCCGTCCGTTGTATCGTCGAAGATGGTGAATTTGACTCCATCGAAACGAGCGATTCCGTAGTGGGTTCCGATCCAAATATAACCGTCGGTCGACTGTGCCAGCGAGATCACCTGAGTTCCTGGTAGGCCATCGTCGACGCTCCATTGCTCGAGCATGAATTCGTCGTTGAGGGGAGCGACCGTCTTTGAATGTGATTCAAAACACCATCCGACGCAGCAGGCTAAGAGAATAAGAAACATTAGATTCCCTCCACGGTAGCTACTAGCGTGATGTCTGCTATGGGAGATCATTTCGAATTACGCTCTTGTCCGATCTCCGGTCTAAAGCGCACTTATTTCTTAATCCGTGAATAACGTCATGATCGGTTACCGCAAGAATTTGGCAATGGGAAAGAACACTTAGGTCTTTGCACGAAGAACGACGGTGCAATCAGGAATTATGGCTTCATCACTCCTGTTAGTGGTGCTGGCCAATCGAGTCGTTTGTGTTCACCAATGACTTCATCCAGGCGCGATCCAATCGGGTTAGGAATAGTAGCCATACGTCGAGATTCTAGATCAAAACAAGCCATAATCCCTTCAAAAAGCGACGAGAGTTGATTTTGACTCTCGTTGTGAAGAATGTGCAGCATGTGCATTCGCTTCTCAGATCTCGCGAGGACCCTGCTGTAGACACTGACGTGATCTCCAATGTGGACTTCTGCGAGGTAGTGAATATGGGCTTCGAGGGCGACGCCTCCAATCCTCTCCTGCTTAATATAATCCGAAGAGAGACCAAGGTAGGACATGAGGCCACCCATCGCTTCGCTGAAGAGATGGGTGTACCAGGTGACATTCATGTGGCCCATTTCATCGCGAAATGTCTCCGGGATTTCCATTGAAAACGTTTTCGGGAGGCCTGAAGTATTGATTCTTGAGATATCGGGACGCATAAGCGGATAAGACAATCAGTCGGTTGTTTCGATGCGAACGAGTTGTTTTCCCACGTTCTCGCCCTTGAAGAGGCCGATGAACGCGTTCGGCATTTGCTCAAAACCATCCACCACGTGTTCTTTGTATTTGATCGAGCCATCCTCAACCCAGCCGCCGAGCGCGGAAAGGGCTTCGCGGTACTGATCGGCAAAGTCGAAGACAAGGAATCCCTGTATCGTCGCGCGCTTGACAATGAGTTGCCAAAGGAGTCTCGGGCCGGATTCGATTTGATTTCGGTTGTATTGAGAGATTTGCCCGCAGATTCCGATGCGGGCCTTCATTGCTAGCAAGGGAAAGACAGCGTCGGTCGTCGTTCCGCCGACATTGTCGAAATAGCCATGAACGCCTTCTGGGCAATGCGTTTTGAGTGCTTGGAGCAGGTTTGGATTTGTTTTGTAGTTGATGGCTGCATCAAAGCCCAGCTCGCTGCTTAGCCATTCGGTCTTTGCATCGGATCCTGCGATTCCGACAGCCCGACATCCCTTGATTTTGGCAATCTGCCCGACCGTTGAGCCCACGGCCCCAGCGGCTCCCGAAATGACAATAGTCTGTCCCGATTGAGCTTGGATGACATTCAAGAGTCCGAAATAAGCGGTTAATCCCGGCATGCCAAGAACGTGGAGAGCCGTGGAAACCGGGGCCTTGCTCGAGGTCAATCGTCTCGCCTCAGCGTCTTGAACGATGCCGAATTCTTGCCAACCGATTGTGCCGAGTACCTTGTCGCCTTCGCTAAAGCGATCGCTCTTCGATCGGATGACCGTACCAACGCCTTGGCAAGTCATTACTTCTCCGATGCCCACGGGATCAGCATAGGAACGCCCGGCGTTCATGCGGCCTCTCATATAGGGATCGACACTGAGGTATTCACTTTGCACGAGGATTTCTCCGTCACCAGGTTCAGGGAAAGGGCTCGTCTCAAGTTTGAAGTCGGATTCCTTGACCATGCCTTCAGGGCGAGCGGCCAGAATCCATCGACGGTTTGCTTTTGTCATATGAGAGCGATTGGCTGAAGCCGAGGGATGCGTGCGTTAAAGTGCGTTTCCGGGTTCGCAGAAACAGGATGAAAGCGGTCGGTGGGTGCTGTTTGGCCAGATTGCTTGGATTCTGGATTCAAGCTCTCTGGCTTTGGTCATTTTTCCTTGCGCTCGATAAGCTTGTTGTAAGCCCACCAGCCCCCAGCCGTTGTTTCTGTTTCGCTCGAGGTCTTCGAGGTAGAGTTGTTCGGCCTTTGCCGCTTGACCGTTCTTCAGAAGGAGTGCTCCGAGAGCATGGCGCACCGGGATCATCCAACCTGGGGGTTCGTCGTAGATCAAGGTATCCTCTTCCTTGATTCCAAATCGGAGTCGTTCAAAGGCAGCCTCTATGTTTCCTTCGCGCCAGAGAAGCTCTCCTTGAATCATTGCTTTGGCAATGGGCAGGACCTTGGTGACGGAGTTGTTGAATATCATCCAATCTTCAGGGATGCGGGTGACTGCTTGGTCGAACGCACTCATCTCTTGTCTCGCTTCCCGTGTTCTTCCGAGGGACGATAGCGCAACAGATCGGGCGTAACGGCGGACGGCGCGGCTGACAAGGCGATGTTCGGGATAGTCGGGCTCGAGCAAAATTTCTTCCCATTTTCCGAAGCGTATCATGACGTGAAATGAGGTCGGCATGATTCCTTCAATGAGCCCAGCGAAAGCTTTCAAGGGTTCCTCTGGCATGTCGCGCTCAAGGTCTCGGGCGGCACTGAGGGCTTTTTCATAGTGGCCGGACATCATTGCTGCATAGGCGAGGAAGTGTAGATTGTGCGCATAGTAGATGGCATACATTTTTGGCTTGGGAGCGCGCTTGAAGTAGTGGCGATCAGCGGCAACGGCATCGGTATTGGATTTTACAGCATCTTGGTAACGACCGACTCGAATGTAGATGTGGGAAGGCATATGAACGAGGTGACCTGAGCCTGGAACGAGGGAGCGGAGTCGGTCGGCTGCCGGGACAGCACGATCAGGGTTCTTCGACGCTTCGACGGTGTGAATGTAAAAATGATTGGCTCCAGGATGGTAGGGATGAATCGCTAGGGTGTGTTCAAACACGGTGACGATCTCTTTGGCACGCCCCTTAGGCAAGCCGTCGGTCGTCCAGTAATCCCACGGCTGAAGATTCATGAGCGCATCACCGAATAATGTGCTGGCTTCAGGGTCTTTCGGGAATGCTTCGTAGACGTCTTGCATCGCATTGGCATAGGCCTCATCTAGGTATCGTCGATTCTCCGGAGCCGGGGTTTGGTAGCGTTCCGAGATCGAGCTGATAAGGCGTTTTTCTACGGGTGTGGCATCTTCGGCCAACCTTAGCGCGGTGTCAGCTGCTTCACGGGCCAGTTGTGACCGCTCATCGGACATGGCTGGATCATTGATGTTGATCCCGTGGGCATAGGCGATGCCCCACCAGGGCATCGCTGCACTCGGATCGGCTTCCGTCGCGGCGTGGAAAGAACGGATGGCTTCGTCATGATTGAACCCATACATGAGCTGCATTCCCTGATCAAAGAGGGCTTGTGCTGTCTGTGAATTCGTCGTGATGGGACGATGGTAGTCTCCGAATCCGTCGTAGAATGGCGTTGGACGGTTCTGAGTGGTTTGACAGCCTACGAAGAGCAAGGCGATAGAACACACGAGAAGGGCGATTGTCTTCGTGGTGGAAGGGAGCATCATGTTATTCGCAGAGTTCAAAGAGTCCGGCTGCGCCTTGGCCCCCGCCGACGCACATCGTCACAACACCCCATCTAGCCGTGCGTCGTCGCATGCTATTGGCCAGGGTGCCAACCAGGCGAGATCCCGTCATCCCAAACGGATGGCCGATGGAGATCGAGCCGCCGTGCACGTTGAGTTTGTCCGTGGGAATCCCGAGCTTGTTTTGGCAGTAGAGCACTTGGACGGCAAACGCTTCATTGAGTTCCCAGAGATCGATATCGGCAACCGTGAGTCCGTGTCGTTTGAGAAGTTTGGGAACAGCATGGACTGGGCCGATTCCCATTTCTTCTGGGGCACATCCAGCGACGGCAAATCCTCGGAAAGCAACTAAGGGACGAAGTCCCAAATCCTTGGCCTTTTCGGAGCTCATTAGAAGATTGGCTGAAGCGCCGTCTGAGAGTTGGGAGGCATTGCCGGGAGTGACGCTTCCTTTGCCACTATCGGGATCAAAATAGGGCTTCAAAGAGGCAAGGCCATCGAGTGTTGTACTGGGACGATTGCACTCATCACGCTCTAATCGGGCTGATTCTTGTCCACATGGCTTCTTGGTTTCTTTATCAAAGAGAGCTCTATTGACCTCCATCGGAGCCAACTCGTCATCGAAGAATCCCTCCTGTTGGGCTTGAGCGGTTCTTTGTTGACTAAGGAGAGCATACTCATCCTGGGCTTCTCGTGAAATTTGATATCGCTTTGCCACCAGCTCAGCCGTGTCTCCCATGACCATATAGATGCCTGGAAAATTCTCTGCAACCCAAGGATTGATATCCGGTTGAGTCTGGCCAAGGAGGGTGATGCTTTCGACGCCGCCACCGATGGCAACGTCGGCTCCTTCATGTTGGATTTCATGGGCGGCCATGGCAACTGATTGGAGTCCAGAAGCACAGAATCGGTTGACGGTGACGGCTGGGACTGAAGTCGGAAGACCAGCTCGGATGGTGGCGATTCGGGCCACGTTCATTCCCTGAGACGCTTCAGGAAAACCGCAGCCGATGACGATGTCCTCTATCGCGCCCGTCTCAAGGCCTTCGATCTTTTCGGTGACGGCCCGAATCGCGTGCGCAAGCATATCGTCAGCACGGGTCATGTTGAGTGAGCCTCGGTAGGACTTGGCTAGAGGGGTTCGGGCAGTCGCGACAAGTACAGCATCTCTCATAAGATTCTTGAGTTTTACCGACCGCTCGGTAGAATGCAAAACCAAAGTTGATCCCACCTGTGTTAGAAACGAAAAAGCCAGTGAAAAGATATCGGAAGAAGAGGGCGGAATCGTCCTCGGATGACCGTGCCGCTGATATCTATCGAGTTGCTGCTGAGCTGATCCGCGAGAAAGGCTTTGATGCGACCTCGATGAGTGAAATCGCCCAGGCGGTGAATCTAACTAAGGCGGGGCTTTACTACTATGTTCCAGGAAAGGAGGAGCTGCTCAACGGGATTGTTCGATATGGAATGGAGACTATCGAGCACGGGGTGGTTGTTCCCTGCCAGGCGATAGAGGATCCAGCACAACGCCTTCGTGAAGTGGTCCGTCGGCACACGCTGTTGCTGACTCAGATTGGCGGGGCCATCACAATTCTGACTGATGAAATCAACGGTCTAAGTCCGAAACATCGGAGAGCGATCGTTGCCAAGAAACGGTCTTACTTGGAATTCGTAAGAGAAACCTTGGAGATCCTTAAACTTAGAGGGCTCTTGAGGGAATGCACGGTGGGGCTTCTCTCGATGAATATTTTTTCGGCGATTCTAGGGGTGGCTCGGTGGTATCGCCCCGGTGGCCAGTTTGAGGGCGCCGAGGTAGCTGATGAAGTGGCTGATTTTGTGATGGCTGCGGTATTGAAAGCGTAGCAACGATTGTTCATGAAAATTCTAGTGTGTTTGAAACAAATTATCGATCCGGAGATTCCGGGGAGAGATTTCAAGATTGATTCCCAAGGGCAAGCAGCTGATTCCGAGGGGGCAAATTTGGTAACGAATATATTCTGTGAGAATGCGCTGGAGACAGCCTTGCAACTGTCTCTTATACACATCTCCGAGCCCACGAGACCTCTCTACATCTCGT
>OJGU01000919.1_pt1 | contig 13352 bp, 9 predicted proteins | sample 1594741 | NCBI WGS metagenome assembly OJGU01 (sample SAMN05416841, study PRJEB24817) | seawater metagenome | isolation source: Sea water | place: Canada:Atlantic | collected 2013-07 | reverse complement strand
TCGTGGGCTCGGAGATGTGTATAAGAGACAGCAACCAGATCACCAAAGCGCTCAAGGGCGTTGGCGTCGACTGGATCCTCACCGGCGAGGCGCCCGCCAACCCGGGGCCCGCCGACAGCGGAAAGGACGCGGTCGCACTCTCGCTTTCGATGAAGGTGCCGCTGTGGTCGCGGGCCTACAAAGCCGGTGCGTCCGAGGCTCGGGCTCGCGGGGCAGCGCTTCGCTCCAGAGCGCTCGACGCCCGCAACGGCGTCGCGGCGCAGGTCGGCGAACACGCGGCGCTGGTCGACGATGCCGTCCGCCGGGTCGAGGTGTACGGCAGCACACTCATCCCCCAGGCTCAGACCGCGTTCGAGTCGGTGCTGGCCAGCTTCGTCTCCGGTCGGGCGACCGTGGCCGAGCTGTTGATCGCCGAGCAGGCGCTGCTGGGCCTTCGCGGGGAACGGTTCGCCGCCCAGGCCGACTACGGCACCCACCTGGCCCGGCTCGAGCGCGCCGTCGGTCGCCCGGTCCGCACCTCTCGTCCGAACTCTCGACCCGACAAGGCGGTTTCCGATGACGACCAACGTTGACGCTGAACGCTCAAATGACGACGGGCCAACGCCGCAGGAAGATCCGTCCGGGCCTGGCGGGGTGATGCGTGCGGTGCTGTTGGTGGTGGCCGGAGTTGTCTTGGGTGCGGGCGCCGTTGCGCTGCTGTCGTCCGGTGAGGCCCAGACCGACGGAGTCCACGCCCATGACGAAGCGTCCGAGCTCGAGACGATCTGGACGTGCGCGATGGATACCCAGGTTCGGCAACCAGAGCCCGGGCCCTGCCCAATCTGCGGGATGGACATGATCCCGTTGTCCGGCGATGGCAGCGATGACGCTCAGGGACCCGGCAACCGCATCGTGCTCTCGGAGCGAGCGCGAATGCTCTCGAAGCTCACCACGGCCACGGTCCGCCGCCAGGCGCATGCGACGGCGGACCTGCGCCTGTTGGGGCGCATCGAGCCCAACGAGGCCTCGCTCAAGACGGTCACCGCCTGGATTGGCGGACGCATCGACAATCTGCGGGTGAAAGAGACCGGCAAGCGTGTCCGCAAAGGCCAAGTCATCGCGACGCTCTACAGCCCCGAGGTCTTCGCGGCCCACCAGGACCTGCTCGTTGCGAAACGGCAGGTCGAGCGGATGCGCGACAGCCCACAGACCTCCCGTTGGGCTGCCGATGCCGCCCTCGATGCGTCCCGGGAGAAGCTCGGGTTGCTCGGTGTCCCCGATGCCGAGCTCACGCGGATGGAAGGCCAGAAGAAGCCGACGCGCGCGGTGGCAATCCGGTCTCCGTTCTCGGGCACGGTGATCGAGCGCATCGCCACCGAGGGCGCGTACATCACGACCGGGGCGTCGCTGTATCGCATCGCCAACCTCAACTCGCTTTGGGTGCAGCTCGACGCGTACGAGAGCGACCTCGCCCGACTCTCGCTGGGGCAGACCGTTCTCGTCTCGGTCGATGCGGTTCCCGACGAGGTGTTCGAGGGGACCGTCACGTTCATCGACCCCATCCTCGACCCCAAGCGCCGCACCGCGCGGGTTCGCGTTCAGCTCGAGAACCGTGACGGCCGGCTGCGGCCCGGCATGTTCGCCGAGGCCACGGTCGCGACGAAGCATCCGGAAGGCTCGCCCACACCCCTGGTCGTCCCCTCGACCGCACCGCTGTTCACCGGTCGGCGTGCGGTGGTCTACGTGGAAGTGGACGCCGGCGATCGTGTTGGCTATGAAGCGCGGACCGTTCGGCTTGGCCCGAGGCTCGGCAAGGTCTACCCCGTCGTGGCGGGCCTCTCCGAGGGGGACAGAGTCGTGACCCGCGGTGCGTTCGCCTTGGATGCCGATCTTCAGATCCGCGGTGGGGCAAGCATGATGACCTCGGCCGACGACCACGAAGAAGGAGTCTGGGACCGCATCGTCGAGCTCTCCGATGAGCAGCGAAAGGGTCTCGCGCCGGTGGTCGCCGCGTACCTGGATGCCCAGGTGGCGTTGGCCGACGACGATCTGGAGGGCGCCAAGACCTCGGCATCGGCGCTGATTGATGCGGTCGTCGCGGTGGAGATGTCGCGGCCCACCGAGGCCAAGGACGCGTGGTCGGAGAACTCGGTCGCGCTGCGTGGGCACGGACAACACGTCTCCAAAGCCGAGACGCTCGAGGATGCCCGGGCGGGGTTCGAGCCGTTGAGCGAAGCGGTCATTCGGTTGCTCGGGCGATTCGGGAACCCGCTCGAGGCGGCGGTCCGCCTCGCCCACTGTCCGATGGCGTCGCGGAACGAAGGAGCGCTGTGGGTCCAGCAGGGGGCTGTCGTCGATAACCCTTACTTTGGAGCGTCGATGCTGGACTGCGGTGAGATTCGCAAGGAGGTCGCCCCTGGCGCCTACCTCAGGCCCCCTTCGACCAGGCCGGTGCGCACTGCGGGCGGGGGAGGGCACCAGCATTGACCTCTGCACCGCCGCCCGGCGACGACGCGCCTCAGGGCTTGTGGGAGGCGATCATCGGCTGGTTCATCGAGAACAAGCTGATCGCGTTTGTGCTGGCGACGATGCTCGTCGCAGGCGGCATCTACGTGGCGCCGTTTTCCTTCGAGAGTGGCTCGATTCCGCGGGACCCGGTCCCGGTCGATGCCATCCCGGACATCGGGGAGAACCAACAGATCGTCTTTACGGCGTGGGAGGGACGATCGCCGCGAGACATCGAAGACCAGGTCTCGTATCCGTTGACGACCGCGCTGCTCGGCATCCCCGGGGTGCGCACCGTCCGGAGCTCGTCGGCGTTTGGCTTCTCCACGATCTCGGTGATCTTTGGCGACGACGTCGAGTTCTACTGGTCGCGGTCGCGGGTGCTGGAGAAGTTGGCCTCGCTGCCACCGGGGACCGTACCCGACGGCGTCACGCCCACGCTCGGCCCCGACGCAACCGCCTTGGGGCAGATCTTCTGGTACACGCTCGAAGGCCAAGACCCGCAGGGGAGAACGGTCGGAGGCTGGGACCCGGACGAGCTCCGGAGTATCCAGGATTGGACCGTTCGGTACGCGCTGCAGGCCGTCGAAGGCGTCAGCGAAGTGGCCTCGGTCGGCGGTTTTGTACGGGAGTACCAGGTCGACGTCGACCCCGAGGCGATGCGGGCGCACGGGGTCACGCTCGCCCAGGTCGCGGGTGCGGTGCGCAACAGCAACCTCGATGTGGGGGCCCGGACGCTCGAGGTCAACGGCGCCGAGTACATGGTGCGGGGGCTCGGGTTCCTCGAGAACCTCGAAGACTTGGAGGCGACCGTCGTGGTGGCCCGCGAGCACACCCCGATCCGGGTTCGAGACGTGGGGCGGGTTTCGATGGGTCCTGGATTGCGCCGCGGAGCGCTCGACGACGAGGGCGCTCCTGCCGTGGGAGGCGTGGTCGTGGCGCGCTACATGGAGAATCCGTTGGCGGTCATCTCGGCGGTCAAGGAGAAGGTCGAGCAGATTCAAGCTGGGCTTCCCAGTCGCACCCTCGAAGACGGCACGGTCAGCCGGGTCACCGTCGTCCCCTTCTACGACCGGACCACGCTCATCGAGGAGACGCTGGGCACGCTATCGACCGCGCTCTTTCAGGAGATCCTCATCACGATCATTGTGGTGCTGGTCATGTTGCGAAACATGCGGAGCTCGATGCTGATCTCGCTGATGCTGCCGCTGGGCGTGCTCGCGGCCTTCGTCGCGATGAAGCTCTGGGGCGTAGACGCCAACATCATGGCGCTGGGCGGCATCGCGATCGCCATCGGGACGATGGTGGACATCGGCATCGTCTTCGTCGAGAACATCAGCCAGCACCTCGAGGACGCCCCTGTCGGCGCCTCGCGGGCGGCCGTGGTGCGTCGGGCCACAGCCGAGGTCGCGCCTGCGGTCGTCACCTCGGTGCTGACGACCGTCGTCAGCTTTCTACCGGTCTTCGGCCTCTCCTCCACCGAGCTGCGGCTGTTCGGCCCGCTCGCGTTCACGAAGACGTTTGCGATGGGCGGGGTTCTCCTGCTCGCGCTGGTCGTGCTGCCCGGGGCCGCGCTGGTCGTGTTTCGAGAGCGCCCGGCCGCACCCAAGACCTCCAGCACCGGCATCGGCCGCGTTGCTCGCTCGTTGTTTCGGGCCGAGCATGCCCGGGATTGGGTCCTGTTGGGATTGGGAGCGCTACTGCTTCCGTACTCCTTGCTGGGGGGTGCGTTCGTCCTCGGGCTCGGTGTCTATCGCCTCGCGCGGCCGCTGCTGAATCTCGGGGTAAACCGCGGCATCACGGTGGTGGAGAACCTGCTCGCCATCGTCGCGGTGACCCTCTTGCTCGCGCAAAACTGGATGCCACTGGGCGGAGGGGAGGGGCTCGTGGTCAACGTGGTGTTCGTCGGAGGCCTCATCGCGCTGGTGATGGGCACGTTCCGGCTGTTCGAGTCGGCCTATCCGCGGCTGCTGTGGACCCTTCTGCGTCACAAAACGGTGTTCCTGCTGCTGCCAGCGTCCGTGGTGTTGTTTGGGACCACTGCCTGGCTGGGGTTCGACACGGTGTTTGGCGAGCGTTCCCTGGAGGCTCGCACGGTGCAACCGGTGTCGAAGGTGAGGCACGCGTTCCCGGGGCTTGGGCGCGAGTACATGCCGCCCTTCGACGAGGGGTCGTTCCTGTACATGCCCTCGACGATGCCGCATGCGTCGATGGGCGAGGTCCTGGAGATGCTCTCCGGGATCGATGCCGCGATCGCCCAGATCCCCGAGGTCGACCGGGTGGTGGGGAAGGCGGGGCGCGCCGACACGGCTCTCGACCCGGCGCCGCTGTCGATGTTCGAGACCGTCGTCACCTATGTTCCGGAGTATGCGGTGGCGCCCGATGGGTCTCGCGTTCGGCAGTGGCGTGACCACATTCGGACGCCCGCGGACATCTGGACCGAAATCGTCGCAGCCGCCGAGCGTCCCGGGGTCACCAGCGCGCCCACGCTCATGCCGATCGGCGCACGAATCGTGATGCTGCAAAGCGGGATGCGGGCGCCGATGGGGATCAAGGTTCACGGCCCGACGCTGGAGGCGATCGAGGCGTTCGGCCTCCGTCTCGAGGAGGTGCTCAAAGACGTGCCTGCGGTCCGCTCGGATACCGTGTTCGCGGACCGGGTGGTCGGAAAACCCTACCTGGAGATCGAGCTCGACCGGGAGGCCATCGGACGATTCGGACTCACCATCGTCGACGTGCAGAACGTCCTGCAGGTGGCGCTGGGCGGCATGACGCTGACCCGCACGGTGGAGGGGCGAGAGCGGTATCCGGTCCGGGTCCGCTACATGAGGGAGGAGCGCGACAACCTCGAGGCCCTCGACCGCGTGTTCGTCCCGACGCCGGGTGGCGAACAGGTTCCTCTGGCCCAACTCGCCGACATCCAATACGTGCGCGGCCCTCAGGTGATCAAATCGGAGGATACCTTTCTGACCAGCTTCGTCCTGTTTGACCGCGAGCCCGAAATCGCCGAGGTCGAGGTCGTCGAGCAGGCGCGGGCGGTGATCGAAGCGCGGATCGAAGACGGGGAGCTGCAGGTCCCTGCCGGCGTCAGCTATGAGTTCTCCGGGTCCTACGAGAACCAGATCCGCAGCGAGAAGCGGCTGATGATGCTGATCCCGATCGCACTGGCATTGGTCTTCATCCTGCTCTACCTGCAGTTCCACCGCGTCGCGACGACCGCGATCATCTACACGGGGGTCGCCGTTTCGGTCTCGGGTGGCTTCGTGCTCTTGTGGCTGTACGGCCAGCCGTGGTTTCTGAACTTCGAGTTGCTTGGCATGCCGATGCGGGAGCTGTTTCAGGTCCACACGATCAACATGTCGGTCGCGGTCTGGATCGGCTTCATCGCGTTGGTCGGCATCGCCACCGATGACGGTGTGGTGATCTCCACCTACCTCAAGCAGCGCTTCGAGCAGGACCCGCCCACGACGGTCACCGAGGTGCGGCGCCGAACGCTGGAGGCGGGGTCGCGACGCGTCCGGCCGTGTCTGATGACCACCGCGACGACGATCCTGGCCCTGTTGCCGGTCATCACCTCCCAAGGACGTGGGGCGGACATCATGATGCCGATGGCGCTTCCCGCGGTCGGTGGGATGGCGCTCGAGCTGCTCACGTTGTTCGTCGTCCCGGTGCTGTATTGCGCGGTCGAGGAGCGCCGCGTGGCCAAACGCGTCGGTTGGGATGCCGCCCGGCGCCGACGAGCGGGCGTTTGAAGTCTCGCACGCAGAAGCCGGCCGCTGCGACGGCCCGTTGGGCGGCGGGGTGGCGTGATCGGGCGGCCGCCCAACAGCGGTGCTAGCGTGTTCGTTGTGCGAGGTGCGGCGCGAATGCGGCCTTCCCTGCCTCTGACTGTTCGGCCTAGTCGCGCTGGATGTTCGCCGCGATGAGGTCTCCCCTTGCTCGACTCTCAGCTGCGTTCCGCCGCGCCGCATCGACTCTGGTGGATGACGCTCCTCGCTCGCGTCTGTACAGGCGCCCATGTCGGGCACAGCCGGCGCGGGCTGCCTGAGCGCTACGAGTCTTGCCGGGTCCGCCGCTTCCCGATGATGACTGGTTGCGCCCTCTCGGGATGGCGGCACCACCGGTCGACGAGCAGCGCGTCGCGGGAGGGGTCCTCCTCGGGCGTGCCCATGCCCGCCGCGGGCGCAAGGCAATGCGCACTGTCATTGGCGTACGCTTGGAGCGTCGGCGTAGTCAGGGCGGGCTCGGGACCCGCCGCGTCTGTCGAGTGATGCGCGGCTCACGCTTTCGTCACTCGGTCGCCGCTCGTCGCGAAGGAGCCTCTGCCTCGTTTCTCGAGGCGGAGAACAACATGAAGTCAATCAGCAGAAGAAAGACGCTTGTACTCGTTGCGGTCGGGATCCTGTCCTCGACCGCGGAGGCGAAGGCCTCTGACGTTTGCCCCGCGGAGGGTGCCACGTGTCAGATCGGCGATCCTGAAACGGACAAGGGCGGCGAAGTCACGATGTGGCTCAACTGGCTGGAGAACGCCCAGCAGCTCCCAAGCGGCAAATGGCGTGTGAAGATCGACACCGCGGCGCTCGCGGGGATCTCCGTTCCGGACGGGATGGACTTCGCGTTCGTCCGGTTGACGAACGCCCAGTACCAGGCCGCAGTCGACTTGGCGACCAACGGCACCACTGGAGCGACGACAGTCGCGGTGCACTCCGACACGTGGGTCGACGAGACGGAAACCCGGCTCATGGGTGGGTTCGACGTGAAGATCACCGGTCCTGCTTGCCCCTACGGCTGCCAGGAGAACCCCTGGGGCTAGCCCCAGTTCGTTGCATTCGGGGGGCCGCACACCAGCGGGCCTCCGGTGCCTCACCGCTGCGTACCCGACTGCCTTCTGATGTCTATCTCATCTCCTCCCCATGGCTACTCTGCCGCCCGCCTTGTTCGAGACTACACCCACCAGATCGAGTTGAGCGGCGGTGAACGGCTCGTTTTCAACCTCCTTACCGGATTGGCGTGGCAGGGACCCGCAAACGAGGCCGTGGATGCTGGAACGGCGGTCGAACGCGATGAAGGGGGCGCGGAGGCTTCCCACGCTCTGGAGAACTTGGAAGCGGAGTTCCAGGATTCGCCTCACCCCCTTTCGTTCCAGTTGATCCCGACGTATGGATGCAACTTCTCGTGCGCCTACTGCTACGAAGGTTCGCTAACCTCAAAACAGAAGCAGTGGACACCTTTGGAGATCGCCCAAGTCGTGTCCGCCTGCACTCATCTGGCGGCAGAATCCGGCAGAGAACTGGAGAAGGCATCGTTCACCGTGCTTGGGGGCGAGGTCATCCGATCCGAGACCTTCAAGGGCGTCGAGACTCTCGTGTCGGCGCTTTACGACGCTGGTGCCCGCCGTTTCGAAGCGATTACCAACGGCTTCGAGCTCGCCGAACATGCCGCCGCGATGAAGGCGATGGGGATCGGCAGAGTTCAGATAACGGTCGATGGGCCTCGGGCAATTCATGACAAACGCAGGCCGGTCCGTCTTGTACGAGAATCCTCGTTCGAACGCATTCTGGACGGCATTGAGGCCTGTCTGGGACTCGGTGTCCTCGTCAACCTTCGAGTCAACATCGACCAGAGGAACATTCCCCATCTCCCAGACTTGTTCGAGGTCTTCGACAGCCGCGGGTGGCTGGATGATCCGTTGTTTCGGGGATACCTCGCCCCGTTAGAGCGCGACTACGCTGGCAAGATGTACTTTGCCCCAGAAGACGAGATGGCTCGCATGTTGGTCGCCCAAGCGGAGAAGAATCCCCTCCTCCTCCGCTTTCGGTGGGATATCCACGGGCTCGACTTCTTGTACGCGATTCGCAGCGGCCATCGGCCCAGGCTCAAAATGCGGTATTGCGGCGCAACTCGCAGCGACTACATGCTCGATGCCCGCAATGGCGTCTACGCATGCTGGTTCGGTGCAGGACAGGACCAGTTCAAGCTCGCGGACATTTCGGAGGTCGCCACGCACGGGAAACTGCCGGAGAAGGGGAGGCGGAAACTGAACGAATGGAGAAGTCGAGGGCCCACCGTCATGCCTCACTGCAGTAGCTGCAAATGGTCGCTCATCTGTGGCGGGGGGTGTGCCTACAAGGCGGCTGTCAAGACCGGAGGATTGTCGTCCCCGAACTGCGCTCCCTTTGCGGGCATCTTCGAAGCTGCAGGAAAGACTATCTATGAACACCAGAGATAACGTTCGTTGGAATATGTACGCGACCGTCCTGCCTGCGAAAGAGGCGACGTTTGTATTGCTCGAGGACCGTGGGCAGGTTCTTCGAGTCGACCACCGCGACTACGGACAGAAGGAGTTGCTCGCCCTGAAGGACCGCGCTTGCGAGTCGCTCGGAGCGCTCGAACCGCTGCTCCGAGACGTCGAGGCGCTCGTTCCCGTCGAACACGATGAGAGAGCGCGGGTCCACGACCTGGCACGGCAAAGCGAAATGTCGGAGGACAAGGGGGCGACTCGAATGCATCTATTTCTGACCCATTCGTGCAACTTTCGGTGCAGCTACTGCATTCAGGGGCACGAGATCAAGAAGAAGAACTCGAGCGTCATGAGCGTCGGAACGGTCGACGATGCATTCTCGGCGCTGCCCTCCATCGTAGACGCGATCCCTCATGGAGCCATGCCAAAGGCGGTCACCCTTTTCGGCGGCGAGCCGATCATGCCGGGTACACGAGCACCGTTCATGCACGCGATCGACCGAGCCGTCGAAATTGGGCTGCGAGTCGATGTTGTCACGAATGGCTACTACTATGACGAGTTTGCGCCACGACTCGCGGAGAAGGGGATTCTCTCGAGAATGTCGTTCCTCGTGTCGATCGATGGCCCTCCCGAGATCCACGACGTCCGACGTTCGCTCGTCAACGGAAGGGGAACATTCCAGAAGGTCGCCGGAAACGTCGACCGGATGCTCGACGACGGCGCGAGAGTCGTCCTCCAGCCGATCGTGGATGAAGCGAACGTGGACCGCTTGGAGGAACTCTACGAGCTGGCGGAACGACGCGGGTGGTTGGCTGAGGGAACTCGGTTCGAGATGAAGTGCGGGATCACCATGTATCCCAATGCTGAGGCGTTCGAGGGGCGTTCAGGGTCAAGTGAAGGCGCCGTCCTGGGCAAGCTACTGCGTTTTAGCTCTGCACATTCTCGAGTCTCCGCGGGATTCGACGCGGTCCTCAAGCGTTCTCACTTCCTGGACATGGTCGCGAGGGAAGGGAAGAAGGTCGCGGTGACTACCGCGTGCGATGCCAAACGGGCGGGGACGCTCTCGTTCAGCCCCGACGGGTTCTTCTACCCCTGCCGAGAATACGCGGGGCATGGGGAGGAGAAGGCTCTGGGCCGATTCTCGCCGGGGCTGGAAGTCTTTGCCGAGCGCTTCTCCAGTTGGTTTGGCTGGAAGGTCTCCAGCCACCCGAAGTGCGCTCCATGCAAACACGTGCTCGTGTGCGGCGGCGGGTGTCGAGTGGAAACTGAGACCCATGGACGGGACGAGCGAGTGGATCCTCTGTGCCCCGACTTCGAGGGGATCTGGAGAACGTACCTCAATCAGGTAGACGTCTAGCCCGCACAACGAGCGACATGCTCGAACAGGTGTCGGGAAGCGGGAGCCGATGACTCGCGAGCGCCTGGCCTAGCAGCCCGTGGTGAAACCCGACACGACGTCGCTCGGAGTCGCTACTGCGACGGCATGTTGCGCTTCCGTTCCTCGATGACGCTCGGGGCGACTTTGGCGCCGTAGTACCCGCCGATCGCCATCTTCAGCGCCAGATGCTGGGCCGCAGGGAATAGCAGGACCCACAGCTCCCGGAGCACCCCCACGTAGTACAGCACCCCAAGTACCGCGATGAGCACGTAGGAGACGACCGACACGGTCGACTCGACGAGCTTCAAAGACGTGGCGAGCCGACGAGCGAACTCGGCCTCCGGCTGCGTTCCGGGAGCGTTCATGGCGTTTTCAGCGTAGCAGGACGAAACTTTGCAAGCCGCGGTGACGAACCCGTGCCGATGACCAGCGCGATCCAACTCCGATACCGACTCCTTGGACGCTCAGGCCTGCGGGTCAGCGAGCTGTGTTTGGGCACGATGAGCTTTGGAGACAATTGGGGCTTCGGGGCCGACGAGGCGACGAGCCATGCGGTCCTGGACGCCTACGCCGAGGCTGGCGGCAACTTCCTGGACACGGCGAACAAGTATCACAACGGACAAACCGAGGAGATCGTCGGGACGTGGCTGGCCAAGCGCGACCGGGCGCAGTCGGTGGTTGCCACGAAGTACACGCTGGCGATGGACCATGGAAATCCCAACGCGGCCGGCAACCACCGCAAGAACTTGGTGCAGTCGGTCGAGGACAGCCTGCGCCGGATGCAGACCGACTACGTCGATCTTCTGTGGGTGCACGCTTGGGACGACTACACGCCCTACGAAGAAACGATGCGCGCGCTCGACGATCTCGTTCGCGCGGGCAAGGTGCTCTACCTGGGCGTGAGCGACACCCCCGCTTGGGTGGTGTCCGCGTCCAATGTCGCGGCGGAGCTTCGCGGGTGGACGTCCTACGTGGGCCTGCAGATCGAGTACTCACTGCTGCAGCGCACACCCGAACGAGACCTGCTGCCCATGGCGGACCTGTTTGGGATGTCGGTGGTGGGCTGGAGCCCGCTGGGGGCCGGCGTGCTCACCGGCAAGTACACCCGCGGGGGGGACAACGACTCGCTGCGCAAGACAGCAAACGAGCAGCGCGGACGCACCTCGGACGAGGCGCTGTCCATCGCGCGGGTTGTGGACGCGGTGGCCGACGAGCTCGGTGCCTCGTCGGCCCAGGTCGCGCTGGCCTGGGTCGCGGCGCAAGGCTACGGCTTCATCCCGATCGCGGGGGCCAGGAAGGTGGCGCAGATTCGGGACTCGATGGGCTTCGTGAACCTGAAGCTCGAGGACTCGCATCTGGCGAAGCTCAACGAGGCGAGCGCGGTACCCCTGGGCTTCCCGCATGATTTCTTGGCCAACGATGCGGTGAAGGATCTGGTGCGGACCGAGGGGCGCGGGAGGATTGTCGGGCGGCGCGCGGGTCAGCGATGACGCATTGGGTTCATCGCTGACCCGCGATCAGGCTGCTTCGCCGGGCGGTCCACAGTGCCGCGCCCGAGCGTCGTCCACTTGCCTCAGCCCTCGACGCACGGCCATAGGGCCGAGATTGTCACTTCGGCTGTCCTGAGACCTGGGGCACACCGCGCAGAAAATCACGGCGACGAGTCGAACAACGTCTGCATCGTCCGGGTCTGGGAAAGCTCGGGCCGTATAGGATGGAGCCCTCCACCCACGGCCTGACGGCCTGAACACACGGATGAACGAGGAGCCAACATGACGAAGCTTGAGATCACCCTCGCCGCCCTCGGCCTCGCCGTCACCGGCTGCGCTCCAATCGAGGCGCAGGGTGATGTCCTGCATATCGTCGGGAAGAGACGGCACGCCTCCAAAGGTGAGATTCGCTCGATGCTGGACGTTGGCGAAGCGCTCCTCCCCGAAATCGCGGCGTTGCACCCGGAGGACATCGTGATGGATGACGCGATCCGGGTGGAGCTCCACGGCAACTTCGGCGAGTCCCCCTACGTCGACGACGACGGGACGGTCCACATGTGGCGCTTCTCCGAGGCGGAAGGCGGCTACCACGCCCTGTACGCCCACGAGTTGGTGCACGCCATCGCCTATGACGACCTGGTGGGCCCGGCGGTGGAAGACATCGAGAACTCTGGCTTCTACCTGGAGGGCTGGGCGGAGTATGTGGCGCTGCTGGTCGATCCAGGCAAGACCGGGTTCTCGCTCTTTGGCTTTGATGAGGACGTGGTCGTGGGGCACTGGCTGCTGGAGGGGGGGCCCACGCTGGCGGACTACCGTGAGCGGCACGAGGAGCTGAGCCTGCGCTGCCAGGGGCAGTCCTACATCCTGCGGGCATCGTGGTTCCGCTACGTGGATGAGGAGCTGGGGCGGGAGGTCTTGTTGGACCTGGCGGCCGGGCGCGAAGGCTGGGACCGGGAGGCCGTCGAGGCAGTGCTGGGGGCGTCCCTCGAGCAGGTCGACGCGGACTGGGAAGCCTGGGCGACCGACCGCTACGACGCGTACCCCAACGCCGACGCCGAGGCACAGGCCTACCGCACCCAGAAGATGGCCTGGTACGAGCCATGCCTGGACTGACGAGCCTGTCAGAGCCGTCGTGCATGAAGACGTCGCACCGTACAGGGGCACTCGTGATGGACGCAGGCCACGATCGCCCCGTCGACAGGTTTTGCATCATGCTCGCGGGACAGGACACCGCCTGCACCAGCCGGTAGGGTCGCGAGGGCAGCATGAGCGAGCGTGACGACAGCCTCGACCCTCCCGACTGGGACGTCTTTCGCCGACTTGCGCACGAGGCCCTCGATCACGCGATCGACACGATGGCCAGTGTTCGGGAGCGTCCGGCTTGGCAGGCGCCCCCGCAGCGGACCGAAGGGGACGTGCTTCCGTGGGACCCGACTCCACTCCCCGAGGTGTGTGCGGCGATCGAGCGGGATGTGCTGCCCTTCGGCGTCGGCAATACGCACCCGCGTTTTTTTGGGTGGGTTCATGGCGCGGGAACGGCAGAGGGCATCGTGGCTGCGATCTACACCGCGGCGATGAATGCCAATGTCGGAGGCCGCGAGCATGCGGCCGTGCATGTCGAACGGGAGGTCTTGGGATGGTTCAAGCAGCTGGTCGGATTCCCGCAGTCGGCCCAAGGCATCCTGCTCAGCGGAACGTCGATGGCCACGATGATCGCGCTGGCGGTGGCCCGGCATGGCCGCGAAGACCGGCTCGACGC
>OJGU01000918.1_pt1 | contig 13425 bp, 9 predicted proteins | sample 1594741 | NCBI WGS metagenome assembly OJGU01 (sample SAMN05416841, study PRJEB24817) | seawater metagenome | isolation source: Sea water | place: Canada:Atlantic | collected 2013-07 | reverse complement strand
CAGCGTCAGATGTGTATAAGAGACAGCACCCCAACCCAGCGAGAGTTCCCGACCCCGGCCGCCGCTCCACAGCCCCGCAGCGCCGAGTCGGTCGAAGGCCCAGCCCTGTCGCTCCTGACGTGCTTGCCCGGGCCGGTCGCGATGTTGCGCTGGGGAGACACGGTCGTCTCGGTGGACCTCAGGCGACTGCGCAGCCATCTGGTCTACGAACGATTGGTCGCCGAACTCGGTGGCGGCTCCGTGGGTGCGCAGGGCTTGCTTGCGCCGGTGGTCGTCCGACGCAGCGCCCGAGACGTCGAGCTGTGTTTGTCCCGCGCACCGGCGCTGCAAGAGCTCGGGGTTGTGCTCGAGGCGTTCGGCGAGGACGCCTTGTTGGTGCGGGCGGTCCCCGCTCAGCTGAAGGACTGCGTCGACGAGCCGGACATCGACGACCTGGTCGACAAGATGGTGGCGTGGCTGCGGGTCGAGTCTCCAGCCAAAGAGGCGGAGCAGACTGGGACCCATGGCATCGCCGCCGTACTCTCACAGGCCCAGGGCGCCGACCCTGCGCCGCGGCTCGCCCGACGATGGGTCCGGGAGCTGATCGAGCAGGAGCGGGACCTGAGCAAGGTGCCCGGGATTCGGTGCTTCGAGCCCGAGGACCTGACGTGAGCGAGCCGCTGCCGCGGGTGGTCAGCGTGGTGGGGCCAACGGGGTCCGGGAAGGCGACGCTGGGCCTCGAGCTCGCCGAGCGGGTGGGTCTTCCCATCGTGGTCTGCGACTCCGTCAAGGTCTACCGCCGCCTCGACATCGGGTCGGCCAAACCCTCGGCACAGGCGCAGGCCCGGGTTCGTCACACGATGATCGATCTGGTCGACCCGGACGGTACGTTCACCGCCCGCGAGTTTGCGACCGGGGCCTGGTCCCACCTCGGGGACCGAGGGCTGCTTGTCGGCGGGACCGGCTTGTACCTCCGCGCGGCGCTGTGGCGGGCGACCGGGGAGGGGGATCCGAGCGCACCCACCCTCGAGGGCACCGAGCGAGAGAGGTTCGAAACACAGTGGTCGGACACAGAGCGCGACGCTCCTGGGGCGACGCATCGCGCCCTGGTCGAGGCGGACCCCGCGACCGCGGAGACGATCCACCCGAACAACTGGGTGCGGGTCGTCCGCGCCCTGGGTCTGTGTCACGCGGCCGGGGGCCCGATCTCGGCACTGCGCGCCGCCGATCCTCCTCAGCCCCGGGCACGCATGCTGTTCGTGTGGCTCGATCCCGGGGAGGCGCTGCGTGAGATGCAGGTGCGCAGAGTGGATCACATGCTGGCCCGCGGCTGGCTGGCCGAGGTGGAGAGCCTCGTCGCGGACGGATATGATGAGCATCACAAGGCGATGCGCTCGTTGGGCTACAAACAGCTCGTAGACGTCGTGAAGGGCCGCATCGGCCTGGAGGCGGCACGCGAGGACATCCTCAAGGCCACGTGGCAGTACGCGCGTCGACAGCGAACGTATTTTCGCCATCAACTTCCGGCCGCGGATGTCGTACACATCCCCGAGTCGGGTTCCATGCCCTGGGACAGGGTCCAGGCCTTTCTCGCGCTGGGCTGAGCGCACCCGACGGAAGAACACGCCGATGTCGACCAAGGTACTCGAGTTCGAACGCCCCATCGTGGAGCTCGAAGGGAAGATCAAGGAGCTCAAGCACCTCAGCGGCGGAAGCCGAGAGATGGCGCAGGAGATCGAGCGCCTCGAAGAGAAGGCTCGCGAGCTCCAAAAAGAACGCTTCGCTTCGCTCACCCCATGGGAGCAGGTCCAGCTCGCCAAGCACCCCGATCGTCCATACACGCTCGACTACATCGGCGAGATGACGACCGACTTCATGGAGCTTCGCGGCGACCGGGCGTTCGCGGACGACCCCGCGATCGTCGGCGGTCTGTGCCGCTTTGGCGATCGCACGGTGATGATCATCGGCCACCAGAAGGGCCGAAACACCAAAGAAAACCTCTACCGCAACTTCGGCATGGCGCGCCCCGAGGGGTACCGCAAGGCGCAGCGATTGATGCGATTGGCCGAGCAGTTCGGTCACCCGATCCTCTGCTTCATCGACACCGCCGGTGCCTACCCCGGTCTGGGTGCCGAGGAGCGCGGGCAGTCCGAAGCCATCTCCTCCAGCCTCGAGCTGCTCTCCCGCCTCAAGGTCCCCACCATCTCGGTGGTGATCGGAGAAGGCGGGTCGGGCGGAGCGCTTGCGATCGGCCTCACCGACCGCATCCTCATGCTCGAGCATGCCGTGTACTCGGTCATCTCTCCGCGGGGGTGCGCCAGCATTCTGTGGAAAGACCCCGAAGCGGAGCAGACCGCTGCCGCGCAGCTCAAGATGACCAGCCACGATCTGCGGCAGCTCGGCATCTGCGACGAGATCATTCCCGAGGCGGTCGGCGGCGCGCATCGTGGCCTCACGACGACGGCCGGCGCACTCTCCGAGACGCTTCGCAAGCATCTGTCCGAGCTGTGTGCTCTGAGCCCTGAGGACCTCGTGGAGCAGCGTTACCAGAAGTACCGGCTCATCGGACACCTCGAAAACGACTCCGACCCGAGCGGACCCGCGGGACCGGGCGGCTCGAACCGCTAGCCGTACTCCTGCCGCACGTCTGCCTGCCGCATGTTCGATGAGTTCCTGCTGCTGACGACCGCGCTGGTGGGCATGGCCCTGCTGCGCTCGTCACGACGTACAGAGGACAGCCCGCGCGGCTACGTTTGGGTGCTTGCTGCGATCTTGGGGCTGACGCTGCTGGGCGTGGCCGAGGATTCTCGGTTCGTCGGTATCGTGGCGATGGGCCTCACCGTCTTGGTCGTCGTCCTTCCCTGGGTGCTCGAGACCGCCGCGCGCATCTTCTTCGGACGCGGCATGTTGCGCCTCGCGGTGTGGGCCGCCGGAGCGCGGGCGATGCTCATGCTCGGGGCAGGGCTGGGTCGCCAACAACCGATCTTGCGTGGGCTGGCGGTGCTCGAGCGCGACGGCGTCGATGCGGCCATTGGCTACTTTCGCGGCCTCGCGCACGACACCGAGGACGGCGGCGAGTTGGCGCTGATCAACGAGCAGATCGTCTCGATGCTGTTGTACGGACAGCGCTGGGACGAAGGGATTCGGCACTACGAATCCCGGTTTCACGCCCGCTACGCCGCCTTGCGACCGGCGTTGGTCTTGGGCCTGATGCGGGCCTACGGCGAAGTCGGGGCGTTGGAGCGTGCGGCCGCGTTGCTGCAGGCTCTCGAGGACGGGCCCGTGGGCAACGACCCTCGTTCGCTGGGCCTCGTCTCGCAGGCGCGCCTGACGTTCCTCGTCTACGCGGGTGCCGAGGGAACGGTTCAGGATGCGTTGGGCAACACAGCCCGCCGTCAGCTCGGACTCTCGGAGGCCAGCGGCGCGCTGTTCCGGGGTCTCGCGGCGCGGCAGGCGGGCGACGCAGGCCGAGCTCGAAGCGAGCTGGAGCAGGTGAAGGACCTGGCTGGGCGCCGCGATGATCGGGTTGTGGAGTCCGCCCGCCGGGCCATGGGCGAGCTCGGTGCCCCGCCGGCGCTGCTCGAGCCGGTCAGCATCGCGGATGAGTTGGTGCCCTATGTCGAAGCTGTTGCGGCGCGCCTGGCCGCGTTCATTCGCATCGCGCCTTCGGTCAAGCGCTCGGGCACCTTGATCGCCACGCCGGCGATCTTGGTCGCTTTGGGTGTTGGGTACTTCGCGATGCGGTGGTTGGATGCCGGGGGCCTCGCGCTACTGCAGATCGGCGCCTCCACTCCCGAGATGATCCGCGGGGATGGCTGGTGGCGGATCTGGACCGGGAGTTGGGTTCACGGCGACCCGCTGGGGCTCTTGCTCGATCTGTACACGATCTGGTTTACCGCGCCGTTGGTCGAGCGCATGGCGGGCAGTGGGCGGGTCGTGATCATCGCCCTGCTGGGCTCAGCCGTCGGCGTGTTCGTCAGCGCGGTGTTGGGCCCGCAGCTCGGGATGGTGCTGGGCGGTGGCGGCCCCGCGGCGACAGCATTGCTTGGCGCGGCGGTTGCCCTGCTGTTCAAGCCCGGAGACGGTGGCGTGCGGCAGGCCGCGCGGCGGCGGTTGATGGTCCCGTTGGTGATGGTCGCCGTCGTGCAAGGGGTCTCCGCGATCCCCGGGTTCCTGGCGGTCGAAGCTTCCTGGCATGGGCTCCTGGCAGCGGTGGTGGTGGGAGCGCTGCTCGCGTTCATCCCCAGCCGTCCTGGCATGCGGTGGGTCGAGCTGGGCGTCGCGTTGTTGCTGGTGGCGGCATGCTCGGTCGCGCTGGTTCGGACCGCGCGAGAGGAGCCGCTCTCCTTGGTCGCGGACGGCTCATGGACGATCTTCGAGGCCGGTCCAGCCGTGGTCTCGACCCCGCGAACGTTCGAGTTCGTGGACGAGCGGCAGGACGTGGCCGGGTTGCCGTTGCCGCTCCAAGTGGGCGTTCTCGACGGCCTCGCGCTTCGGGCGGGGGACCTCGCACAGGTGATGGTGGTCGTGCCGGACCATGATGCCAAGCTCGACGTCCCGGGCCTGTTGCTGCTCGATCCGGCCCTCGATGCGGAGCTGACGCTGGTTCCCCGGGAGTTGCCCGCAGCGTTCGTGGAGGCGTCGGTCGAGGCGGAGGCGTACGCGGTGCGCCGCAACGGAGCGGAGCTGGGCATCACGCTCGAGCGCCCCCTCGGACCCGCCCCAGAAGACCCCAGAGTCGTGCTTTTTGCCGCTCCAGGGGCGTTGGAGCGCCAAGCGGCGATCTACGCCCGCATCTTGGCGGAGACCAGATTGTCCCTGCCGTGAGCGGTTTGCCCAACGCTGGCTATACTTCCCGGCGGCGTGTCGCGGCGTAGACGCAGCAGCCCCGTCGGTCCCGTGGTGGGGGCGATTGTGGCCTCCTTCCTGGCTCACCTCGTGCTGTGGCCCGTGGGTGATCGCATGGTGAAGCTGGGGCGCGACCGCACGATCCCACAGCGCGAGAACACGGTCATGGAGGTGACGCTCAGCCCGGAGCGAGACCCGGAGGTCGACGACCCCGCGAAGATCGCCGAGTCGGTGCGGCTGGATGCTCTGACGGACGAGCGGCCTCCACCGGACACCAAGCGGGTCTCCGAGTTCGACAACAGCACCGAGCGCGAAACCGTCGCGCCCCCGCGTCGACGCTCGCGGGCCGCCACGCCGCAGGGTAATCCCAAGGCCAACGCGGACCGCAACGCAGGCCCCCAGCCCAAGACCACCGACGCTCCTGCTCCTCGTGGGCTCGCGCTTCCGCTGGGCGGCACCCGGTCGGTCGGAGGAAACGGGGAGCGAGCGGGTCAGGGGGATGACACATCCACGCCCGTGCCGCCGGCCCCATCGTTTGCCCCGAGCCCGCGCTCGCTCAAGGGCGTCCCTCGGTCTCGCTCCAAAGACTGGGGGCAACCCGGTTCCCGTGACAAGATCGACGATGTCGACGAAGGGGATGCGTCGATCCTCAACGCCCAGCGGTGGAAGTACGCCTCGTTCTTCAACCGCATGAAGGACGACATCGACCAGTTCTGGGATCCTGTCGCGCGTCTACGGATTCGAGACCCCGAAGGCCGTATCAACGGAACCAAAACCCGCACCACCCGGGTGATGATCATTCTCAACGCCGACGGCAGCCTGCACAAGATCAAGACCAGTAAGAGCAGCAACGTCGACTATCTCGACGACGAGGCGATTCAGGCGATTCGGCAGGCGGCGCCATTTCCCAACCCACCGCCGGGCATGCTCGATCCCGAAGACGGCAAGCTGCACGTTCCGTTTGGGTTCATCGTCGAGATGGGCAAGGCCCGCATCTTCCGGATCAAGCGCTAGGCGGCCCCGCCTTCGACCGTCGTCTTGAGGTCGTGCATGAACGTGTCGAAGTCGGGCCGAAAGTCTGGAAGCTTCCCCGCGATCATGCCCATCATCGACCCGGTCATGACCTCGGCCATGGTGACGTCAGTGGTGCCATCGGGCAGGGCGGTCAGGGTGAAGGTGCGAACGCCCTTGAACATCCCGTTGCCGTCTTGCCAGACCATGCGGGTGGGGGCTTCGAAGGTGCTCACCTCGAGTTTGAAGGTGCGCTTGGGATCGATCTTGACCTTCAGCTCAATCTCCTCGGCAGCGGCGATGGTGCCTTCGAGTGAGGTGACCGTCGTGTTCCACGTGGGGTAGGCCGGAGCGTCGGTCAGTACCGCCCAGACGGCCGCGGGCGGGGCATCGATGTGAATGCCAACCCGGGTCTCGCGGTAGCGCTTGCCGTCGAGCTGCTGCGAGGCCTCACCGACCGCGATGGGCGCGGTGGACTCCGCTGGCGCGGTCGACGCGCATCCGAACAGGGAGACAAGGAGAGCGCCAAGTGCGAGGCGGTTGATCATGGATGCAGTGAACCACCATTGCTTCGGGTGCACTAGACGCCAATAATGGATGTCTCTTTTGTTGTTTCGGCAAAAGTGGGCCGCGGGTTCTGCCGCAGCTTGATGGGGTGCCCTTGGCGATTGCAGACATCGACCTCAACGACCTGGCGGTGTTCACCGAGGTGGTCCGGCGTCGCAGCTTCTCGGCAGCGGGCCGGGCGCTCGGGCTGCCGCCCTCTGCGGTGAGCCGGCGGGTGGCTCGGTTGGAGGACCGCCTCGGCTACGTGCTTCTGCACCGAACGACGCGCTCCGTCGGCCTCACGCCAGCGGGTCGGATCTACTTCGAGCGGACCGCCCGGATCCTCCTGGACGTCGAAGATGCCGCGCGGGCAGTCAGTGAGTTCCGCTCCACCCCCGCCGGCCTGCTTCGGGTGACGGCACCCCCGGACGACGGCGGCGTGGTGTGGGCCATGCTCACCGGCTTCGTCCGCGACCATCCCGACGTGGACCTCGAGGTGATTCACACCCTGGACCGGGTCGACCTGCTCGCCGAGGGCATCGACGTCGCGCTGCGAGGCGGAGCGCCGCCGGACTCGACGGTGTTGTGCGCCCGCAAGCTCGTCGATTCGCGTCTGCTGCTGGTCGCGAGCCCCGACTACCTCACGGCCAAGGGGACCCCCACCATTCCCGAAGACCTCGCGGACCACGATTGCGTCGCGATGGACAACTGGGTCCCCAACGCCATCTCAGCACTTCAGGGTCCCCACGGCCCCGTGAAGGTCGAGTTTCGGAATCGGGTTCGCACCAACCGCCAAGAGACGGCCCGAAAGGCGGCGATCGATGGTTTCGGCATCGCGCCGGTGGTGGAGATGACCTGCTGGCGGGAGCTCGAGTCTGGTGCCTTGGTGGAGGTGCTGCCCGGGGCCCTGCCAGGGCCGTCCCCGATGTACGCGGTCTATCCCTCGGCGAGGGGGACAAGCGCCGCGGTGCTGGCACTGGTGGCGCATCTGGTCGCGGTCGTACCGACGCTGCTGCCGTCCTCGTGAGCGTGCGTCGGACGAGCGCCTTCGTGAGGCGAGGTCCGAGCCAAGACGAAGAAAAGGCGGCGAGTCCGAGGACGCGCCGCCTTTGTCGTGACGCCGAAGCGCGGCGACTAGCTGGGCTCTTTGGGTTCCGGCAGTCCGGCCATGATCGCGGTGAACTCCGGATGGTTCGGCGCGGCTTGAAGCGCGGCCTGGCACACCTGGCGAGCCTCGTCGAACATGTTGGCGTCACGCATGGTGGATGCGAGCGAGACGACCGGCTCGATGTCGCGGGGGTTGATTGCGACGACCGCCCGCAGGTGCTCGACGGCTTCTTTGGGGCGGCCCTGCTTGCGCAGGATGGCGGCGATGAGGTTGCGAATCTCGGCGTCGTTGGGCCGCAGCTTGACCGCGTTCATCAGGTGACCCAGGGCTGCGGTGTCGCCTTCGGCTTCCCGAACGGCGAGGGCGAGCATGAGGTGTGGCTGCCAGAACTTCTCGTCGGCCGAGATGACCTCTCGAAGGAACTTGGCGGCCTCGGCGGACTGCCCGGCGTCGCCGGAGCGGACCTGCTCCATGGCGGTGTCGTAGCGGTCCTCGAAGTCGTCCATCGTGGTCTGTAGCAGACCGCGACGGGCGAACGCATCGTCGTCGAGGGAGCGGCGGGGCAGCTCGAGAATCTTCTGGAGATACTCCTTGGCCTTCGCAGGGGCGTCGTCGTTGTCCTCGTCGTCGAGGTGCATCGACGCGACGTAGCGCAGCACGGTGGCGCTCCCCGAGAACTTCTCGGCAGCCTCTTGCAGCAGCCCGGTGGCGTCCTCGAGCCCCTCGTCCTCGTGCAGGTCGAGCAGCATGTCGAGCGTGCTCTTGCCGATGCCGTCGAGGGTGACGGCGGTGCGCAGAAGCTGCATGGCTTCCTCGCGGTCCTCGGAGCCCTGGTCGTCCGCGCCGCTGCTTCGGTCCCACAGCACGTTGGCGAGGTCGCCGTAGGCGGTGGGGACTTTGCCTTCTTCGATCGAGCGCCGAAGGAACGGCTCGGCCTCGTCGAACTTGTCGTTCTCGATCAGCAAGGAGCCGATTCGTGCCATCACCAGCGGGCTCTCGTTGCCCTTCTCGGCGGCGAACTCGGCGACTTTGAGCGCGTTGTCGTTGTCGCCAGCGGCCCGCAGGGTGTCGATGAACTGCGTGGTGATCTGCTCGTCGGTGGGATCGAGGTTGAACGCCTGGTTGAAGTGCTGCACCGACGATGCGGCGTCACCGAGGCGACGGAACAAGGTGGCGAGGTGGTGCCAGGCTTGCTTGTCTTCCTTGCGCTTCTGGGCCGCCACGGACAGCGCCTGCAGCGACAGCGGAATCGCGCTCTTGTCGATCGGGTTGTTGACCAGGATGTCGGTCATCATGTGCAGGCCCTGCATGGCGTTGTCCATGCCCGGGTCGCGGTTGATGGCGTCGACGAACGGCGTGAGCAGCTGGTCGGGGGTGGTCGGGATGCAGCGGCCCTGAAGCGCGCTGAGGTTGCCCAGGCCCACGAGGAACGACATCAGCGCCGCCTGGTTCTCGGTCCCAAACGCGGACTTGGTGTCGGTCTCTTCGACCTCGGTGTCGAAGTGTCCACCCAGCTCCTTGAGCACACCGAGCATGCGCTCGGGGAGTTGCTCGGCTTCGGAGCCCCAGCTCCACTTGCCCAGCTCCTTGAACCCGGACTCGCCTTCACGCTCGACCAAGCGCGAGGTCAGGGCGATGTTCTGCTCGTCGACTCGGATGTCGGTGACGAGGCCGAACTTCGCGTTGGGGAAGCGGTTGATGCCCTCGAGCGCGCGCTCGTCGGTCCACGGCTCGCGGAACACCATGAGCGCCGGGACCTCGCGGCCTCCTTGGTCGGCCATCGCGGTGAACACCGGAGCGGCCGCCTGGACGCCACGGGTGGCGAGCTCTTGGGCCCACCAACGCTGCACGCCCATGGCGAGCGGAGCACCCTTGCCTTCGTTCGTGCAAGCGAACGGGAGGATCACGAGCTTGATGTCCGCCGCAGCTTCGGCGACCGCCTCCGGATCGTCTTCGCCCTCGTTGAACATCACGTCGTCCGGACCCTCTTCCTCAGTGCCCTGCGTGTCGTCTTCGCTTGCCATAAGGCGGGAACCTAACAGCCCTCTGGAGCACCCGCCAAGCGCTGTGGCCCGGGCCCTGGTACGGTCCTTGTGCCATGTCCCACGTGCGCCTGGCAGCGATGAGCGCTGCGTCCGCAATCACCGCGATCTTGGGTGGCTGCGTCGAGCCTCGCGTCGACGTGGTGGCCGCCTGGGTGGAGTCCGTGGATGACGGTTCCGGCCGAGATGTGCAGATCTACGACCGAGGGCGCCGCTACGCCATCCGGCTCGAGCCGGAGGTGAGCGGCTCCGAGCTGGAACGGTTCGGGATGGCGGTCGACGCCCGGGGCCGGGGGGTGGCGTTGGCGGGCAAGCGCCAGACGGCCTTCGTGGGTCTGGGAGACACCCGGCAGCCGGTCCTGTCCGATCAGGTTCTCGGCGGGGCGCCCCTGAGTCCGCTGTTTGCATTCACCCGAAGCGGGGACGCGCTGCTGCGTGCGCCGGACGGGACGACGGCCGCCCGGTACTCGTTCATGCCGACGTCATCCTCGGGCGCGGGGGTGCAAACCTTGCTCGAGCCTCCCGATCCGCTGGTGACCGGCGCCTTCGAGCTGATCTCCGCATCCGACGCGCCGGTGCTGTACTGGGTCGAGCACCAAGATGTGCCCTCGCGGGCCTCGGGGCGTATCACTGCGTTCGGCTACCCGAGCGATGTGGATCCCGGGGGTCTGCAGTTCGCCGAGATCACGGAGCTGGGTACCGGGCAGCTGTACGCCGGACCGCCCGACTTGGTGTCCGACCTGCAAGCGCCGGACACCTGGTGTCCCCATCGCACCTGTGTCTCGCCCGATGGTCGTGGAATCATCGCGCCGGCTCCGGGCCGCTGCCGGTTTTGGACCTGGTCGTGGGGAGACGAGCCCGGGCCCAACGGTGAGATCGCGCCGACCGAGGTCGTCATCCAAGAAGGGTGTCCCGAAGACCCCCGGACGCTGCCCTCGCTGTTCGCCGCCATCGATGTCGACCTCGCCGTGCTCGATGATGGCGACCGCGTCTACCTCGCCGACCTTTCGGCCAAGACGATGCGCTCCGCGCCCAAGCTCTGGGACAACCCAGGGTCGATTCGTCTGACCGCCGGAGGCCGAGCCATCGTTTTGGTGTCGGATGACTCTCGCGTCGTTCGGATCGGCGCCGACGGGCCGCGGATCATCTCGGGGGACTCGCTGCCGTGCGCGGGGCCCCCCTCCAACGCCCGGATCAGCCCCAACGGCTTGTGGGTCACCCGGGTTTGCCTGGGCGATGGCACCTTCGCCTCCAGTGCCCAGGCCCTGATCATGCGGATCTCCCCGTTGGGCGTCGAGACCTTTGTCTCGGTCCCCATGGACGTCATCGGCATCGACGACGGCGGCAACATCTTGATGTACAGCCGGTCCGACACCGGCGAGCCGAGGGGGCTGTTCGTGCTCGAGGACGACGGCGGCGTCACCCGCATCGACGCCCTCGAGCCCGAGCCCGACCTGGTTCCCGGCGTCGATGGCAACGAGATCTACTTCAGCGCGGGCGTCGTCCGCCCCTGAGGCGAGAGCCCGTCTCACAACCTCAGCGAGGGCGCGACTCTCTCGACCCGAACTTGGAAGGGGGAGCGACTAAATGTCCGCGTCGAGCATCAGCATCAAGGTGCCGGTCCCCTCGGTGGGCACGTCGGTCGGCGCATCGAGGGGAAAGGACACCGCATCGCCCGCATCGGGCAGCAGCACCCCGGCGGTGAGGTTTCGGTTGCGGTCGAGCACGGCGTTGGCGCTGTATTGGCCCGCGTGGATCTGCTCGACCACGAGCGTCACGTTGGTGGACCCCGCGGGGGCCTCGGCAAGCATGTAACGGCTGGGCACGCAGTTCGCGATGGGGTTGAGGCCGCACTGCGTGTCGGTGAGGACGAGCCAGACATCCGCCGCATCGTCCAGGGGCACGCTCCACTGTGCCTGGACTTCCAGCTGCGGCATCGGAGGGAACGGCGCGTCGCTGGGCTCGGGGAGCGGGGTGGGGAAGTCTCCTCCAGAGGTCCGCGTCTCCAGGCGGTTCGCGACCCATTCGATGTGACGCATGCCCATGACGTCGACGTCGAGTCGGAGCCGGTCGGCGGTCTCGAACGCGAATCGGGCATCGATGTAGCCGCAACCAGCGGTCATCGAACAGAACCGCCACGTGTCGCCGGTGCGTTCCTCGAGCACAGCTTTGGAGTCGCGAAGGATGCCGAGAAACTCGCCACCGTTGCGGAAGACCAGCTGGGATTCACCATCGTGCTCCTCCACCTGAAACGCAAACCTCAGCGAGTTGTCGGCGTCCAGGTCGACGCGAGAGAACAGCACGCGGTCGCTGGCGGCCCGCACGTCCATGTTCATCGTGGGGAAGCTTCCAGCCGACGTCCACGATGTGACCGGCGCCACCCACAACCCCACGATCGCCTCGAAGAACGCGGCCGATTCGGCGTCGGTCCCCCCGGTCGTGTCGGCGCCGCCGGTCTCGTCGCCGGTGGTGGGACCGCTGGTCTGCTCGGTCGTCGGGTCGGTGGGGTCGCTCTCGGACTCGACACCGGTGCTGCCGGATCCGCTCGCTGCCACGCCGCTGGAGCCCTCCGCATCCGTGTCGGTGGTGGCGCCCGGTGTGTTGCAGGCGGTCAGGAGCAGGAGGACTCCCGCGAGGCGGTGGGGGGTGTTCAAGCTAAGCATGGTCCGTCAGTCGCTCTAGGAGCGCGGGCGGATGCACCGCCCGCTCGGCAGTGTGATCGCCGCTACGGCTTCGCGAGCGCGACGATGCGGTCCATCATCCGGTGGACCTCCGCTTCGGTGTTGTAGAAGTGCGGGCCGAGCCGTAGACCGCACCCTGGACGCCAGTCGTGCTTGTAGCGCTCCTCGATGAGCTGCCCGGAGACCTGCTCGGAGTTGGAGAACTCCACCGCGACGAACCCGGTCCTCACCCGGCTATCGGTCGGGGAGTGAATCTGCAGGCCGGCGCCTTGGGCCCGGTCGATGATGATCTGGCACAGCGCGAGGTTGTGTGCCCGGATGTTCTCGACTCCGACCTCTAGCAGGTTTTGATAGGCCGCCTGTGCGACGTAGTAGGCGGGCATCGAGGGGGTGCCACCCATGAAGTGCCACGGACCCTCGGCATACCGGATCGGCGCCGGCTCAAAGGCAAACGGCGCCGCGTGACCCATCCAGCCCGTCAGGCGGGGTTGGAGCTGCTCGGCGAGTCCAGGGCGCGTCCACAAGAACGCGGTCCCCGGTCCGCCGCACAGCCACTTGTGACTCCCTCCGACGACCAGGTCCACACCCAGCTCGACGACATCGAACGGGAGGACACCGGCAGTCTGGTAGACGTCGAGCATCACGAGCGCGCCAACCTCGTGGGCGCGGGTGCAGATCGCCTTGACGTCCTGCAGGGCGCCCGAGACGTAGACCGCGTGGCTGATCGAGACAATGGCCGTGGTCTCGTCGATCGACTCGAGCATGCGCTCGGTGCTGATCGTCATCCCATCGTCGCTGGCAACGAGGTCCAGCTGCGCGCCCAGGTCGCGGTAGCGGTCCCAGACGTAGATCACGTTGGGGAACATCAGCGACTCGATCACGACCTTGTTGCGCGGTCCGGACCAGTCGAAGCAGCTGGCGATCGCCGCCTGGAAGAACGCGACATTTTGGTTGAGCGTCGTGTGCCCCGGGGTACCGCCGAAGAACTTGGCCACGGTGTCGCCCACCTCGGTGACCAGGTCGGTCCACCCGTGCCACGCCTCGACGCCCTGCTCCTCCCAGGCGTCGGCGTACCTCGACAGCGCTGCGCGGGCCGCCGTTGGCATGGCGCCCATCGAGTTGCTGTTCATGTACGTGCTGGTCGCGAGGATCGGGTAGTCGTCGCGGAAGCGGGCCAGCGAGGGATCAAGCTTCGGGGTCTGTCTCTTAT
>OJGU01000916.1_pt1 | contig 13471 bp, 13 predicted proteins | sample 1594741 | NCBI WGS metagenome assembly OJGU01 (sample SAMN05416841, study PRJEB24817) | seawater metagenome | isolation source: Sea water | place: Canada:Atlantic | collected 2013-07 | reverse complement strand
CGAGATGTAGAGAGGTCTCGTGGGCTCGGAGATGTGTATAAGAGACAGCACTAGAAGTATCCCAAGCCTTCCTATCAAAACAACATAAGCCCGTTGGAATCAAGAGAGATGATTTAAGAAGCTCGGGCGCCATCGTCTACTGTGAAGGAAATTTTGGCGCAGTGGATGGTAAGACCGCGAACGGACTTGTTCGCCATTCGGAGAAGTACGAGATTCTCGCCGTCATTGATAGTGAAAAATCTGGTCTCGATGCAGGTGAAGCCCTTGGCGAAGCACCGAATGGCATTCCTGTCTGCCGAAATCTTCCTGAGGCAATCAAATCAACCAAAGGCAGCGCCAGATACTTCATCTTCGGAATGGCACCCGCCAGTGGCAAACTGTCTCCCGACGAGCGAAATCTCGTACTCAAAGCCATCAATCTCAAACTAAACATAGTCAATGGGCTACATGAGTTCTTAAATGATGACCCCGAATTCTTCGAGGCGAGCAAATCTGAGGGCGTCGTGATGATCGATATTCGAAAGCCTCGCGACAAGAAGGATTTGAGGATGTTTAGTGATCGGATCGGCAACGTCTCTTGTCCCCGCATTGCGGTACTCGGAACGGACTGTGCTATCGGCAAGCGAACGACAGCAACCATACTCACCCAGGCTCTCAACAAGCAGGGATTAAAGACGGTAATGGTTGGAACCGGCCAAACGGGATTGATCCAGGGCGCTCGCTATGGCGTGGCCCTCGACGCGGTTCCAGCCCAGTTCTGCGCGGGTGAAATGGAGGCCACGATCATCGAGGCATTTGAGAGTGAAGCCCCCAATGTCATCATCATTGAAGGTCAAGGAGCCTTGAGTCATCCAGCCTATTCGACCTCAAGTTTCATTATTAGAGGAAGTCAACCCTCTGCCGTCATACTGCAGCACGCACCGGGAAGGAAGCATCGCTGCGATTTCGAGTCCATGCCAATGCCTACAGCACTCGAAGAAATTAATCTTATCCAGAGCTTCGCTCGCACGAAGGTAATTGGCTTGACGATTAACCACGAAGGCATGACGAACGATGAAGTCGACGCCGCAATCATTCGCTATGAACGCGAGCTCGGCATTCCGGTCACTGATGCCTTAACTCGTTCAACGGATCACTTGCTTGAGATGATTCGCACCGCATTCCCTGAGCTAGGAAAAGACTGCAGCCATAGCGTCCGGTGACAGCTCCGCGCTTGGAAATTGATCTCGACAAGATTCATCACAACGCCGCCACCCTCGTTCGGCTTTTAGCGAATCGCGGGGTCGCCGTCACTGCTATCACCAAGGCGACCCTCGGATCTCCTGAGATCGCCGGCGTCTTTCACCAAGCTGGCCTCAGAGAAATCGGGGATTCCCGAATCGAGAATATCAAGAGGATGCGTTCGGCAGGGTTAGAAGCAACCTTCAGCCTGATTCGTTCTCCTATGCCCAGCGAGGTACCAAGTGTCGTCAGGCATGCCGATCTAAGTTTCAATTCCGAACTCGCCGTCATCAGGCTACTCTCTGCCGCTGCAACACAGAATGGACGCACCCACGGGATCGTCCTCATGGTAGAGCTTGGCGACTTGCGAGAAGGGATCATGCCGAACGATCTCGAGAGTCTTGTAGCTCAGATTCTAGATCTCCCTGGTATTGTTCTAAGAGGCCTAGGCACAAATCTAGCATGCCAGCACGGGGTCCAACCCGACGCCACCAATATGGCCATGCTGTCCTCTTTGGTCGATTCGATCGAAAATAGCTTCGAACGAACCCTAGAAATTGTAACGGGAGGAAACTCAGGAAATCTTCAATGGGCGCTGAATGGCGGAGAAATCGGCCGCATCAACAACCTCCGTTTGGGGGAATCCATTCTGCTCGGTCGTGAGACCCTTCATCGCCGACCATTGAATGGCTTGCATCGGGATGCTTTTACCTTAGTGGCCGAAGTGATTGAATCAAAAGTCAAACCCTCCCAACCTTGGGGTGAGCTCGCTCAGACCGCATTCGGGCCATCGCCATCCGTGCCAGATCGCGGCTCAATCTGTCGGACAATACTTGCCATCGGACATCAGGATACAGACCCGTCTGGTCTTGAGCCCCCTCTCGGAGTCACGATTCTCGGCGCCTCCAGCGACCACCTTATCACTGAAACCACCGAATGCCTCACCGTAGGTACGGAGATTTCCTTTCACTTAAACTATAGTGCCCTGGTTCGCGCGATGACCTCGCCCTATATAGCTCAGATCCACCACCACCGCAGGCCAATGCCCCCCAAAAACAATCCGATCAAATGATTTACCCTATTAATTATTCCAAGCTCGAACCGTTTCAGCTTTGGTCTTGGACAGACCAAAGCTGCGCCAATCCGCGGCTAGGCAAACAGATCAAACTCTGCTTGGGACTCATCACGCTCGTGACTCTCATGTCAGGCTGTATTTCAAGGACAACTCAGCCAGCCAAAGGCAGCCCAAGCACCGAGACAATCTGGATGTGGCAGGACGATTTTCGCAGGGAGTAAGTCATCCCCCTGGTTTCGCTTTAAAGAATCGTCTTAGCACGTCGGCACAATGACATGAGACCTATCCCTCAGCACAATGGACAGCAATCCACCGAGCCAATGAATTCCGGTTTATGACTCGTGTCTATCCATCTTGTTGATCACAAAAGCTGATGCCGCTCAATTTCCGAAGCGCAGTTGCAACAGATGCAATGTTGGCAAGGCTATTACCGAACCCGAAAGTCATTTTGACCCGATTGGTCAGTAGCTCTTATCAGGTAAATGGTTCGGTCCGACATATCCAAAGGTCCCGTTCGTTCAAACCAGGTCTTAATTGTATGGCAATAAGCCGACGAAGCCCGCAGATACCGCAATGTCATGCCACAGCGGGGATAATAAGAACGACTGGCTTCAGATCCATGGTAAAGAAACACATCGTGCAAGGAAATCGCGCCGGTCGGCAAGACGATGTCGACGGCTTCGGATTCGTCGCACTCTGCTTCATCCAATTCCAGGTTCAGGTCGATGTTGGATACGTCACTACGATTGTACTTGGCCAATTGTTTGGATCAGTGAGAACCAGGGATAACGCGTACGCAGCCGTTTTCCCTCGTCGATGTATCGATTGCAATCCATACCGTGGAAGTGGCCAGAGGGGCGATCGGCCAAGGCTCTCCGTCTTGATGCCAGGATGTTCGCGTTCCAATGCTTACCGGTGTTGCAAAGAAACTGGAATTCCATAACGCAATATCGCTCCCAATGACTTGTTCCACCCTATCCAAGATTTCGGAGCGTCGGGCAACCGTCAGAAACCAGGGATCGTAGGCCAACACGCCCGAACAGTAGTCACTAAATTTGGATTACCGACTAACCAATCGGGCATGTGCCTCACGGATATCGTCAAGCGTTGCGTCGCCCAACCGAAAATCAGGTATGACAAAGCCGTCGCGATGGTATTGTTCGATTTCAGATTGCTTTAGCATGTTGTTCCTCGACAAACGATTTCACGCTGGCCCTCTCTAAGGTTCGAGCTGGCCTTCTTATTTTCAGCCCTCACCAATCTACTTTCCTCGGCTTGATCTATTTGGGAAGAAACCATCGGAAGCACTCATGCAGAGTGACTTTCACATCAATCGATGCCCCCGGATCAATTGGGCTCGAGCCTACTTTCATAAAACCAATTCCTAACACGTCTAGGCAAGATCTGGTTCATTGACCGAAGACGACGCGCGCGAGGACAATCATATGTTGCGTTCATGTCAATGACCTGTTAGTTTTTTAAAACTGAGGGAGTTTTGCCCTCCACTCCTCTTTGACTGGCAAGGCCAGCAGCATAGCAACTTTCATGGTTGGATAGTCTGAGTTGAGCAGTCGACACTGCACAAACAGCCAGTCTTTCATCCGGTCAAGCTCCCGGAAACAAGCGAATTCATCGCGAGGCCTGTTGTCTATGCGACAGATCACTCCGAACATGAAAGAGAGAGAACACGGGCACATTACGACCGCCTTATTGCTGGCAGCCGGAACCGGTAGTCGCCTCCATCCTTTGACCGATGCCGCTCCGAAATGCCTTACTGAGGTTAACGGCAGCACTCTCATTGAACGATTTATCCATGCGCTCCAATGCAATGGTATCAAGCGGCTGGTGGTGGTGGTCGGACATCTCGGCAGCCACATTAAACAGTATCTCGACGGACTGGAGAGTGATTTAGAAATTGACTACATTAGCAATCCAGAATTCCGAAACTCCAACAATATCTATTCCCTTTGGCTGGCTCGAGCAACGATCAATGAGCCGTTCCTGTTGGCAGAATGTGATCTCGTGTTTGATCCTGACCTTCTACAGCCAATGATGACCCCTGATCGCATCGCAGTGTCGCAACGACTTCCGTGGATGAACGGCAGTGTGGTAAGCCTAGACCAGACAGACAAAGTATCCAGCATTCGCCCGCATGGCTATCAACCAGGAAAAGCGGCGTTATTCAAAACTGTGAACCTCTATAGCTTTTCGCTGGCTACGTGGAGGACAATCACAACCCGCCTCCAACAACACATCGATGCAAAGCAGCTTTCGGACTACTACGAAACCGTTTTAACTGAGCTAATCGATGAATCCCGCGTCTCACTTGAAGCGGTATTCTTCGATGAAACCCGATGGTATGAGGTCGACACCCTGCCAGATTTGCGGGCCGCAGAAAAAATGTTTCTCGGGAACATGACCCAAGCAACGGCAGTCAAATCCTGAGCTTCGGCCGGATCATGCTTCAACTCGACTATTCTTCAACCAATCGCTACTGGAATCAGGCGAAGCCCTCGTTTCTCGGCCCCTACATGATGGAGGGTTTTGGATTCCCCGATCGAGCCGGCCTCTTTCGGTTCAACGAAGAGAAACGGCTCATTGATCGTCTCACATCACAACAAGCACCAGAGAGACGAGTTCTCGATCTCGGTTGCGGCATCGGCCATTGGGCCGAGTATTTTGCTGAGCGATCCTTGGAAGTGGTCGCTGTCGAAGGGAGCCAGAGCTTCTTCAACTTCTTAGAGAACAGAACTGCATTGCAGACGAACATCAAGGCAGTTCATTGCAAGGTCATGGATTACGTGCCGAAAGGTAAGTTCGATCTGATATTTCTAGGCGGCCTCTTAATGTATCTGAATGAGGTCGATGTCATCGTAATTCTTCAGCGCCTGGCACTGCTGCTAAACCCAGGCGGTATTATCCTTTGCCGCGAGTCGACGATGTGCGAGGGAATCAGAACCACCCTAGGAGACTATCAGGCGACCCACCGTTCCACGGAAATATATTCGGATCTATTCAGACAATGTGGCCTTACTACCGAACAAATTGAAGAGAACATTCCCTATGTGTTGATGCAAATGGGCTGTGAAACCATGAATTGCTAGAAGTCAAAAACCCCATCCAGATTGAAAATGCTAACCGCGACAGGGCACTTCGTGTATGGGGCACTCCGCTTAGGCAATCCATGGATCACAAGAATACCCGAGATGTTTCGAATCGATTTTCCCCAACTGAAAAACCACTTCTTTTTACTCAAGATGAACCTTCCGTCTCCGTCAGCAGGTGACGAATCCAAGAATTAATGGGAAATTACATCTATCGCAACCTGCCAAACCTTGCCTCTATCCTAGGAATTGCCCCTTTGGGCCTCCTGCTGTTGCCACAAGGCTATCAGCTTCTTATCCCAATAATGCTCTACAACAATTTCATGGACGACCTAGATGGGGTGATTGCCGCTCAATTGAAGCTGAGAAGTAAATATGGCGCGATCTTAGACAACGTCTGTGACGCGTTCAGCCACTCTCTATTCGTGCTCATCGCAGGCCTGCACTTCGGAGGCCTCTGTGCAGCAGCAAGTGCTTTGGCAGCCATCTGCATCACACTGAGAATCACATCAAGACTAGAATCAACACCACAAACCCCTCGTGGAACGGCAACGAACGAATTGATTAGACATGTGTTCTTTGTTTTACTTCTTGGGCAGCTATTTGATTTCAATGAGAGCATTCCACTGACCCTCATCTTCGTCATACACAGCATCTCAATGCTGGTTCCATTCGAAATGCCTCACCTTATCCGGAGCAGAGCCCATTCAGTGCCAGCAGTCGCTCTCATCAATTTCGCCCTTCTCGTAGCCTGGTTAGCGCCATCAACACTTTTACCGATAGCCGCCAGTTTCATACTCACCTACCTCTACTCGTTTCTAACAAGGGCTTACACCTGGATTCGCGTTCCAAAGAACGCTCCTAGTTTTTAATTCACCAACGGCTAGGCCAACGAAACTCAATCGAGCAGTACGCCGTTCTCAATCAAATTAGCGAACACGACCCAGGGGGCTTCTCGGAGCCAACAGTTGCAAGCAGTCGCGTTCCTACCTGCTATCTGTGAGAGTTCCCTAGCCTAATAGCTCCCTTGGGGGGGGCCGATCTCATCTCAGATCAGACGAAATAGGCCTCGAATAGACCTTCGAATTCGCCCACCGAAGACGCTCTGAGCCAGCACCAATGAAAAACACATCAACGCTGCTATCGAGCGAGTCACTCGATAAATATCGACACACAAGCCCCAGAGACAGCCGAAGCCTCGAAGACGAATCAAGCTACCAGGCATCGCCTGATTCGCCTTCGAGGGTAAGTTCGGGAATCGTCGAATATTTCTTGTTCTATGCAACATGCGGTCTATTCCAACAAGAGCAAATGGGACTCAAATCGTCATCAAGCATGAAACGAGCAAGAGCCGCACGCGTCCGACCTTCGCCGATTGATCCCTACGGCAAGCCATAGGCACATAAAACGATTCAATTTCGAAATATTCACGACCGACAGCCGGGCTTCGTTTCGTGGAACGCGACGAGGGGGGGCTAACTAAGACTACGAGCGCACAAGAGCCAGCCCAAAATAGCCAGGGTCGCAATTCGTGATGATGAGACTCCGAAAGAATTCCCCTAACCATTCAAAGAACGCAAGCCCACGTATCGTTGCCCTATCAAACGCGTCGACCCGAAATGAAATACTAGCCTTTGCCTGGCTTTTGTTTCCCAAGAGCAATGTCCTTCTTTTTCTGTTTTAAGGAATTGGATTTAGCATCCTTCTGGGACTTCTTTTTCAAATTCGATTTCGGAGATTTATCGCCCATAGTGTTTGCTCAATTTCGGTAAAGGTGCAGGACTCCAGGTAGACTTGTTTCTCCCCGGGGCATACCGACACTGAACCCAAAGAGAATATATGTCATCAACCAAATCGAATTATCCGTTGAAACACCATCTCTCCGGTGAAGACTAGCATTCCCTGGGTTCCTCTTGCCTCAAGCAGGCCTTTGCCCGACCTAGCGAAAGAGAGAAGGCATCCCCTCCCGCTTGCGCCATGCAAGACGAGCTGACGCTCTACCTGGCCTAATACATCCCTGGCCCAGGCCCATGAGCTTCACCACCGGCAGGAGAACTCTCTGATTGCGGAACCTCGGTGATTAAACACTCAGTTGTTAGAAGCAACCCAGCGATCGATGCGGCTTTCTGCAGTGCGGAACGAGTTACCCTTTTTGGGTCAATCACACCCGCTTTCACTAGATCGATATACTCTCCCGTGGCAACGTTATACCCCATATACCCCATATTCCCCTTTCGTTTTTTGACTTCCTGCACGATCAAGGATCCTTCTTCACCAGCATTCGCAGCAAGCACTCTGAGTGGCGATTCGATGGCGCGAATCACGATATCCACACCAATCGCCCTATCCCAGTTCGCCGAGACGGTCGCAATCTGCTTGATCTTCTCTTAGTCTTGAATTGGCCTGGCAATCTTGGCCAATCGAGCCACTCCAGCATCAACCGCCTTCTGAATCCCACGTTGAATTCCAATCGGATTGGCTCCTGAGGTGACGTACTTGAGTCCCTCACGAAAAATCGATTCCGCCAAAACCGTCGCGGTCGTTGTGCCGTCAACAGCATCATCACTCGTCCGGCTCGCCACTTCACGAACCATTTGAGCACTCATGTTTTCGAATGGGTTCTCCAATTCAATCTCTTTGGCGACAGTCACACCATCCTTGATCACCGTCGGAAATCCAAATTTCTTATCCAAAACCACATTGCGCCCTTTGGGGCCCAGGGTAGCTGATACCGCTCGCGAGAGTTTACAAACGCCCTGAAGTAAGGTTTGACGGGCTTTCTCATCAAACAGTAATCGTTTTGCTGCCATATATTTTTCGATTGATTCAATCCTGTCTAGCCGACAATCGCCAAGATGCCTTCCACGTTGAGGATCTTGAATTCGCAATCGTCGATCTTGATTTCCGTGCCTCCGTATTTACTAACGAGCACTCGATCGCCTTTCTTTACCTCAAACGCAATCTTCCGCCCCAGGTCATCTCGTTTCCCCGTGCCAAGTGACACAACGATGCTTTCAACGGGCTTCTCCTTGGCTGAATCGGGAATAATGATTCAGCCCTTATTTTCTGCCTTTTCATGGGCCGCTTCTACCAAAACGCGATCGCCAAGAGCTTGTATCTTTGTTGCCATTTTTAGTACTGGATGGATATTGATTCTTGAACGTTCGGCCGATCGTCTGCATCCACAGGGATCGAACCAAACGCCTTAAATCGTTCTTTGAACGATGAGTGACATTTTGCGGCAGCGATTTCTTCGACGTTTCCGTGGCCCGACTCTGACAAATAACGGTTCTAATCGGGATTCCGATGGTCTCGATGAGATCGAATCACGATCGCTCAATGCTAATCCCTGAAGCATTTCCCATAGCCCCGCCCAACATAAGTCATAAGTAGTTTTCCCTACAACCATACCAAAGGGAAGCAACGCCATCGGGCCTTCATTTCCCAGTCCCAAACAGCGCCACACTATCTCACAAGCCAGCTCAACTGAGACAGCAACATGCCCCACTTGGACTGAACTCCCTCGCACAGCCGTTCAATGACAAAACCATGCATTCTTGATTCGGGCCCAGGACCTAGGATAGGTTTCCTTTCCTCATCCTAGAAAATCGCGAAGGCAGCGGACGCAACTCTGGGTGGCTAACATTCTAAATCTCACAACACATGACCCTAGCATTCTGTTTTCAATCGATCTTAGATTTCCGCAGATCTCAACGCGGATGCACTCGAACGGCGGCCCCTATTGTTTCAAATCTATCAAGCATCTTCATGGAGAGCTTCGATCACTCGAGGAGCGCGGCGGCGTGGCTTCGCCTTTTCATTGCCAGTAGCGCGTGTTCAGGGTTCATCTTCACCGCACTCATGGCAGATGAATCGAAGCCCGCTTCGGAAGGTTTTGGACTCTTAGCTCATTGGTCCTTCGATGAGGATTATTCTAGTACGGTGAACAATGATCTCTATCATGGAAAGCCCTCGGGCGGTGATTTCATTAGCATCGTCAACGATCGATCGACCGCTAGAATCGGAACAGGAGCCTTACGCCTAGACAGCGGCCCTCGTTCTGGGAACAAGACCTATGTTTCAATTCGGAACCCACTCTTTGGCTATCATAGTGCCGAGGTCTTCACCCTTGTCGCCTGGTACCGCTACGATGATCTAAGCGGCGATGGATCGGACGCTCGAAACTTTATCTGGGAATCAACACCAGCCTATTCGCTCGCCTTTGGATTGCGCCAGGACCAGGACCAGCGTGACGCCGAGTGGTGGTTTCAGACAGCGTCACACTCGACCATTAGCGACGTAACAGGACCGGAAATTAAGGCCAACCAATGGTATCACACGGCAATCGTTTGGAATCGCAACGAAGGACATGCAAAATTCTATCACAATGGATCGCTCCGCGATGACGTTGCATTGCCCGAGGGAGAACTACTTGAGGAGATGAGCGGTTTTCACATCGGCAACCATCGCGGAGGCGATGGCGCCCGGGATTGGGACGGCTATATTGATGATGTCGCTGCCTACGACCTCGAGTTGACATCGAAGCAGATTCGGGCCTTGGCAGAACGCTCTTACAAAGGCAGGCCTGTCCACGCTAGGAATGTCCTAGACCAAGTCCGAGAACCGAAGGTTCAAAAGATTGTCCACCGTCCCGAGGATTTTAAAGCCCCCTTGCCGCTCTGGAATGGACGACAATCTCAAGGCCCCCTAATCGGTCACGTGATTGATCATTCAGCGATCGTTTGGGCTCGAGTGCCGGTACCAGGCACTTATGATTTGGAAGTTTGGATGCCTCGGGAACAGACGCCTACACAGCGCGTTCAAGCCGAGGCGCGGGACGCTGAGGACTGGTGTCTCCGTTGGGAACTAAACGGCCTTAAAGCCGATTCGAAATACCATTACCGTATTCTCAGAGATTCAAAGCCCCTTTGGCAAGGAGAGGCGTATAGTTTTCACACGGCACCAAAACCGAGCCTCCCAGCTCAGGTGACTTTGGTTTTTGGCTCGTGCGCTAGCTCAGAAACATCATCGATCTGGACCCGCATCAAAGATGAAGGGGCGGACGGCATGGTGCTCCTAGGCGACACCCCATACATTGACGTCACTGATCTGGATCGCGTACGCGACGCGTACCGACGTCTAACCAGTGTGCCGCCATTTGCCGAAACCTTTCGTTCGATTCCCTTCTGGGGAACATGGGACGACCACGATTTCGGGAGAAACGATTCTGACGGCACCTTAGCTGGAAAAGAACACTCGCGTCGCGGATTCGTAAACTACCGTCCCAATCAAACCTTTGGACACGGCGACCAAGGAGTCTACACGAAATTCCGCTACGGCCCGGTGGAGGTTTTCCTCTTGGATACTCGTTGGTTCTCCCGAACCGAGCCTTCATGGGCGGATCCAGAAAAGCCAACCCTCCTTGGTAAACAACAATGGGAATGGCTCAAGACCGGACTACTTGCATCGGACGCATCGTTTAAGATCCTAGCATGCGGAATGATCTGGGATGACAAGAAGAATTCGGAATCTGACGATTGGGGAACTTATATGCATGAGCGGCAAGCGATACAGAGCTGGCTGGGCGAGAATCGTATTGAAGGCGTCGTGTTGATGGGCGGTGATATCCACGTCTCTCGACTCCTCAAGTACGACACCGCCGAACAAGTCGGTTATCCACTTTACCAGTTCATCTCATCCCCCATGCACGGCAGCGTCATTCCAAGTCTAAACGTGCCCCACCCCGCGCTAATTCAATCCGCTGAAGAACCCTTTGTTTTCCTGAAACTCAGAGTCGACTCAACCAGAACACCCGCAAGGTTGGAAGCCGTATGGATGAACAGGGATGGACGAAAGATTTTTGACATCGAAATCGATCGCGACGAACTCTCACGCTCCGACTAGGAGACAAATGCAGCGCTTCCAAAAACCCCAGGTTTTAACCAGAGCATCTGAAACTCCCGCCACCCTTTTCGTCGTATAGAAATCAAGGACAAGACTTCGGCATGTTATCAATCTCTTATCACGGAAACGGATCCTTGCCCAACGACGTGCTCTCTCTAAGATCTCACAAAGCTATGAAACCCCTAACCTCTTTGACGCTATCCACTGCGCTATGCACTGCGCTTGCGCTTGGAACGAACGTCGCGAAAGGCCAATCCCTCCACTCGGATATTCCCTACTCTCATCCTGCTCATGAACGCCAGGTATTGGACGTTTATGCTCCCGAGAGCAATCTAAATGAACTGCTGCCCGTTATTTTTTGGATTCACGGGGGTGGCTGGGTCGTTGGAGACAAGAGCGATGTCGCCTTAAAACCCGATGCCCTCACAAAGCGCGGCTATATTTTCGTATCAACAAACTATCGGCTCTTGCCCAACGTTACCATGGAATCTCTCATAAGTGACGTTGCACTATCTCTTACCTGGGTTCATCAAAATATCGAGCACTACGGCGGAGATCCCTCGCATATCATCGTCGGAGGTCATTCTGCTGGGGCCCAATTGGCAGCGATTTTATGCACAGATCATCGCTACCTGGAGAAACAGGGGGTCTACTTCGATGTCCTCAAAGGGTGCGTCCCAGTTGATGGCGACACATACGACATTCCCAAAATCATCCAAACCGCGGAGCACCGGCAAACACTCTACGGAGGCAAGATGTTTACCTTTGGTCACCGACAAAAATTTGGCAACGACCCTAAGAAGCACATTGATTTTTCAGCCGTCACTCACGTTGCACCGGAAAAAGGTATTCCGCCCTTTCTGATACTCTACTTTCCCGGCAACCCTGATACAAGGGCACAGGCCCATCGATTGCATGGCGTTTTACTGGCGGCAGGAGTTCGGTCCCGCGCCTTCGGAAAACCTGATAGCAACCACAGCCGCCTCAATAACGAACTCGGAGATCCTAAGGACCCGGCGACAAAAGAACTGTTCGACTTTTTGGACTCACTAAAGCCCTAGTTTGTCATTGGCTGGGGAAACTGTGCCCCCACGCCTTGCAGCCATCCCTGCAGTTGCCTACGAAGTCGTTTGGAAACCGCTGGATAGGCTTGGGAGCACTCGCGAGATTCGGCAAGATCCTCTCCCAGTCGGTAAAGTTCCACGCTGTCGTCTTCGAAGTAATGCAGCAACTTCCAATCCCCCTCCCGAATCGCGCTTACGGGCTTAGTAGTCGAGTAATAATGTGGATAGTAAAAGTGCAACGATTCCCTTGCCGGCAGCCCGCTTTCGGGTAGCCGCAATACCGGGCTTAGATCCACCCCATCAATCTCTTCTGCCCCAGACAAACCACACAGCGCCAGTAGCGTCGGATAGAAATCACAGCTGTAGACAGGCGTCTGGCAGACTGCCCCCCTCATCATTCCCGGACCACGCACGATCAAGGGCACGCGGAGCCCTCCCTCATAGCAAGATCCCTTCCCCGAACGCAGCGGAGTATTGTTCGTCACAGGGATCTCCGGATGCCGTTTACCACTCCCGATGTATCCCCCGTTGTCGGAGTTGAAGACGAATATCGTATTATCGCTCAAGCCAAGTTCATCCAAACGATCCATCAACCGCCCCACATTCTCATCCATGCTCTCAACCATGGCAGCAAGATAGGGATTCTGATGAACGGACGGCTTTCTCTCTTCGATTTTCTTTTTATACTTGGCTACTAAAGCAGGTTTGCCCTCAACGGGTGTGTGAACCGAGTGATACCAAAGATTCAAGAAAAACGGCCGATCCCGACAAGAGTCGATTATCTCGAGCGCCTTATCTGTCAACCGGTCCGTCAAGTAGTCTCCTTTCGTGCCTGGTTCCAGATCGGGCACGTACCGCCAGTTCTCAAAATAGTCCGCCTCCTCTTCGTTGTAGGGATAGAAATATGTTTCCGGCGCCCCCCATAATGTGCCGCCAATGTTGACCCGAAACCCATGGGCTTGGGGATACCCTTCAGGGCGTCCCACATGCCATTTCCCAACGTGGGCCGTGTAGTAGCCGGCATCTCGCAGCACTTCGGCAAGCGTCAGATGCTCGACCGGCAACGAATCGAGGGCCTTGGTCCCGAGCTGTCTCTTATACAC
>OJGU01000915.1_pt1 | contig 13480 bp, 9 predicted proteins | sample 1594741 | NCBI WGS metagenome assembly OJGU01 (sample SAMN05416841, study PRJEB24817) | seawater metagenome | isolation source: Sea water | place: Canada:Atlantic | collected 2013-07 | reverse complement strand
AACGTCGATTCCTCGTGCAGCAATGTCCGTAGCAACCAAAACCCGAACCTTGCCTACCCTAAAGCCTTCAAGAGCCTTTGTCCTGGCGCCTTGGCTCTTATTTCCATGAATCGCTGACGCCCGAATGCCGGCACGGTCGAGCCGTTCGACCACTTTATTCGCAACGTGTTTTTGCTGGGTGAAGACAATAACTTTATCAATGGCCGAATCTCTCAAAAGAGAGATCAACAGATCATCCTTCTTCGAGCGGTCGACAAACATTACTTTCTGATCAATGCGCTCAACCGTCGGTTTCTCGGGTGCAATCGTTACCCGAACCGGATCCTTGAGCATTGAGCTCGCTAGCGAAACGATTTCCGCTGAGAACGTCGCCGAGAAGAATAGTGAGTGACGCTCGCTAGGAAGCTTCTCGATCACCCGCCGAATATCACGAATGAATCCCATATCCAGCATCCGATCCGCTTCATCAAGCACGAACGCTTCCACCGCTTCGAGACTTACAAACCCTTGTCCCATGAGATCAATCAGACGCCCGGGTGTCGCCACCAAGAAATCGACTCCTCGACTCATCGCCACTTCTTGCGGACGCTGTCCAACACCTCCAAAAATAACGGCCTGCCGAATCGGTAGATGCGCTCCGTATGTCTGAATGCTATCGCTAATCTGGGCTGCAAGTTCACGGGTCGGCGCCAAGATCAGAACACGCGGGCTACGGCGGACCCGACGAGCTGGGTTCTGAGTAACAAATTGCAATAAGGGCAATGTAAAGGCAGCCGTCTTTCCTGTCCCCGTCTGGGCACTACCCAGCAAATCTTTTCCCTTAAGAAGATGAGGAATGCATTGCGCTTGAATGGGAGTGGGCGTGTGATAGCCGGAGCTGCTGAGGGCTTCCCTCAATTCTGGGATTAGTTTGCCAAAAATTGAATCGTCAGCGACTTCACTTGCCACAAAACGTTTTGAATCTGATTGTTTGGCCTGCTCGGGAGCCTGTTTGGATCGTTGGGGCGTACGTTCTGCTTGCAGCGGAGCGTCTTTAGCTCGTTGTGGAGCACTGTTTCCGGAGGTAGCACCCGACTTGTGGGCACCAAAATCCGAACCATACCTTCTGGTCGGTCTATATGTTTCTCTCATTGTCTCTCTTTAAGGTCCGGCAAATTACATTTCTCTACCTGCCGGACTTGGAGGAAAATGAGCTGCTAGCTCGCAGCAACGAGGCGTGTCAGACGTATCGTCGTCAACATGCTTGGTGAAGGAAGAGTCAAAAACGACTCCGTTCTCAAACCAGGCCGGATGAGATACGCGAACTAAAAAAAGAAGTCAAGGGCCGATTAGTTCATTTTCGCTATTTGGCCGCACCACTTGTCGTGTCTTTTCTAAACGACAAAGGAACGATCTTGTTCTTTACGGGATTCAAGTGTCTCCCCTCTAATCGTTCAGTATCTCGCGCAATGCGAAACCATTCAGCGGACATACTAGCGACCCGCTTCGGATACTTTGAAGCCAAATCATGCAACTCGGTTCGATCGGCTTCCATGTCATAGAGTTCCCAACGCCCTTGTTTCGCAGAGACCAATTTCCACTTGCCCTCACGCAGCGCACGATCGGTTCCAAAATGAAAATAAAGCGTTTCGTGCGCCTCGCGCTGCTTCCCCTGAAATATTGGGAGGAGCGAGCGTCCCTGAAGCGGGTCCATTTGCCGTTCGCCAATTCGCTCCAGATAGTTCGCCCCGGAAACATCAATGAAAGTCGCCATCAAATCGATCAAGTGGCCCGTTTGATCGGTCACGCTTCCAGACTTCGTCTTGAGCCCATCCGGCCAATGAACAATGAATGGCGATGAAATCCCCCCTTCATGCTGATTCTGCTTGTACAGCCTGAATGGGGTGTTCCCAACGATTGACCAACTCGAATCATAGGTCCAATAAGACTTCGGATCCCAGGGTTTGAGATATCGTCCACGAGTCCGCTCAAAGGGACAGGCCCCGTTATCTGAACAAAACAGTATCAAGGTATTGTCCATGACACCTTTCTTCTCAAGATACTCCACCAGTCGCCCAATGTTCTCATCAAGAACATCGACCATCGCCGCAAACACCTCCATCCGATCGGCCTCCCATTGTTGCTCTTCCTCGGAAAGAGTATCCCATGCTGGCACATGATCGGGCCTCGGACTAAGCTGCCACTTTTGAGGGAGGAGCCCAGAACGGATCTGTCGCTGATGCCGTTCAACCCGCATGACATCCCACCCACGATCATAGACCCCTTCGTATTTCCGAACCGCTTCCTCTGGAGCCTGCAATGGGTAGTGAGGGGCGTTGTAGGCTGCGTACAGCAAAAAGGGCTGATCCTTCTCCGTCGCTTCCTCTAGAAATTCTAAGCCGAAATCTGTGATCGCACGGGTCGTGTAGAAGGCACGCCCATTCAGCATTTTGGGCACTTCGTAGACTTCGCCATCGTAGCGAAAGGTGTCATCCCCTTCAAAAAAATTGGTCGCACCTGAAAGATGTCCCCAATAGCGTTGAAAACCAAATTCCGTCGGTTGCTTCGTGAGATGCCATTTTCCGGTCATTGCAGTTGAGTATCCCGCACTCCCTAACACCTCGGCGATCGTGGCGCCGCGACTAAGAGATGCTCCTCCGGCCTGATCACAATACAATCCTGTTAAGAGGGAGACGCGAGATGAATGACATTTGGCTGTGTTGTAGAATTGATTGAAACGGAGCCCTTTTTGCGCCAATCGATCAAGGTTTGGGGTCTTGATTTCAGATCCATAGCAGCCCAAATCCGCAAAGCCCAAATCATCGGCCATGATCAAGACGATATTGGGTCTCGCCTCCTTCGCGTGCAAAGCAGCGATCGATACTACCAGAGCGAGCCCGAGAAAAATTGCTTTCATAGTCGTTAAATGCGTGGAACCCCCTCATTTAGCCACTGCTCGACTTCCAAAACAAGCAGACAGCAAGTATTTCAGCGGGAGGAATCCTGTGAAAATTAATCACCACCCTCACCTCATTGACAACTGAGTGTGATGAATTGACTTTTTTGAGAACAGCCTTGAGCCTCCAGAGCATCTAATCCTCGTTATGAAACATTGTAGTCTCGCCCTCACCCACTTCGTCGCTCTGCTAGCGGTTGGTTTCGTTCTTTCCCTCCATCCGCAATGCCACGCGCAAACGCCCAAGACAAGCGACCACTCCTATACCACCCTAGAAAACATTTCCTACCGGAGCGCCAACGTAGCAACAGAATATATGAAAGAACGGTGTCGCCTTGATCTCTACTACCCGAAAACAAAAAAGGAATATTCAACCGTCGTCTGGTTCCATGGCGGGGGGCTCAAAGGAGGAAATCGATTCATCCCCGAACAACTGCAAGAAAAGGGAATTGCTGTCGTCGCCGTCAATTACCGGCTCAACCCTAAAGTCAAATCCCCGGCCTATATCAAAGATGCTGCGGCGGCAACCGCATGGGTGTTCAAGCACATCGAAGACTACGGCGGATCCGCCGACCGCATCTTTGTTTCCGGCCACTCAGCAGGAGGATATCTAACCAGCATGATTGGACTCGATAAGCAATGGTTGGCAGCTCATGAAATCGACGCCAATCGGATCGCCGGATTGATCCCCTATAGCGGGCATACGATCACCCACTTCACGGTACGTGCCGAACGAGGCATCCCAGGAACCCAACCGATACTCGACGCTATGGGGCCGCTCTTTCATATCAGAGACGACGCCCCCCCGCTTCTCCTGATTACTGGAGACCGCGAACTTGAACTCCTCGGACGCTACGAAGAAAACGCCTATCTCTGGCGGATGATGCAAGTCATCGGACATCCCCTGACCGAGATAAAGGAAATTCAGGGATACAACCACGGCCAAATGGCCGAACCGGCGCATCCTCTGCTCTTAAGATTCATCAAACGAATTGAGAAAAACTGAGATCTAAACTGACGGAGCGGACCTCTGCACTGAAGATCATTCATCTTCGGACTCGGGCGTCTCAGGATTATTCCAGGAGCGTTTGGCGTGAACAACACTCCCACCCCAAACCGAGAGGAGTAGCAAATAGGGCCAGAAGTAAAATAGGACGGCAACGAGAACGTTAGACTGTCCAGTTTGGGTCGCTCCAAAGGTCGCCACGAAGGCCCCAATGAGTGGAAGAAAACTGACGATCAACCCAACCAAACTCGCATCTGTTGGTGACAATCCCATCTGAGTCACCCCATCAACGACAACGGAAAGCTGCACCACCCCCATACCAACAATCGCGAGCCCGACAATTACCAGCATCCATCCGCTGACGCCTGGCACCGCGCCTACCGGATCAACACCACGAGGAATCCCCCCGTATGGAGTCCAAGGATCATTCATTCACATGAGCACTTGATTAACGAACCAATTCAAAAATGAGAAATATAGGGATCAGACGATTCAAATCCCAACAAAAAGATCCTACGCCACTAAAACTCAGAGTCAAATGAACCATTGCCGCTCGCCCGATATATCCATTTTCACCAGACGGGGCCCGAATCAGCCTGTTTCCCTCATGGCTTAGGAAAAACCAATTTGAGGATTGCCTCAAGACCAAGGGGAGAACAAGAATGCGGCGATGAAACAGTGGATTCACGACTACATTGACCAGCAAAAGAAGGCTCTCGATTCGATTGACGGGATCCAACTTGAGAAGATTGCCGGTATCTTGAAGGAAGCTCACTCGGCAGGCCGCCAAATTTTCGTCTTCGGCAACGGCGGCAGTGCAGCGAATGCCTCTCACTTTGCCACCGATCTCGGAAAGGGATCTTCTGACGCTCTCGGAAAACGATTCAAGGTCCTGTCGATCAATGACAATGTGAGTTGGATCACGGCAATCGGAAATGACTACAGCTACGACGACATTTTCAAACGACAGCTCGAAAACTACGCCAAGGAGGGTGATATCGTGCTAACTATGAGCGTCAGCGGCAACTCTCCCAACCTTGTAAATGCCGTTACCTGGGCCAACGAAAACAAACTACAAAGCATTGCTCTCGTCGGAGGAAAACGAGGCGCGCTCGCAGAGCTTGCCACCGAGGTGATCGTCATTGATTCAGAACACTACGGACGAGTCGAAGATACCCACATGGGCATCTGCCACATGCTCTGCTACGCGTTCATGGAAGACGCCGGGCTTTAGGGCCAACAGAGGAGCTCGCATGAGAGCCCCATGGCCAGAGCAGCGCTCCCCCCTCTAACCAGCGTCATCGTCCTTAGTTCCCTCGGATCAACCGCAGGAACTCTGGATGCTGCCGGACCCCATTAAATCGACCATCGGTCTGGGCTCGCGCTGAAAGGGTCTTAGCGCCTGGGATCTGATCCGTTCGCTGCTTATCAAGCTCTAGAGACTTTCGCAGGTTTTCGATCGCTTCGTCGTTCTTTTGCAAGAGCGCCTGGGTCCCAGCAAGATCGTAGAGGGCTTCGGGATTTTCAGGCATCTGTTCCACCAAGCGCACAAGGGCCTTTTCTAAGTCAGCATAGAGTCCCAGCTGCATGTAGGCTCCTGATGCCGACAAGAGCGCCGTCGCTGAAGAATCCTCGCTCTTTACAATCGCATCCAACAGCTTAATCGCTTCGTTCGTGCGCGTTAGCGCCACGTATTTCGATACGAGCTTAAAGGTCACTTCCAGATTCGTAGAATTAAGGGCATACTGCCGCTCAAGCTGAGCGACCTCAGACTGGAGTTGATCCATGGTCGCCTGCCCTTGCTTCATCAGATTCAACTGTTGAAGCAACTGCAGCACACCCGCGTTTTCACGATCAAACTCGTAGCACGCCCGAGTCAATAGAATGGCATCATCAATTCGATTAACCGTGGCAAGGAGATTCGAATACCGAAGAATCGCCTCCGGACTATAGGGACAAAGCGCGAACGCTTGACGAAACGCTAGGTCTGCTTCTTCAAGCAATCGCTGCTCCTCAGCCGCAGTCTTAGGCCTTAATTCCGGAGGGCATTGAGGGGACAAGCGATAGGCATATACGCCAGCGATCGCACTTCGCGCCTTTGAAAAAGCCTTCTGTGCCCAATCCTCACGTAGGAACTTTGTGTCCCCTTTGTACTCGCTCAAATCGCCTTCGATATAGGTCCGTTTAGCAAACCTTACCAGTTCCTCAATGCTCGTTTCCGGGGTGATCCAATTGCCCATCAGGCGTTCCATGTACTGCCCCCAAAAGGCGCGATCCCGATCCATCATTTCCTCCGTGATCGCAGCGACCGGTTCTCGATTGAGTTTCAAGATAATCCCATAGGGGGAAAGATGGGGAAACATCCACTCCAAAGGAAAACTCTCTTCGATGTAGAACTCATGATTCGGATTCTCTTCAAAGATTTTCTCTGTCAACAATCCGTTGATCGCCATCACGGCCGCTTGCCCTTGGACCGAGACATGACCATCGGGAAGCTGGGTTACTATCTCGCCCGGCTTCAACTGGTTTAGTTGCTGCCGTCGGTGCGCATCCACCATATATTCCAAATACGCATTCTCCGAATCCTCTACCGAAGGCGTATAGATCTCCAAGTCTGGATAGAGCCCATCCGCACGACGACGCGCTTCAACCGAAGCGCCAAAGGAACTCATTGCCCGATCTAGCGGCGCTACAACCCGCGCCAAGACATTGGTTCTTCCCAGCTTCCTCGAATCTTCGGAACGCAACATTTCTTGGAAAAACGGTGAATCGACCTGAGCACTCCGAAAATAGTGCGCCCGAATGTAATCGAGATACGTTGGATCCGCTAAGGCGTTCTGCGTGATCAGATAGACGTCTCGTCGATCAAAATCAGGATCCAGAGGCTTTTTGGATGGAGGAATAAAGCTCTCACAGAAAATAAAATAAGTCGGATTAAATCGCCCAGGATCGGTCCCCCCAAAGAGAATCGCATTCTTCTCCATCTCAGGGTAGAGGTCAAACGGCGGCTTAAACATATCATGTCCGAACCAATAGCCATAGAGATGCCCCCGCTTCTCATTCTTCCACCAATGAGAAAATACGGAGTGCATTGGCATCAGTGCAAACACTACCAAGACAATTCGCAAGGGAAGCTTGGTGGGCCGGGCAGCAAGCGCGATCAGGAACGCAGCCACACAGATCACCAAGTATATCGCCTTGAACTTATCAAGTGGGTGCACTCGTTCGAGCGAGACCCAGAGATACAGCGAAATCCCTAGAGCCAAGCTCCCGCCCAGGAGGGCATGGGTTCGAAACTCGCGGTAACGAGCCACGAGCAGTGAAAGAATTAAGGTCACGCCATAGCCGGCCCAGATCGCGAGAACTGTGTGAGACGGAGTGAAGAAGACTCGATTGAGCTCCTGACTTTGCCTATCCGGTGGTGGATTAAGAAGAATCATGAGCACAACCGCCAAGCAGAAAAAGATTCCGGTCAGTCCAGTCATCCACCCACGCTCTCGGTGGCCCATTCGCTTGAAGAAACCGAACGGCACCAATGAGATTAATATAATGATCGGATTAAACTCATGACTCGCCCCTTTCACATACAACCACATTTGCTGGATGAAACGAAATAGCGAAGTCGTCGGATTCGTCCGCTCATATTGGCCACGGGTGAAGGCATGAACAAAACCATCCCAAGTTCGAGGATAGCCCCAATTCATAGGAGGGTTGGTGGACGAAGTCAGCGGCATGTAAAAATAGAACGAGAGACCAACCAACCAGACCAAGAGCATCAGGACCACGGATTTCCATTCGGTGAGCATCTCACGCGTTTGCGACCAGAGCCACAAGAACGCCGCGATTGAACAGAAGCCAACGGAATTGTAGATTATGAACAAGGGAAGATTCGCATCAAAGGCAGTAATGGCGCCATTCCACTTGGCCACCAATCCGAGTACGTAGACGACGGAGTTCCCAAGGAACAAATCTCGGCCGAGCTTAGGATTAGCAGCAGCAATGCCAATCTCGAGACCAATCGCAGCTACCACAAGGCTTTGATGATTGTTGAAACAGATTCCGAAGAGAAAGAGAGTCCAATAGAGATACTTGCGCTCCCGAGGAATATACATCCAGCGCATCAAGCAGGCGAACATCCCCATCAAGGAAAACACGCTTAGAGTGTAGACTTCCACGATAACAGCCTGAGACCACATGAATCCGTTGAAGCCAAAGATCATTCCAGCCAACCATCCAGAGACTCCAGCAATAGACTTCTCGGTTCGCTCGTCAATTGCCTTAAAATCATCGATACCCTTAATAATCATGGTGCTCCCCCGAGAAACCATGAGAGCCAATAGGCCACAACTACAGGCGCCAGCAAAGGCCGAGGCCAATCCTACCCGAAAGGCAATGTTGGAAACGGGAACAAGAACGGTAAAGAGCCAGGTGTAGATCGTCCAAATCGGATATCCCGGAGGGTGCGGCACCCCGGCATAAAACGAACCTACCGCGAGTTCCCCACTATCCTCTAGAGTCACATTGGGCGCTAGAGTGTAGAAGTAGCCCAAGAAGACGATGAATCCCGTCAGCCCAGCCACCATCCAGTCAAATCGACGGAAGAATCGAGTCTTCGAATTCGGATTTGCCCCCTCAGACGCCTTCGCTTCGGGCGTCAAAGCGGAAGAATCCGGCTCGTTTTGTGCGCGTTCGCTCATTTAAGAATCCCCCTCACCAATACTCGTTTGTTTGCATCACCAGAGCAAGAGGAGGGTTAGTTGAAGGAAAAACAGTCATCTTTGTCGATGCAAAAGTTCGCGTTGGCACCTGGTTTAGGAACGAATGTTCCCTCGGCACAACACTCGCAGGCCATCGGTTACTCGTCATGAGCAGTAGCCCTGGACTCGAGAATACCTCACCCAAAACCCGGCTCTGTTGAAGTCGCATTTGTCCTAGATCCATCCAAAGAAGGGCCGCTATTATTGGAACAACCCAACACCAAGCCAACGAGACTCCCAAGGAGAGCGTCTCGTCCACCTCTTTTCCGAAGAGTCGCTGCCTAAGCCTGCTTGACACCGGACGCGGCGCCCAGGAGAGCATACGATTCTCCGTCGACTTCCCATTGATCTTCATCTATCTCACGCAATAAACGCCGTAGTTTCTCCAATCCATAACGATAACGCCCGGCAACAGTGTTAGGCGACAGACCTAGCATCTCAGCAATGGCAGCAAAGGTCATCTGATGCCAAATCTTCAACACAACGACTTCCCGCTGCTCAGTCGGCAGGTCCCGAAGACAACGCATTGCCACGAACTCCCGAGGATCCGTCTCCGCCGAATCAAGTTCAAACCAACTTATCGATTCGAGCTCCCGAGTGATGCGACGCCAAAGGCTTTTCCGGTAGTTTAAGACGCGATTCCGGAAGGCACGCAAACAATAGTGGGTCGGATTGTCGGGCATTTCCGCCCGCTTCAGCAATTGTATAAACAGGTCTTGAACCACATCTTCCCCTTCGCCATGGCTCAATCCCATGGCCCGCCCATAAAGAACAAGCTTCGGCGCCATCTCTTCAAAGAGGTGCCGACACCAATCGGGATCAAATGTGGGTTTCGGATTCACGTTTCTATGGTTTAGACAGCAAGAATTAGTCATCTGTGTACGAAATCGTTCGTTTTTCTAAAAAAACCTTTTTACAACGAAGTGCCCGAATCCCCCCCCGAGCAATACGGAGAGAACGAATTCGCCGAATCAATTTTGACTTTCCGCTGGCGCTCGCCCAGAATCCGCTCCATGGAAAGTCTTCACGCCCCATGGCGGATTGACTACATTTTAACGCCTAAGACTCCCTCCGAAGCCGAGTCTCTGTTCACGCGCATTGCCCGAAGTAGCGATGATGTCGAAAACTTGGTCATTCACCGAGATCGGCACTGTTTCGTCTTGCTTAACCGGTATCCGTACAATGGAGGGCACTTAATGGTCGTCCCCTACAAAGAAACCTCCAATCTTGACGATTTGGACGATAGTGAACTCTCAGAAATAATGCTCGTGACACGCCGATGCATCCGAGTCCTCAAAGCGACCATGAAACCCGATGGCTTCAACGTTGGTCTTAATTTAGGGCGAGTCGCGGGAGCCGGCATCGAAGAGCATGTACACTATCACGTGGTCCCTCGATGGCAGGGAGACTCCAATTTCATGCCCGTCATCGCCAATACTGGCGTCGTTCCCGAAGCATTGGCAGAGACTGCTAACAAACTTCGCGAAGCGTTTCCCCAGCATCCCTAACCCGATAGATCTTTAGAATCCACTGAATGGCGACTCAAACGCTCCACTACGAGAGTGCTCGACAGGCACAACAACTCTTTAACAACGAACCCAAGAACCTCCAAGCGGTCGAGAATGAGCTCGGCGTAAAGGTCACGTCCCGCGATGGTTGGATCAAGTTGGATGGTGATGATCAGTCGATCGAACGAGCCCAACAGCTCTTTTCTCTCATTGATTCATCCCTTCGCGCCGGAAGTGCCGTCCGAGATCGGGAATTCACCCAGTCACTTGCCGTTATCAAAGAACACGGTGCTGAAACGCTCAAGAAGTTGCTCGATGATCGGATTCATACTTCACCACGGAAGGCCCCAATATCCCCAAAAACCGCCGGACAACAAGCCTATCTGGAGGCAATTCGGAAACACGATGTCACCTTCGGAATCGGCCCGGCTGGCACCGGAAAGACCTACCTAGCAATGGCCATGGCGGTTTCATTTCTCAAGGCGAAGACCATCGACCGAATCATCCTAACACGCCCAGCCGTCGAAGCCGGAGAAGCCTTGGGGTTTTTGCCTGGGGATCTCTATGAAAAACTCGCCCCGTATCTTCGTCCGCTCCATGACGCTCTCCACGACATGCTTCCTGCCGAAGAAGTTCAGAAACACATGGACCGCGGCACCATAGAAATTGCCCCTCTCGCCTACATGCGAGGAAGGACTCTCAATCATTCGTTCATCATCCTGGACGAAGCTCAAAACGCGACCAAAGAACAGATGTTCATGTTTTTGACCCGGCTCGGGATGAATTCACATACCGTTGTCACCGGTGATCCAACTCAAATCGATCTCCCTCCGTCGAAACCGTCAGGTCTCAAGGAGGCCAAGACAGCCCTTCGCAAGATTAAAGATATTGCGATCGTCGAGTTCCACAAGAAAGACGTGATCCGCCATCCCCTCGTCAAGAAAATCATCGCTGCCTACGAAACGCATCGGGACGGTGACAATTCCCGGTCATCGACCGAGTCAAGACCGGGGCGGTAACGAAGAGCGCAGTGGAAATTAACTTCAAGAATCCCCAGAGAGACGTACGACTTAACCGGCCGTACTTGGGTGAAATCGTGTCAAAGCTGGTCGAGACCGAGTTTTCCGAGTTCGAGGGCGAAGCATGTTTCCATCTTGTTTCTAAGAAACGGATGGCGGAAGTCAACTACGAGTTCCTGAAACATGAGGGGCCCACGGATGTCATCACCTTCGACCTCGCCGAAGATCCCAACCGAATCCTGTTCCTCGCCGAGATCTTTATCTGCCCGGGCGTCGCCCAAGAGCAAGCGGTCGAGTTCAACACGACTTGGCAAGATGAGTTGCTTCGATATCACATTCACGCCCTCCTTCATCTCCAAGGCTACGACGATCTCACACCGAATGAACTCAAACTCATGAAAGGGCACGAGGAACGCATCATGACGAAGGCTCGGGACGCATTTCAAATCCAGAAGATTGGGAAGGATTAGTCGATCCAAATCATCAAGACCTACTGAAGACGTCCCCCCTTCGGAATCTCCTCAGGCCACCTATCGTTCGAAGGCTCCAATATCTGGTGCCGCGCCACGAAATCCATCGTTGATGCCCTGGATCCGTATCCCGGCATCGAGAAGAGCACTTGACTCCCCCAAGGTAAAATCATCGTTACTGGGGTCAACGAAGATCGGATCAACTGATAGCCCACGATCTTCCTGCCCGCTTCCTTGCTGAAACGCGGCCAGGTTCTGATAGTCCACCCCCAACCAACGAGCAAAGCGACCTGGATGGGTGGTGAAGAGATTGTCAAAATTAAAGTCAACCGGATTCACGCTGCTCTGACTTTCAAGTGCGTGATCCGTGCCGGAATAAATGTTGTTGCGAGAAACGATATCAATCCAATTGCTATAGTTCTTAAATAGGAACCCATTCTGACCGGCAATCGATGTATGACAGGTATTGTGATAAAGAAAAACAAACTGGGTTTGAAACGCTGAACTGACATTGAACTTGATCGGGTATCCCGTGAATTCCGCGACTGAATGCCAGTCCCGAAATAGGTTCCGAACTATGTATGTCGGACCAGAGAACGCCGGAGCAACGGAAACCCCTGTTAGAAAAGAACGAAAGGTATTTCCGTAGATCCGACAATTGACCCCTCCCCCGTCCGTTTCCACGGCGTCATCCAAACAATCTTCAACCACGTTGTCATAGAAATCAAAATCACAGGTTGGCCCATCGTTACTCGCGGAATACAGATGGGCCCCGTCAAAGAGCGTTTGAAAATGATTGTTCCGCACCACATTGCCTCTGTTGGGAGAATTGCTCGTATAGACAAATACGCCACCACCTTCGTATCCTACACCACCAGATTTCACGGCGTGCCAATTCCAAGTGTCAATCGGGAAGTCCGTAAAGGAACAATGCTGAATCAAATTGAAATCCGCAGCCCGCTTCAGAGCAACCCCGATCACATTGTGCCGAAACTGACATCGATCGATAGTAATATGATCCCCGCCATCAATGTAAATTCCGCGGTGAAAGGCTCCAAATCCGAAATACCGAAACACGAGTCCCCTTACCTGCCAGTGGGATTGTTGCTCGAAGGTCAAGGCTGTCGTGAATCGAGGCAGGGTCAAAGTGTGAGCGGCCGGAGCTCCATTCAATGGAAATCGGGCATACAAATGAACGCCATCTACATAGAACCCACTGGGCTGAGACCATCGCAAGTTTCTTAAGTCCTCCAAGTTCTGATAGCGAAAAAGGTGGCCTCCATCGAGATACCCCTTGTCGGGCTGAACAGTGCAGGGAGCTCGGTAGAGATGGTTTTCAGAATCAAAGGTTTCCCATTGAGGAGTGAAGCTCGGATCCGTCCCGTCAATGATCGGCGTGGCTCCCTCCGCATTCTCGATTACTATCGGTGATGATTCGGTTCCGGAACGCCAGACGAAGAGATCTCCCTCAAAATAGACTCCGTCGTGAAGCAAGACCTTATCACCGGCCTGCACCGAAGTCAGCGCCTTTGCAATCGTCCGAAACGCCTGCCCAAGACTCGTTCCAACGTTTGAATCAGAACCAGCACCCGGAGAGACATGAAAGACTGTCCCTTGAGCTGCGGGAATGGACTCGCTACGGGTGTGAACTACGAACGATTGCGCTTCACTGAATAGGGATGATTCGAGACGCACGGAATAGGCCCGCCCCGGAGTCAGGCCAAGGAGGCTTCCGGCAAAGCGAGTGCCTGAAATCCGCGAAAGCGCATGTCCTAAGCGATAGGT
>OJGU01000913.1_pt1 | contig 13496 bp, 9 predicted proteins | sample 1594741 | NCBI WGS metagenome assembly OJGU01 (sample SAMN05416841, study PRJEB24817) | seawater metagenome | isolation source: Sea water | place: Canada:Atlantic | collected 2013-07 | reverse complement strand
CTCCCTTCCAAGCGGTTTAATTCGAGCCATCCTCATGACCCACACAAAGTATCCCCACTTCTTTTCTAAGTCAAGATACTTTGAACCTGTCCCCGTTCCCTAGTGTTGGATTGTCTCCCATTTTCAGAAAAATAATGCAGACTCCAATGCTAAAAACAATCGGTTCAGCTGCTTTGGAGAACAAGATGATGCGGTTCATTGTAATATTTCTGGGGGTTAAGACAACCTGCTGCATTCAAGGCAGCTGATTCTGTTTTCCTACAATTCCCACAAGCCAGAATCCCTATGGGATGCTACGGGCTTCGACTAATCAGGGTTCATTTTTTGGAAGCCCAAGCCGCTCCATTTTTCTCAGAAACTCTCGACTTTCGAGAATCGGCTTAAGGTCAGATGGCAAACTCGCATGGCGCTCTCCAGCCTTTTTCACTCCTTCGGTAAAATACTCTTCGTACAGCAATCCAAGCTCACTCTTCAAATCCTCCAGGGGTGTGGACGGAACAGCATCCCCCAACATGGCTTGGTAGTCATCGCTAACGAGTCGATCAAGTTGGTTTAAATCTAAGAAAATTCCCATCTTAATCATTTCATGGGCTTTGTCTATCTCTCCTGATTCAATTAAGTCATTGAGTGTAGACGAGTGTTCAATATTGATCTTGATGAGATCGAAATAGATCGACGTCTCAAGGTTTCGCCTTTCATTTCGCCCTTTCAGCGAATGATCACAACCACTAAGAAGGACCGCTATCAAAACGACTAAGAATATTGAATTTACGTTCATGGTGCCTTTCCTAACTGGCATTCAATGGATTTTTTTGTGAAGCACCGTCCAGCAGCTCCAATGGTCTTCTCAGAAGAGCAATTGTTAGCGGTAGAGAGACCACGGCCTAGGCGGGCTTTGAGGGCGGGTTATTTTAGAGCGTTTTTGTTGGGCTTCGCACTCCGCAAAAACGCAAGAGCGTCTGATATCACTAGAAGTATTCTATATTTGAATGTCGAGACGTGGCCTTAATTCCTATGTGTTGGACCAATACATCTATGGGGAATAATAGTTCGAGCGTGCTGTAGCCACCAAAGTCTCGATCTCATCACCTAGATTACTACCGAGCACACCGTACCGCAGCCAACAATCATGCATCTTTGCCAGGAAAACGTCGTTGATAATCGTGAACTGAGATGGGGAGAACTGAAGGTTGCCTCTTCCCTTTTCCGCAAACACCAGCAAGAGGCGATCCGTCCACCCGTTCGGATCTTCGTGATCCTCTTTACTAAATTCCACTAAGTAAGCAGGAATAACGTAGCCCAACCCTGGATCGGAAAGGGCGCTCAAACAGGAACCCTCGACCACCAATACCTCTGAATCAATATCCCACCAACCTTTTCCTTCGTACTGATACAAAAAACATACATCTGAATCATCGGTGTCATCGCACCGAAGCAAATTTTGATTTCCAGGATGTGTACAGTCCTTAAAAGTCCCTCTGATTTCACTTCGTTCAATCATGACAATCTCTCACACTAGGCTTTCTCAAACGGAAGCGTTATCCCCAGTCCAACACCTAACGGGCAGTACAAGTCGCGCGATCTTTCCTGGCATTGTTCTCCTCAACTTTGGATACTTTTAACCTGTCCCCGTTCCTGCTCAGCGTTTTGCGCCTCGTGCCCGACACCTTGATCCATTTCTTTTCCTCAGGGCAAATAACATAATGAGAAAGATAAACAACAACACGAGCGATTCTCTCTCCAAATGAACCAACTGACGAATTTCAACAAAGTATATTGAAATGATCACGCCTAACACGCCTATTGTACATTGAATAGGCCAAGAATAAAACCTCAGGTCCGCCATAAGCTCATCCAGGGAACGTAAACTTCTAAACAATAGCCCTTACCGCGTCTACCTGCCTACAGAACCAGAAACTATTTTGTAGCCATCGTGACAAGGAAACAGACTTTTACAGTATTCAACACCACCGAAGAATGCTAGTTCAAACGCCGCGCGACTCGCCTGAAAAGTGGAATATGCTGCAGTCGCATTCAATAGAGCAGCTGCAGATACTAACCTTTTACACGTATAGACTAGAGCCTGATAGGAGTAGCTGCACGAGTTGAACTGACTCTCACATCCTTTTTTCTGCCTGGTTTCTGCGTCATCAATCGCAGCGATGGTAAGATCATAAGCGGCGGTCAATGCTGAAAGATCACGTTGATAACTGTCCCACTGTCCTGAGTAGCAACGATCATACCCTTCCCTGTCTTCCTGAATCTCATTCGAGCTACAGCGAACCCGTCTCGGTTGATTTCCAAGCAATCCAAGAATGTCTACAAGTGAAGCGGGATTATTTTTTACAAAACAATAAAGATTCTTGCCACCGTACTCACCAATTGGATCTTTAGACATCCAGACTCCTGTAGTTGGGTTAAAATAACGCATGCCGTAGTAGTACAAACCAGTTTCCTCATCCTGGTATTTGGTCGAGAACCGAAAGGCATTGCTTGCACCGTCTGGTCCACTCGTTCTCAACTGTTCGCCAAATGGTCCATAGGTGTAGTGAGCCAAGAGTTCACCAGATTCATTTTCCGTAAGTCCAGCAACGTTACCATTGCCATCGTAGAAGGGAAACCGACAACCTGAAATCGATTTCCTTTTATCTTTCTTGGCAGCGCCCTCATTTAAACCAACAACTAACAACCCACCAACCCCACCAGCCTTTTGGAAAGATTGACTCAGATCCATACCCCAAAGGTAGCTTTTCAGATGTGAGTCTTTGCCCTTATCAGAGATTTCGCTGATAAGGTTCCAGGAATCATAGAGATACACGGTTCGATCGGTCTGCTTGTATCTCTCACTTTTTCTGTCCCAAGCCGACTTAACCTTCTCGATACGACGCCCTTGGTAGTCATAAGTAAAATCAAGACGTTTTCGCTTTTCAGGAGCTACGTTTTGGTGGCTATACATGGCTACCAATCGGTTTTCTCCATTCCAAACGTATTGCCATGATTCGTCTAGAATCAGATTTCCATCTGGATCAAAGGTATAGGTCCCGGGTGAGGCGGGCGTCGTCACCGTTGCCGCACGTGTGTTTGAAAAGCCATCCAACGCGGCTTCGACCTCAAAGGTCGTGGTCGGTGCAGATTGACGATTATCAACTTTAGCCGACGCTCGGAATTGGGATCCCGACCGCTCGATGTCAGTCGGGATAGATCCTCCATTTTCATTCTCTGCACGCACTAACAGATCAGCTCGAGGGTCGGTTTCACCGATCAAGTCGGCGATCGCCGGGATCGTCCGCTCCTCGTACTGATTCAATAGATTGACCGAATAGTCATTCCGAGCGCCAACCGCTGGCCCACTTGAACTGAAAGGCATATCCAGTTTCGTTGATTGTCGGCGGTTGCCGATGTCATCAAAACCGTAGTTGAAGCCGTGTCCTGGGATCGCCTCCAAGTCTCCAGTCTCGGCGTTTGGAGCGAACTTGCCCCCGAAGACGACTTGCCCGAGTCGATCATATTCGTAGCGCCAAAGAGAATGATCTTCTCGCCTCACTTCGACGCGTTGATTGGCCTGATTGTAAGTGTAATCAAAAGACGCCATCACTCCCTTCGGCGTCCGATGATGGATCGACGTCAGGCGGTTAAGACGGTCATAGGATTTGGTGCTCACCATTTGCTCGGGTTGCTCCTTGGAGCCGATCACTAACTTAGAGACCATGTGACTGCCGGGCAAGTAATCATAGCGTGCGTACACTTCTCCATCACTGACTCCAACAATTCGCCCCGCTAAATCGTATTCGTAACGTGAATGGGCGGTATGTTTGTCCTGTTTCAACTGATACCCTAATGGTCGACCAAACTTGTCGTATTGCCGTTTCAGATCGAACTTGTTGCTTCCTTTGCCTTCTTCACGGATCAATTGCCCCCAGGAATCATAGCTTAGCTTGGTGGCATTCTTTCCCGTCTTCACTTCGACCATTTGTCCCGCCCGATCATATTTTCGCTCGATCTTTGAGGTCTTATCACTGTAGGAGGTCTTCTCCAATCTTCCAGCGGCATCGTAGTCATACTCAGTGACAATACCTCGCGCCCAAATGCGACTGGCTAGGCGTCCAGCCGGTGTATAGGTGTATCGTGGCCCCATTCCATCGGCGTATTTCTTGTGAACCATCTGACCTTGATTGTCCCGTTCCCAGATCGTTTCAGCCCGTCCTTGTTCTCCTGAATAGTCCTGCCATGTGGTCATCGCTTTTAACCTGCCTGCATAGTCATAGTCATATTTCACTGGATAGGTGCGAACGCCGCGTTCGAGCTTCTTTTCTCCTGTCGCCCAATACTCGGTGAAAACGCTCCCTCCGTCTGGGTGAATGGTTTGAATGATTCGATTTAGTTGATCGTAGCGGAATCGCGTCTCTGGTCGAGCGGCCCCGTCATGCGGAGCTGGGCTGAGAACCCTCACTCGGTTCCCCTGTTCGTCGTATTCATAATTCGTGGTTCCGGTGCGCCTATCGGTCGAGGCAATGAGTTGTCCCAGAGGATTATACTCGTAGTCGATCCGCGAGATGGTGTTCCCGGCAGCATCGAGCTGAGTGGTCGACTGAATTCTGCTCTGAAAGGTGACGAGCTCCGTGCGACTCCCATCGGCTTGGGTTGTCGTTTCCACCTCCCGACCATCGTCTTGGATCCTCCTTTGGGTATGGACGGTCGCTCCCTTTTTTCGATCTAGCCAGCGGGTCTGCCACACATCCAATCCATCAGAAGATTGGATACGGGTTGAGCGCCGAGAGGAGCGGTCTTTACCATCTTCAGTCCAAACAAAAGACTCGATTCGAGTCGCTGGCTTTCCTTCCTGAATAACGTAGTCACGGACTGATTGAGAGATAAGGTCATTCCCTTTCCAATCAATCTTCCCGTTTCGATTCATATCAATCGCCGAGGTTCGAATATTGCCTAGGAGGTCAGACTCATAGAGCGAGGTCACACCATCGGGATCCACACTTTTGACAAGTTGACCATCCAATCCGTAAAAGCGACGCTCCTCAGCACCGCCGGCGTCGACGGTGCGATACACCTGTCCCAGGGAATCCTCAAATACCGCGACGGATTCATGTGTCTCGCCACCGTCAGGCATCAAGTTAATCGTTTTTGTATAGACCCGCCAGAGCCCTTGATCCTCACCCACCCCATACTCGTACTTGAGCCCATGCACCGCCGTACCGCTAAGAGTCAACAAACGACCATCGGCGGCATAGGTTCGAACAATGGTCGATCCGTCGGGCTGCGTTTCTTCTTCCTGCCAGCCAGGCAGCTCATCCTCCGCCAGCGGTAAATCCAAAAGAGCCCTGGGCAATGCCGTGAAATCCGCCCGCGCCGACGTGGATTGGAAGAGGCGTTTTCCGTTTTCATCCTCGCGCACCTCCAGCTCACCAGCCAAGTTGCGGGTTTCTTTCCTGAATTGTGGCGAAGCCGCTTCGGTGAGGTCGACGAGACTCCATTCAAGCACTTCTCCCGCACAATCGTAGACAAAGCGCTCTTCTTGCTCGCCGCTAAGCTTGCTGGTCACTCGCCCTAAGGCATCGCGGGAATAGGAGATCTGGGTCCCATCTCGCTTGCGTTCGAAATCGATACCACAACAATCACTCCGCATTGAGAGCTCATAGCTGCCGTCAGCGTAGTCGATCCTTTGAGCCCGTCCCAAGCGGTCGTGATCACGATACTGGATTTCCTCGATTAAAATCCCCGTCTCGATATCTACCTGCCTTTCCGAAAGGAGGGCACCGTCCCGGCGTTTGTCTTGCGTCGTTTCGATTCCTTTCACGACTTTGTTTCCCGACTTGTTGGAGACACCTGATCGCTGCACAGTGATAAAGCGGTCATCTTGCAAACGGTATTCAAAGGTCGTGAGTCGCCCGCGAGGATCCACGATCGACTTCAAGTGCCCCTTGAAATCGCCGTCGCCGAAGGTCTCATGTCTTGTCACTGCCGTTCGCTTTTCGTCCCAATCAAATCCAGGCTTCGACGAGCGATAGGTCGTCGTTGTGTTCCCTGATATCACGCGGTAGACACGGCTCGTTTCTTTGCCCAAGGTCGTGACGATTTCTGTCCGAGCGACACCCGGTTGAGAACCATCGTCGCGTGCTTTTGGCAAGGGTTGATAATCATACCGAATCACTCGGCATTTGTTATAATCATCGGTTGGTTTCTGATTAAGGAATCCACTCCATCGTCGAATCACTCGGTCGTCATCATCGTAGGCATAGCGCACCCAGCCTCCGTTGGCATCGACCACTTGCGACAGTTGCCGAAACCCGGCTTGTCCCGGCACCATCCCATAATCATAGCTTGTCACTTTCTCATTCGGTCCGGGGTTGGCAATTTCCTGTGTCTTAAAGAGCGTCTCTTCTCCATCAATCAGCTTCGTGAAGACCGTCACATAGCGCCGATCAAGTTTACCACTGGCCGGATCATACTGTTCACGAGTCACTCGCTTTACTCGTCGATCGTTGTCCCAGCTCACTCGGCTGCGATCGCCCAACAAACCGTCGCCCAAGATCAAATCCCAACCCTGATCCGCCTCTGACCAAACATAGCGATGCCTTACACCCTCACCACTGGCTGCACTGGCACCAACACGTTCTTGTATCTCAAGATTCTGAAAGCTCGTTGGATCAGTCGTCGTTCCAATTCGTAATGTCCAAGTCGCATAGGGAAGGTCCGTGGTGGCATACAGGCCATTGGCCTCTCGTTCCCCGACGGCATCGGGAGGGAAATGAAGCAGCGTGAAGCCCCGGCCCTCATCACGTCTCACCTCCAACACTCCATCAGCACCCTTAATCTGTCGAATCGCTCCGTCCCAGGTGGTTTCACGAATGACTTCGACATCTGAATCAGGCTGACTGGCGTAGCAGAGCACCGATGGATGAGCAAGGGCCGCCGTCGGCTCCTGGCTGAACATGCGCAAGGTTCCTTTGACTCCGGATCGTTTGCTCGTCTGTGAGGCCATCCCAATCGCGAGGGAAACATTCACCGCTCCATGATGGGCACGAAGTCCATACTCACCACAAGCCCCGCCCGCATTCTCACTACCACAGGTTTGGAATCCAACATACTCGTATCCCAACACCTCCGCTCGGGCGTCATTTCGCAGTCCCATCGAAACCTTGAGTTCCAAGACTTCATCCGTATGCAGGAAAACCTTTAGCAATTCCGTCTTCGTTTGTTGCGTCTCGGTCTTATTGTGAATGCAGATGCCACCAAGATAAACAGAGCCACCCGGTTCTAGGGTTGAACTTACTTGGACTTGAAACTGATAAACAAAGGAATGCGGGTTTCGCTCAGGAGAGCCACCGAAAGGAAATACGGTATCGATTGTTCTCCAACTATCGTCAATATCCCCTGTAGCCTGGTCCGAAACCACGGCTCCGGTGAGCGTCGCTCCAAGCATATTTCCAGGGCCGCCCAATCCACGTCCAATAACATTCAATACGCCTTGATATCCCCCACCGAGACTTGGGGTTTGTGCCGAGGGAGCGGAGGAACCACAGCTTCCAGACCCGGATGAGCCACCGTTCAGCGAGCTCTGGGCCAGTGAATGATAGCCAACCATGAACAACACACCTAGCATCGCCATCACTGTAATCAGACGGTTCTCAATTTTGGCATCTTCACCTGACACCCCCGTTCTATCCAATTGTCGGCACCTTAACCCTCGTTTCATTTTCCTCATCTTTGTAATCCTTATTCTTCAAATAAATTCAATAGACTAATCATCCGATGCTACGGGACCCATATCTCCAGAAAGGGAGTCCCGTTCTGGTGCCACCACTGATTGACGACTTGACTCGTTTCGGCATCAGGATCCCCAAACGAGACCGACTCGAATGAGGGCAACGGGGACGTATTTAGAGGGCCGGTGGTGGGACTGGGAGAATCGCTCGAAGCCGAAGTATCATGCCTAGATGCCTCGACAGTCGATTCCACGGCGGCTACGCGCCATCCGGCATCATCTGGAGCTTCAGATAAGTCGATGACATCAAGAAAGTCAGGAAATACGAGTGGCCAAACGGCAAATCGGCCGTCTCGCTGCTGAAGCACCACATCAATTCCGGGATTCTCGTCAAGCTCGGCGGCTCCGACGATTTGCCAATCATTCAGGAACTGCGAATCAAATTCCCATTCAATGGTTTCTTTGATCTTAGGCCCGTCTCTCAACAACCAAGCCTCGATCCGGCCGATAGGATCCGAGATGAGCAGATCGGAGGCCCCGTCGCCATCCACATCAGCACAGGTAACAAACTGATCGGAAGTCCCGACTGAGATGATTGGCCTCGGAGCCGACAAGCCTTCCCTTTCGTTCCAATGACGCAGATTGATCAAGCGATTAGCATCAAGGGTGAGCAAATCGGTTCCCTGACTAGCATTCCATTCCCCCACCCAAATAAGGTGCTCATCCTTGGCTAGCGTCCCAAGATCCCTCGTTGCCACTCGGGATTCAGAATCTAGCAGCCAGACTTGAACGTGCTGTTTCCCGCTTTCAAAAAAGAGATCCCCATCCCCATCCCTATCGAAATCATGAACGCCTCTTAGTTGATGTCCATCAGAGGCCTGTGGCGGGTCATAAACAAGGGAGGTTTTCAAGCGAAGCCCATCAAGCTGCCAAACTCCAATACGACCATCTTCATGTTGCAGATGAAAATTGGCATCCGCTTGAACGCGACACACAAGGCAAGACCCCATCACAAACACGGCTACTCCAGCCACCAATCCTTTAGTTTTCATAAACGTTAATACTTAGTTCCTCGGTAACAACCACACTCAATCTCTGAAGGATCTCAGTCAGAGGACTTCAGCGCTTTTCCTCCCAGCTTTCCTCCTACGAAGGGATTTTCTGAATCTCGCGTGAACAGAATTCCGTCGCCAACAGACTCACTCCGCCCCAGGTGATCTTCCGCAAATTTTAATACTGCGGGATTGATCTCTCTGAGTTCTCCTCCGAAATACAGTCGCGAGACCTTCACCCGCATCAACTCCTCGACCATCTGCTCGTGATCCATGGCCCCAGACCAAAAGCGTTTTAGAGAAAGGACCCCGAGCTGTGGTGGCAGACACCAACCGCTGTGAAAGGCCACCATGGGTTGATTCGAGAACAAAAACTCACTGGTTTTCGGAGGCGTTGCACGAAGGTGACCGATTACGGGCACCTCTTTGATCCTCGTCTTCTGACGCACGCGGGCCAGTTCCTTGCCAAAACCGATCAGAGCGCCGGCCGGCAGTGCAGAAACCAAGAGCACTGCGAGCGAGAGCCTGCCTAGCCTCCTGCCGTGAAGACCAATCCCCGTCGCACCCCGCTTCCGCGTTTCTACGATCCAAGCATAGGTCCACCCAAGGGACTCAGCGGACAACCACGCCAAGCAGGGCCAAAAATCGAGCAAGTAATAATCCCACCAAGGTGAATGGAAAGCCGCCACCAACAAGTGGGCCACGATCACAGTCATGGGGAAGGCAAGTCGTTTCGAGCACAGCTGTCGTTTGAGAACAAGCCCGACCGCGAATAGGCCGCCGACCCATAGTGGTAAGCCGACCGAAAAGTGCTGCCACCCAAATCGATAATCACCTGGCGAGGAGGCCATCGGGGAGAAATCCTTAACCACATGTGCCCCGAGCAGTTGATCAGAAAAGGGAACTAATAAACTCAACAGATAGGGAAGCCAAAGAGCTGCACCAAAGGAGAATAACAATATCGAACGCTTCCAACTAAGAAGCTCCGAACGACGATGGGAAAGAACAAGAGCGAGCAGCAAACCCGGGAGATAGAGAGCGGCAGTGAACTTGATCACGGCAGCTAGGCCAAACACCATCCCGGCAGCGAAGATCAACGACTGTTGCCCCGTCGAGCCCCCTCTCGCCATAAGAACGTAGCTCAGGAGGCACAGTGGCACCTTGACGGGATCCGCCATCAGCGTCATCGATGCTCCAAGAAATTCAGGGGCTCCCAAGAGCAGAATCGCAAACAACAAAGCTCGCTGGCCCTCACCAACTCGGAATAAGACGGATTGCATTCCCAGCACGTAGAGCAGCGAAAGCGCTTGTACCATCAAACGAGGATACAGTGCTGATCGCTCCATCAGCTGGAAGAGTTTCGCAACGACAAGACTCAATAGCGGGGGCTGATCATTCCAAAAGTCGACATTCGAACGATACCCCTCCTGGATAAACACCGCCTTATTCAGCTCAAAATGCTCGTCCGCGCCCATTTCGAACGCGGTTCCTATTGGCGAAAGCAGCAAAACTAAGAGCCACAAAGCGAAGGTCAGACTCATGGCAACACGAGTATCGCTGGCGATAGCGATCCAAGACAGCTGCTCATTCTGTCGGCAGGAACTCGAGCACCTCGAAGCCATTGACACCATCCTTCCCATTCTTATTTCCCCATTGAATCCCAGCGCAAACGACAGATTCCGAGTAGATCTTCAAGGATTGTGGGAAGAATTCTAACCCTAGAGTCTCTGTCCTCGTTCCAACGAACAGGGACCTCACTCACCCTAAATCCGAGCCTCTTGGCAACAAAGACAAGCTCTGTATCAAAAAACCACGAATCGTTCTGAACAAGAGGAAGTATTGCACCGATTGTCCGACGGTCAGCGGCCTTAAAACCACACTGGAAGTCTGAGAGTCGATCACCTAGAACATGCTGAACGAGTTTGACGTAGATCCGAGAGATCGAATCGCGATGCCAACAGCGGGATACAACGGCATCTTTGTGCAGCCTCGAACCCACAACTAGGGGCGCTTCCTGGCGTCGAAGGGGGGCTATTAAAGCAGGGAAACAAGCCAGGTCCGTGGAAAGATCGATATCCATGTAACTCACGATCTGAGCCCGAGTCAACAGCCAGGAACGTTTGATGGCAGCGCCCCGGCCAGCCTTTTCTAGGCGAATCATTCGAATCCGAGGGTCCTCCTCCGCTAGTCGCTTCGCGAGCTGAGGCGTTTCATCGGTAGATCCGTTGTCAACAATCACCACTTCAAATGATTCCTCAATAGTGTCCAACATCCGAACCACTCGCGAAACACTCTCGCGCAAGCACGATGCCTCATTGAACACAGGCAATGTCACATTCAGGAAGCACTCTCTCATCAACAATCCTTCATACTGTTATTTCGCATCGCCCCCTCTAGCAGAAGCGATACCAACACCCATAGATGAGCGAAGGCATACAAACGCATTTCGCAGAACTCAAAGAGTGCCAATCACTTACGAGATCGTGAAAACTCAGCACTCAAACCCGTTGGTGGCTTGTTACCCTTCCTGACAACACCCATAGAGCACTACTAGCGCGCTACGGGCTTTACTTTATGAGTGGGCAAGGTACGGGCATTTCGGCATTGACATTCGAGATACGCACGTCGCGAGGGTTTCAGAGAAAGAAGTTGCAATCGGACACATCAACAGTTGGGACTCTTGTCGGGATACCATGCGGGTCTTAGCGGTCGGAGATTATCACGAGGAGAATGACATGCATGTTCTTAGTCGGCTCAAGCCTGCCGGACTACAACAGGGAGTCGGGCGGGGTGAATGTAGGAGGTGATGTGTTAGTCCTAGGAAACCAATACTTCTGATATCCCAAGTTGATACTCCGACACTTCAGCAATACCTGCGGTCTTTGATGTCCAATGAGAATTAGATAGGCCTTTTTTTGGGGAGAGCCGTTTTCGTGCCTCCTGCCGTCTAAACGCTCGTTGAGAGTAATGAAGATCCATTGCGATTAGTCCTTCTTTTCGACGAAATGGCAGTAGGCTTCACCTTCATTCAGATGCAGGTGAAACAAAAAGTCGTGTTCTTTAGCCCTGTGGCCAGCCTGTAACCGGTAGAGAACGGCCACGTTTTGTTACCTGTATCGCCCATTGCATGAAAGATATTCACTTGGCATTGTGTCGAGGCAAACCAAAGCGATTTGGCGTAATCGAAAGTTCCGTTGATTGTCACCCCAAACGAATGATCGGTGCTGGCAACGAAGCCATGCGAACCAATCCTAGATATTTGATCGGTCAACCTGCTCCTTGCCTGATTTTACTCAGGCCGAAGCAATCGGGCGATGTCAATGGTGCGGCGACAATGCACTGGTCCGTGAGCGTCAATGTGATTGTTTCGGGTGACGGCTTCGGGGCCAGAAGCAGAGCCTTTCTTTCGAACGGGCGATGGCTGAGTGACAAATTGACCTCCAACGGTAGTGTGATATTAACTGGGGGTCTTGTTATGATGAAGTTTTCATTATCCACTGTTCTAGGGGGGCTAACGCTCACATGCGCGATCGTTGGGAATGCTCAGGTCGAAGAGAGCGTCAATCCTGGGATCAATGATTCGTTCAAGGCAATCAAGGATGATGTCACGTCCTGGGTGGAGCGCTTCGAGCGTGAGGGGCGTGAGGTTTACCTGCATCGGCAACGAATCATTGATGCGTGCGAGATCGATGCCGGAATGACGATTGCTGATATCGGGGCGGGAACAGGGCTGTTTACGACGTTGCTCGCCCAGGCGACGGCTCCGAACGGCTCGGTATTCGCTGTGGATATCATTCCCCCCTTCATCGCCAATATCGCTAAGAGAATGGTTGAAGCGAAGATCGATAATGTGACGCCAGTGCTCTGCACCGACAAATCAACCAACCTTCCTCCCGCGTCAGTCGATAAAGTGTTTATTTGTGATACTTATCACCATTTTGAGTACCCTAAGCAGACCTTAGCCTCAATACACCAAGCTCTGAGGCCTGGGGGAGAGATTCTGCTGGTTGAATTTCATCGGATTCCGGGAAAGAGTTCCGATTTCATCATGGGGCACGTCCGGGCGGGGCAGGAAGTGTTTGTGAAGGAGATCGAAGCGGCGGGATTTGAATCGATGGGCGAGGTGGAAGGGTTTTTGAAGGACAACTATCTGATACGCTTTCGAAAGAAAGATTAAGCGATCAGGTTTGAAAGGCGCCGAATCTTCCCTTTTCGGCGCAACCAGATTGCCTTTGACAGTGTTTCCAATTGGCCGTAGTAAACCTCTTCTTTGATCTGTACTGCTATCTCATGACTTTTTTACGTATTTTGCCACGTTTCTCTGGGAATCCATTTCAGATTTCGCTCTTGTCACTCGTGGGGCTCTTGCTTGTGAGCCTGGGAAGTGGTTGTTCTGACCCGGCGACGACCGTGGGCTCAAACGAGGAGGGAACCAACACGGAGACGAATGCCAGTCCGGTCGACATTCCGGTGGTTTCGGTGGGGGAAGAAACGTCGGAACCGGAATCGAAACCGGCGCTTGCGGCTAGCAAGGAAGTGACGAAGCCTGTTATCCAGGAAAGCAAACCGGCGCAGACGGAGAAACCCAAGGCGGCGGCCCCTGCGGTCAAATTCCCTGAAATGAAGATGTCCGACCACGCGGTTACCGTTCGAAACCTGTTCGTTGAAGCCCAGAAGCAGTTCACCGAAGAGCGATATGTTGGCTGTCTCTTATACACATCTGACGC
>OJGU01000912.1_pt1 | contig 13498 bp, 12 predicted proteins | sample 1594741 | NCBI WGS metagenome assembly OJGU01 (sample SAMN05416841, study PRJEB24817) | seawater metagenome | isolation source: Sea water | place: Canada:Atlantic | collected 2013-07 | reverse complement strand
ACACCGAGCGTAGCACCATTACTCTGTAGGCGCCGCACAACCTGTCTGACCACATATACGTTTACGTTGAAGGTTACCTGGGTGACGGTGACTACGGCGTTTTACGGTGTTGCCGACGAAAGCGAGCGTTCTGCGCTGGCCGGATGACTTGGGGGTGCAAGTCCCTTGTGGGCCCGGCAAGGGTGTCCACCGCGAGGTGGAGTCTGAAGGAAGCCGCAGGCAAAGCACTGGCCTGACGAACAGAAATCGCATGAGGCGGTTACACCGGGTAAGGCGGCCATTATCGTCAAAGCCCCATACTTGCACGGAAGGTGTGGACGTAGATGCGGCAGGCATAAGTGTGAAGGTCACGCGTCTTACCCTGGGAAGTCTGGCTCTTTGCCACTGTGCTACTCACCTCGTGAGGGGTGGGGATAGGGAGTCAGAACTCAGCCGAGGTCGTAGTAGGTGCGTTACCGCGTGCTGAAGGACCGAACATGGTTGGCCGCCAGTAGGCGGTGAGTTCTAGCGATGTGCTTATGAAGACAGAAGCGACCCGGATGGGTCAGGGCATTCAGAGAGGCGCCGGACGGTCTCCGGCAGAGACTAAAGCCCGTGTCGAGGCAGACGCGGGGGCTCACTTGTGGACGAACGCGGAGCCGAAGGCGCTGATGGAGCGGATGCTGGAGCGTCCGAACCTGATGCGTGCGTATCAGCGGGTGGTGTCCAACAAAGGCGCGGCAGGTGTCGATCAGATGCCAGTATCAGCCACTACCTGGAAACGCACCTGCGCCTAACGGTAAACACGGCGAAGAGCGCTGTGGATCGCCCCTGGCGTCGGAGCTTTCTGGGTTACAGCGTGAGCTGGCATAAATGACAGGTCCAACTAAGGATTGCACCCGAGAGCCTGAAGGTTTTTAGGGCCAAACTGCGCCCCCTGCTAGCGGCGCCTCTCACATGAATGCGGCGCTGCCTAAGAAGGTGTTCAACGGCTTGTCTCTGGTACGCTTGCTGGATACGATGGCCCGGCTTCAGAGTCAGCCATGAACCGCCGTATACGGAACCGTATGTACGGTGGTGTGAGAGGGCGGGGGAGGTGACTCCCCCTCCTACTCGATTATGCTGATATCAAATTTCCCAAGGCAGGAGGGGCGATGGCCCAGGAACTGGAAATCAAGCTCAGCGTGGCGCAGCCTGATCTGGATCGAGCCGTTGACTGGCTGTTGGGTCAGCCAAACACTTATGAGTCCGAGACCCTGCAACTGGGGAACACCTACTACGACACGCCCGATGGGGATCTCAACCGCCATAAGATTGCCCTGCGAATCCGTAAGGTGGGTGACAGACACATCCAGACCCTGAAGACCCGTGGTGAGTTCGTTGACGGTGCTCATCGTCGCCAGGAGTGGGAATGGCCGCTGATCGGTACCACGCTCAATATGGGACTGATCGCCGACACCCCTGTGGGTCAGAACGTGAACCTTGCCAAACTGCAGCCGGTATTTGAGACCAACTTTCAGCGTCGTGTGGTCATGATCGAGCAAGGGGAAAGCCTGGTTGAAGTGGCCATTGATTCCGGAGAGATTGTAGCAGGCGAGCAGTCCCGCCCTCTCAGTGAAATTGAATTTGAGCTTAAGGCTGGAGACGCCTCACTGTTGCTAGCGTGGGCGCGACGTCTGGCGGATGAAGTACCGGTGTTTCTGAATCTTGTGAGCAAGGCGGAGCAAGGGTATTACCTTGCGGAGCTCTATCAACCGGTTCTGCAAGCCGTGCCGGATACAGAGCGGTCGGTGAATGAATTCCTGTTTCTCCTCAGCGTGTCATGGCTCACCGGGCAGCCCGTTCCCGCGGATATAGACAATTTTGGGGCGATAGGTCGGATGGCTGGCGAGCGCGATGCCCAGGATCTCTATCAGCACGTGTTCCGTTCGCTGGCAGAGGGAAAGAGCATTGGTGAGATGGTAGCCAGTCGGAAGCTTGGCCAGCTACAACTGACCATCGCGGCGGCATAGTTTACGACTGGTCGGACGCTTTGGCGGCGCTGCTATCCCCTTGGGAGGCCTTTTTCTGCAGGTTGTGCCATTTGTTAATAAAATCGCGATAGTGGGACAGGGCCTCTTTCACTACTTCCACATCCGGCGTCTCACTGGATTTCACCAGAACGATCAGGCCCTTACCTTCGATTTCCTTATCGGTGGGCGGATGGCAAACGACTTCGTCGCTGTTGTCAATGTAGGCGAGAGCGGTGCCGATACCGTGCCGAATCAGCGCACTGACGATATCCGCCCAGTTCAGGTCGTCCAGTTCAATTTCGTAGCGGTGGGGGTGGTCGTGTTGATAGTTAAACAAATCCTCAAGGACTTTCTCTGACCCTGGTGCGATGACCGAGCGCACCATGATCTCCGGGTAGGTTCTAACCGGCCGGATAACGGTACGGACACCAACTGATGTAAAGCGATCACGATTTTCATCCCGCACGCACTCCACTGTAACTTTCTGGCCAAGGTTGGACTCACTCAGCCTGTGGGCAATATCAAAGGTCAGGCTGTCGGAGGTCGGGTCGGATTCGTCAGCGGCTAATACAACAATATGTCGGGCTGAACCAGCGTGCACCGCCTTGAGAGCTTCCGGGTCACTACCGGAGCCATGAAAGTGAACCAGGCCATTGTCCGCCAGTTCGGGCGGAAGCCCGTTGGGAAACTGACTGGTCAATATGATGATGGGAACGGTTTCATAACCGGGCACGGCCCGCATTTGGGAGGCAAAGCGAGAAAAATACTGTTCTCCGCCCGTCTGCGGTGTGTTGACGATAACGATGTGGTCTTTCATGGCGTATATCCAGCGTCCGGTTAAGATACGTTCCCGGCGGTAGAACCGGTATTCAATATAATCACTGACGATAAGCGTCAACAGCGTGATGGCGGCAATGAACATCAGCAAAACGGTGCTGAGTCGTCCGATGATGGTCTGCGGCGCAAAATCACCGTAGCCCACGGTAACCAGCGTTGTCATGGTCATCCACGCAGACTCGAACAGCGTGAGGTCCTCTGCCGCCCATATGATCACCACCTGAGTGACCAGCAGCCCGCCAAGAATGGTGAAAAGCCGCTTGATGCGTGACCGGATAATCCCGGACATAGGCAGGTGGGAAAGCTGATGTTCCGGGTTCAGCGGCCGGCGATTCCTCTGCATCGGTGTCCTTACAACGGTTCTGTCGGGGGAGAGTTCGTTATACAGTACGGGAAATATAACAGAGACACAGGGGTTTGCATTATGTCCGAGCCGTGGCGCTCCTTACCGAAGAGTCTGGCAGATGAGGTTGGTGGTGCCTGGTCTTCGGTATTTTCCGAGGGCATGCCCAGTTTTCTGGGCACTCAGGGTGGCGTATCCGATGAGGATGTGGCCCAGGCCGTCGCTCGCAGCCTTTTTGTCAGGCGCACCCTTGAACGCCATCTGGAACAGGTCGCGGCACTATGTCACTCGCGCCCGCTGACTGAGCGCACCACTGCGGATTACCTGCGCCAGCGCTGGCAGGAATTCCTGTCAGACGTGGTTGATGAAGGCAGTCTCCACGCGTCGTTGCGGCAATTCCGGACGGAAATACAGTTCCGGATTATCTGGCGGGACCTGATGCGCTGGGCAGACCTTGCCGAAACCATGGCGGCCACAAGTGACTTCGCCGACACCTGTATCCAGGGTGCCCTGGACTGGTTGTACGAAGACACCTGCGAGCAATCAGGAACGCCGTGGGGAGTAAATCCGGCGACGGGACAGGAAGGCCCGCAACCCTTGATTGTGCTGGGAATGGGGAAACTGGGCGGGCACGAGCTCAACGTGTCGTCAGACATTGATCTCATCTTCGCGTTCCCCGGGAAGGGCGAAACCCGAGGCGGGCGCCGATCGATTGATAACCAGCAGTTTTTTATCCGCCTGGGCCAGAGGCTGATCCAGGCGCTGGATCAGATCACCGCAGACGGCTTTGTGTTCCGCGTGGATATGCGCCTGCGCCCCTATGGCCAGAGTGGGGCGCTGGCGTTGAGTTTTGCTGCGCTGGAAACCTATTACCAGGACCAGGGGCGGGACTGGGAGCGCTATGCGATGGTAAAGGCGCGGGTTGTGGCTGGTGATCAGCAAGCGGGACAAGTCCTGATGGATAGCTTGAAACCTTTCGTCTATCGCAAATACATCGACTTCAGTGCGTTTGAGTCCCTGCGTGCCATGAAGTCCATGATCAGCCGGGAAGTGCGCCGTAAGGGGCTGGAAAATAATATCAAGCTCGGCAACGGAGGTATCCGCGAGATTGAATTCGTGGTGCAGGCTTTCCAGTTAATCCGGGGCGGCCGGGAGCGGGAATTACAGCAACGGGAACTTCTGGTGATCCTGAAGGAGCTGGAAGAGCTGGAGCTGCTGCCGTCAGCAGTGGTGAAGGAGCTGAAGGAGGCCTATGTGTTCCTTCGCAATCTTGAACATGCCCTTCAGGGCATGGAAGACAAGCAAACCCAACTGCTGCCGGAAGACGATCTGTCCCGAGCTCGTGTAGCGCTGATCATGGGGTTTGATGATTGGGCGGCCTGCATTGCGGAACTGGAGAAGCATCGCGGACGGGTGGCCACGCATTTTGCGGATATCATCGCCATCGAAGATGAAGAGCACGAGGTGGCGTCGCTTGATGACGGCTGGCAGGAACTTTGGCTGGGTGAAATGGACGAGGAGGCGGCGACCGTCTGGCTCGATGAGCATGGTTTTGAGGACGCCGAAGGCAGCTATTCCGCCCTCAGCGACCTGCGTGGGACCCGCACCCTGCAAACGTTGCAGACTCAAGGTCGGCAGCGGTTGAACAAATTCATGCCGGTACTGTTGGAAGCGCTTACTCACGTGGAGAGGCCGTCCCAGACGCTGGCGCGGGTTCTCCAACTGGTAGAGGCGATCCTGCGCAGAACCGCCTACATGGTGTTGCTGCTGGAGAATCCGGGAGCCAGGACCCAACTGGTCCGCCTATGCAGTGAGAGTCCCTGGATCGCAAGCCAACTGGCGGAAACGCCCTTGCTGCTCGACGAGCTGCTGAACGCAGAGAGCCTGTACAGTCCGCCCGCAAAAACCGAGCTCCAGGATGACCTGCGCCAGCAAATGCTGCGGATTCCCTACGAAGATCTCGAGGAGCAGATGGAAACTCTGCGACACTTCAAAAAGGCTCACATATTGCGGGTGGCCGCCTCGGAAATACGGGAAACCCTGCCGTTAATGAAGGTCAGTGACTACCTGACGTGGATTGCCGAAGTGGTGCTGGACCATGTAGTCGACGTGGCGTTCGCTAATCTGGTCAGTCGCCATGGTTACCCCCGGCGCAAGGATGGTTCTGCCTGTGACACCGATTTCGCCGTCGTTGGCTACGGCAAGCTGGGCGGTATCGAACTTGGCTATACCTCGGACCTCGACCTGGTCTTTATCCACAATGCCGATCCGGAACAGTCAACGGATGGTGACAAGCCCATCGATAACGCCGTTTTCTACACTCGGCTCGGGCAGCGCATCGTACACATTCTCAACACCCAGACGCCGTCTGGCCAACTCTACGAAGTGGATATGCGCCTGCGACCATCGGGGAGTTCGGGGTTGCTGGTCAGTACCCTGTCTGCTTTTGAGAAGTACCAGCGTAAGGACGCCTGGACCTGGGAGCACCAAGCGCTGGCCCGTGCTCGTGGTGTGGCAGGCTGCCGGGAAACGTTGGAAGCGTTTGAAAAGCTGCGCGCCGACATCCTGTGCCAGCAAAGGGACCAGGGCAAGCTAAAAGAAGAAGTGGTCAGCATGCGCGAGAAAATGCGCACCGCCCTGGGCACCCCGCAGATCGAAGGTAAGGTGCCAGAGGTTTTCCATATCAAACACGACTATGGCGGCATTATCGATATCGAGTTCATGGTGCAGTACCTGATGCTGGCCTGTTGTTCCGAGCATCCGGAATTGACGCAGTGGTCCGATAATATTCGCCAGATGGAGGAGCTGGGCCGGGCGGGGGTTTTGCCGGTGGAAGACACCGAGAAACTCAGGGAAACGTTCATCACCCTGCGCTCCACGATACACCGGCGGGCACTGCAGAACCTGAACAGCCAGGTGGCGGGTGACGCGTTTCCCGAAGAACGTGATTACATCCAAAGTATGTGGAAACGGGTTATGTTGGGTTGATGGAAGAGTGATTGCGCCCCTTCGTAACCCCGAGTTTTCCTGCTAGAATGCCGGTTTCCCGAATAGAGTGCTTTAGGAGCAGAAACAATGTCGATGGCTGATCGCGATGGCCTGATCTGGCTGGATGGTGAAATGGTTCCCTGGCGGGAAGCCAAAACTCACGTGCTGACCCACACCCTGCACTACGGCCTGGGTTGTTTCGAGGGTGTCCGCGCCTACAGCACTGAAAAGGGTGCTGCGATTTTTCGGCTGGAAGATCACACCAATCGTCTTTTCCGCTCCGCGCATATCCTCAACATGACCATGCCGTTCAGCAAGGATGAGTTGAATGCGGCGCAGATCGCTGCAGTACGGGAGAATAACCTGGACGAAGCCTACCTGCGCCCGATGGTATTTCTCGGCTCTGAAGGTATGGGGCTGCGTGCCGACAACCTCAAGGTTCATGTCATGGTCGCCGCCTGGAGCTGGCCATCCTACATGTCACCGGAAGCGAAAGAGTTGGGCATCAAGGTTCGCACCTCTTCCTACACGCGGCATCACGTCAACATCACCATGTGTAAGGCCAAGGCCAACGGTAATTACATCAACTCCATGCTGGCCCTGAACGAAGCCATCGCCAGTGGCTGTGAAGAAGCCCTGTTGCTGGACAACGAAGGCTACGTGGCTGAGGGTTCCGGCGAAAACATCTTCATTATGCGAGATGGTGTGCTCCATACGCCGGAACTGACGTCCTGCCTGGAAGGCATCACCCGCCAGACCATCCTCGATTTCGCGAAAGAGCTGAACATTCCGGTAAAAGAGCGCCGTATCACCCGGGACGAGGTCTACATCGCGGATGAAGCCTTCTTCACCGGCACCGCTGCAGAAGTACTGCCGATCCGTGAACTGGATGGCCGTTTGATTGGCGCAGGCAAGCGCGGCCCGCTGACCGAAAAGTTGCAGGGTATGTATTTCGATGCCGTGAAGGGCAAGAGCGCTGCGCATTCACACTGGCTGACAGCGGTCAACGGTTAACGCCGTGTTCCACTAACAACACCTGCAGGAAGAGCAAATGGCAGACGTTATCAAAGTGCCGGTCTCCTTCGGCGAAGTGCTGGACAAGATCACCATTCTGGAGATCAAGTCTGAACGCATTGCAGACGCGGAAAAGGTCAAAAATGTTCGGCTCGAGCTGGACGAACTGAGCGCCACCTGGAACGAGGCAGTTCAGGATCAGGCCGCCATCGCAGATCTGCGCAAGCAGCTTAAAGAAGTGAACGAGGCGCTCTGGGAAATCGAAGACGACATTCGTGATCAGGAAGCTGCTCAGGATTTCGGCGCAAAGTTTATTGAGCTGGCTCGCGCCGTCTATGTCACCAACGACAAGCGCGCCTCCATCAAGAAGGACGTTAACCTGGCCCTGGGTTCACGATTTGTGGAAGAAAAGTCCTACCAGGATTACACCGCCCGCAAGTAAAATAGCCTACTTCGGCGCTGAAGCCTCCATCCCCTCTCCCCTAGCGGGAGAGAGGGCTGTATTGATCAGTGCTGCTCAACCCACCGATCCAGCATTTTCGTCACTTCCTCCACCGTCACCATTTCCATAGCCCCCTCAAACTCCGCTTTGGCACCCCAGCGAGCGTCCTCAACTGTTTTCCCAGCAAACCGCTCCAGTGCCTCTGGATACCGATTCACACACCATTTCAGCGAATTGTAGGGCCCGGAACGGTAGGGATTGCTGGCCGCATAAATACCAAGCACATCGGTCCCCATAGCACTGGCAATATGCGCGGGGCCGGTATCAGGCGCGACCACCAGGTCGGCCTTGCCCAGCAGGGCGGTAAGCTGCTTCAGCGTATCCTTGCCACAGATATTGTGCGCTTGCTCCTCCATGGAGCTTTCAATCGCTGTGCAAAATTCCGCCTCAAAAGGCGCGGGGCTGCCCACGAGGATCACTTTCATGCCGTGAGTGCGGATGGCGTGATCCGCCAGATGCGCATAGCGCTCGGCAGGCCAATTGCGAAGCGTGTGGCTGGCACAGGGGCTGATCACGAGGTTCCTGCGGTCCGCGACGAGGTGTTGCCCAGCGAACTCATGGTCTTCGGAGGTCAGTGGGATGACCCATTTTGGTGCGGCGGGTTCCAGGCCAAGTGGCTCCAGGAAGCTTGCCAGGCAATCTCGCACGTGTTGTTGTGCTGCGGGGGCAATCCGCCGGTTAATAAACAAACTGTGTAGGTCTTTGCTGCGCGCCTTGTCATAGCCAACCTTCACCCTGGCCGGAATCATCGCTGCTGCCAGATTGGCTCTGAAGGCTACCTGCATGTGGAGCAACGCATCAAACTTCCTGGCTTTAAGGGTGTTGCGCAAATCAGCGTACCCTTTGCGCCCGGCTTTTTTGTCGAAGATAACGAACTCGACGCCGGGCAGATCACCAATCAGCTTGGCTTCAATCTTGCCGATCACCCAGGTGATCTTAACGCCTGGTAACTGTTCCTGAAGGCTTAATACCACGGGGATGACATGAGTGACGTCGCCAATGGCGGACAGACGCAATATACAGATGGAGTTAATCAAGTTACGGTCCGTTTCCAATCTTTCATCGCCGGATGTGGAGCCTGACGTGGCTCGTTGGTAAACTGTGCGCCATTCTAGCCTACTGGGCTTTTAACGTCTTTACCCGGCGGCTTAAGGTATGCCGGGGCGAGGGTACCGATCTTTTGACACTGGCTGCGGATGATTATTCAGGTTCCGGAAAGTCATTACTCCTAGTTTCGCCGGAGTATGAAGGGGTGACTTCGTCCTGGTTTTCCCCTGGCTTCTGGAAAAATCGGGCAACGCCGGTTACTTCGGGAGGTCGCGGTGGTGCCTGGTTTATCGATATGGAACCGTCGGGGATGGTACTTCGTCATTACCGGCGAGGTGGCCTTATGGCCCGATTTGCGGAAAAGACCTATCTGTTTATTGGCTTTGACAAGGCTAGGTCTCTGGCGGAATTCCGATTGTTGGTAAAGCTGAAGTCACTGGGGTTGCCGGTGCCCGTTCCGGTAGCAGCCGTTGCCTGGAAGTACCGGCTATTCTGGTATCGCGCCGCTATACTGGTACGGCGGATACCGAATTCTGTCACGTTTAGCGACAGCGCCCGATTGGTCGACGAAGCGCTTTGGGCTCAGCTGGGACAGGTCATTCGCCGTTTTCACGATAATGGGTTAGACCATGTTGATTTGAACTGCGACAACATACTAGTGGCAGAGGATCAGCTTTATCTGATCGATTTTGATCGCTGCAAACTGGTATCTGAGAGCAATAATGAAGCGCATTCAGCATGGAAGCGAAGAAACCTTGAACGGCTTCAGCGTTCTGTCAGAAAAAGGTGTCCGAGTTTATCCGCTTCCCAGCGGGAGAAGCTCTGGCAACAATTGCTGCAGGCATACCACCATCAGCCCGCGGGCTAAACTTACCTTCATGCCCGGCCAACCTTGATGACCATCGTCAGACTTGAGGAAGAACTCCATTCCAATACCCGTAGAACCCGAATCACCTATCGGGGGAAGGTTGATGGGCAGCCCGTTGCGATCAAGTGTTATCGAAAACCGCTTTTCGGACTGATTCACTGGATAAGGGCTATTCGTCGGGGAAAGAAAATAAGGAGCGCTGGTGGGCCTGTGCCGCCAATCATCTTTTCAGGGTGGTTGCCGTCGGAGCGCTGTTTTGGGTATGGCACTGCGTTTCTGGAAGGGTTCCGCCCTCTTAGGGCCATTCTGATGGATGAGTCATCCCGCTCGAGGCAGCTCCAGATAATTCGCCTGTTGGGCCAGACAATGGCGGACGTACACAAGCGAGGTATCGAGCAGCCAGACGGAAATCTGACCAACTTTCTGATGGGTGCGGACGACACTATTTGCATGGTCGATGAGGACGATATCCGCATCTACTCTCAAATGCTTCCTCTGGGGGTTGCGGTCTCCAACCTGGCTAATGTAGCGGCTCGTTTGCCAGATGAGGAAATGGTCGCAACTCTGCTGACCGCCTATCTGGACATGACCTTCGTCGGGAAAGGTTCTGAGTGGGATGAAGGTGCGTTCTGGGCGAGCGTCAAAGGCTGGAGGTCGATGCTGGACGCCAAGCGGGCGAGCCGAAATATCCAGCCCAGGCAGTTTGATTGACTACATAATGGTCAGGTTTCGAATCACGATATCATTTGTTTTTGGAGCATGAATGAGCCCGCCAGAAAGAATCATGCGGCTAGGTAAAGCTGTGGAAAACCCATTGGTTAACGCGCCCGTACTTTATCGGTGGCTCCTACTATTGTGCGCACTGGGTTTCGTGGCGACCCCGTTGCTTTCTGTCGATTGGTTTGACTCATTGAAGATTCCGTTTTATCTCTTCGGTGCTTTCGTTTTGTTTCGGTTTTCTCCGGTTGCCAGGTCATCTTATCCGGTTTGGTTGATGTTATTCGTGATCGTGCAAATGACGTTCACTTGGATTGCATTGCTAATTGACCACCCGGAGATTGCTAGAAGTGGTCCTTCGCTTGAGGACTATCTGGACAAGTTTGCCTTTTTGATTGTAGCAATTGCCCTTGGGGGAAAGTCCAGGAATCTAACTGCTCTGGTTTTCCTAGTGGCTGCACTGATATTCATGATTCCTTGGGTTCTGGGAGGCGGGGTGGATGATTTCTTTCATGGTTTGCGGGGGGGCAGGGAAGGCCTGGGCCTGAACCCTATCAGAACAGCCCTGTATCTGTCGCTCATTGTGCTTGGTCTTCTCGCCTTCAGAAAACGTTTTTTTGGGATCAACACTATCCTGTCTTTTGGTACGTTGATCTGGATGACCCTCTTTCTTTTATCCATCGGTACACTTTTGATGACGCAGACGAGAGGCGTTCTGGCGTGTCTGGTGTTGGTTATTCTGGTCTTTGGATTGTATGGAGTATTGCGCAAGCGAAAGATTTTTCTTCGAAACAAGTTTCGTGCCGGGCTAAGCTTGTTGGCTTTTCTTCTGTTGCTGCTTGTAGGGGCTCAGACCGATTTGGCGGGTACGAATTATGAGAAATTTAGTCGAGAATTATCAACGGTCGACACAATCCTGGACGGAGATCTGGAGGATCTGCCAAATAGCAGTTGGGGGCTGAGAGCGCAGTTTTGGGTGGTCGGTGTGAAGTGGATCAGCGAGAGGCCATTGGCTGGCTGGGGCTATCGGGCTGGACGATATGTTCTTGAGCAAGAGTCCAGGACAAATAAACAGTTTAAACATTATCGCCAGTTACATAACTCATATCTCGAATTGACAGTTCGCTATGGGCTCGGTGGGCTTTTTATCATGCTCTCTTTGTTTGGCTGGGTGTTGTATCAGTCTAATCAAGCGTGTAAGCGGGGGAGCATGTCGAAGGAGCTGAGAAACTTTACGTTCACTTCGGTTGCTCTGTTTATGCTTACCGCAAATTTTTATGGCCTTTTCTTTGACGACGTATATGGGTTGCACGTCATGACTCTATTGCTGGGAATCCCTGTTTCATTTATTTTTAAGGGCCTCCAGGCGCAGAGAGTTGAGCGCCTGCCACCAGATTCCTTGAAGAGCTGAATGAATCCGGGGAGGTCATTTGACCACCCGGCGGTATCCTTGCAGTAAACACAATAAAGCCCCGAGTTTACGTGCAATACGGGACAATCGTCGCTGTGCCAGAGCGATGATTTTACGGATACCAAACATCGATTCATATCCCAACCTGGAGCGCTCTTGTTCGAGGTGGCTGCCAGACAGTTCTTTAGGATGTGCGAGTTTGTCTGTGTAGTAGATATTGGTTCCTGATCCTCGGAAAAATGTTCCCCAAGCGTCTGCGAGCGTTAGAGACTCGCTTTGCATGTCGAGGATTTGCTTGGCGCTCACTGGCGTAACCACGTAGCAACATGTGCGAAATATATGGTTGTTCGAGTATCGTGCAAGACGAAACAATCCTTCTGCGCCGGCTGTCTTTCCGAAGACATATTTTCGCGCAGGCATCCCTTGCTGCCCTCCGCAGATCAGCAATGATTCCGGCGGTAGGGCTGAGACCAACGTCATAATGGCATCTATATCGTCATCACCGCCGATAACATCATCCTCAAGGATCAATGCGTAGTTTTCACCCGAACTCAGGAAGGACTCGAGTGCGTGCACATGGCTTAAGCTGCACCCAACCTCGCCGGGAAGCATCAGTCGATGACCTAGTGCCAGTGGCGTTGCTATATGATCAAAAAACTCCTTTGCAGGGAGTTTTCTGCCATCTACCGCATTGATTCTTGTCATCGTGGCTGAGTAGCGGGGGAATCGATTCTTGAGCGTTTCCCGTTTTTCCGAGTCCTGATCCAGAGAAACGAGATAGATCGGATAGGTGCCAGGGTTCATTAAATTCAGACCTTCAGTAGATGTCTTGGATTATTGGAAATCGTACTTCAGCAATCTGAAGTCTGGTTCGTAGAATTCATTGATGACGCTTCTTATGGAGTCAGTCTGAAAATAGTCTTCGAAGCTTTTCTCCCGAGTACTTGCGTTCTTGGTTTTAAGATCCTTGGCGTCATGAATCATACTCGCAATATACTGGTAGTCATCCTGAATATTCTCGTGGCGGCCAACGAAATCAACGGCAAGTTTGTCGTCGATAAAAATAAAGTCGGCTTGCTTCCTGAAGTGAATATGCTTTCGTATATCGTCGTTTTTCGAGAAGCCATTCAGCACAAAGTCATCAAAACTCCGATATTTATCGATAAATTCTCTTTTAAATAGGGCGTCGTGGGAATTGTTTCCACCGGTTTTCAGGTATTCGTAGGCTGAAACAAAGCGATCATAGGGATTGCGTGTGAAGGTGAACTTGAACATTGAGTTGAACTTGGCGCTGCCGTATATCTGTAGGTACTTCTGGCATGAAGCGTGGCCCAGTCCCGCTAAACGCCCGAAAAGACCTTGATTGATGGCCGTCCCTGCTGCCTTTGGGATGTGAATGAATATCATGTTGTATTCGTTGAATTTTTCTAGGCGATATGAGCTCTGTAACGCCCGGTGGTACCTGAGATTAAGAAAGTGTTTGATCTGAATTTTTGCTTTGCTTTTCTGTCGCGACATGGCGGCTCTCGTTGCTTTAGGCAGTTCGTGGCCAATGATCCCAGCCGCTGCACTTCAAAACAATACCGTACACCAGAGAATTTATAGTGGCGGGCATCTGGTTCTGGTTGTATCTCGTTCGCATAACGGACGAGAAGGAATTGGGCGCTTGTCTGGAGTCAATCGGGGGTCTGGCTTCTGTAAAACGATTCAATGAGAATAAAGAAAGTAAGCGTCCGGTCATCACACCTTGTCAGGTATAGCCGGCTTCCAGTTGTGAGGC
>OJGU01000911.1_pt1 | contig 13507 bp, 10 predicted proteins | sample 1594741 | NCBI WGS metagenome assembly OJGU01 (sample SAMN05416841, study PRJEB24817) | seawater metagenome | isolation source: Sea water | place: Canada:Atlantic | collected 2013-07 | reverse complement strand
CGGCAGCGTCAGATGTGTATAAGAGACAGGCTCTGGGGGCGCCGCTATGGCCGTTTCATCGAATTGGGGACGGCCCCTAGCCAGCGACGGTCTCGAAGGACTGTTCGTGCTCAATGTCGCGGTGCGCGTTCTCGTCGGTGATCCGAAGATCGATCTTCCACTTCCCGGGGCCGGGCACTTCCACGTAGCCACGGACCGACCCACGCGGCACGCCCATCGCATCTTCGTCGAACTTGGTGTCGAACTCGATCGGCTCGCGGAAGACGGCCGTGCCCGCTTCGTCGAACACGATCTTCTCGACGCTGAGGTGGTGTTCGCCGAGCAGAGCCTCGATCCCCCCCACAACGATCTCGTAGTCGACCTTGTTCCCAGCGATCGGCGTTCCCGTCGGGACCGCGTTTCCGTCCGCGTCCAGGAAGTGGAAGTCGTAAACCTTGAACTCGCGCCAAGGCTCGGCGAGCACCCCGCGCTCGGCTTCGGTGTAGCCCTTGCCCGAAAACTCAAACCCGACGAGCTTCCCGTCGGCCTCGATGGACACCTCCAGTTCGACGGCCCCTCCGCGATCGAACTGCATTGCATACGTCCGCACCCCGCCGCCGTGGCTGTCGTCGTGGTCCGCGACCGTACGGGACTGCAACGGGCCCAGCCACTGCACGATGGCGGCGAGATCGTCGAACTCGGGCCGACTGAGGTCGTGGGTCAGTGCGCCCGAGGTCTGTTTGGACAACCCTTCGAAGTCTCCGCTCTGCAGCGCAGCAACGAGCACCGTGCTTGCCTTATCGCAGGCGTGCACGTCCTTGGGTGGGGTCGCCGCGGCCGGTTCGACCGTTGCGGAGCCCTTCTCGCAACCGGTCAGGGCCGCGGCTACGAGAACGAGAGTTGCGATCGTACGCATCGACACGAGCACGAGCTTGACACTTGAGGCGGGCCTACTGCAACGAGGGCAGCGCTCCGTCTTCGAAGGCCCACACGTCTGTGGACCAGGCAAAGCCCAAGTTCTCGTTGGGCTGATCGAAGTCGGAGATCGGAGCCGCGCTCACGCCTGGCTCCAGCGTGCAGTTGCAGGGCGTGTCCGCGACGTGGTTGTTGCCATCGTCGTTGATCGTCCCGCCTCCCACGAAGCAGCCGCCATCCCCCGTGTGGTGCCCGAGGGCAAACGACTCGGTGATCGTGGCGTTGTCGACGTCAACCGCTCCAACGAACGAACCTGTCGTCACCCCCTCGACGTTTCCGGCCGCGAACGAGCGCGCGATCGCGAGGTTCTCGGTCGGACCGCCCAGGCCCGTGATTGTCCCGGCAAAGCCACCCACGTTGTCGTCTCCGGTGGATCCGAGTGCACGGTTCACGTTGCCCAACGCGAACGCGTCCTCGATCGCGATCTCGTGCGCTGGGTAGAGCGTTCCGACGAAGCCCCCCATCGATGATTGGTACGAGCTGTCGATCGAGGTCAGGAACGAAACGTCCCCCGTCGAAGCGCTCCGCAGAATCGTTCCCCCCTGAACCCAACCGAAGAAACCGCCCTTGTCCCCTCCGGGGAATCCGTTCATTCCATCACGCGGCGAGACATCGCCCTCGGCAAGGCAGTCGGAGATCGTCGACGCGTCGTCCTCGTTCCACTGCTGGAGGCCGTACGCGAATCCCCCGGCGGTGTACGCCCGAACGTCGGCGGATGCCTCCACGTTCGCGAAGGTGCTCGCACGAATGATGGCTGCGGCCCCACCGCCTGCATTGACGATGATGAGACCACCGTCAACCCAACCGTCGGAGACATCACTCTCCCTGCTCTCGTAGAACAGCCCGCCCGCCCGAGCCGCAGGGGCTTCCACATCCAGATCGCTGACCACAACATTGGAGACGGTACTGCCACGCATCCGCGCCGCGATGCCGCCGACTCTGGCCGAGTAACCGTAGTCGTCGAACACAGGACTCTCGACGTCCACGTTCGAGAGCGATGAATCCGTCAGACTGCCAACAACTCCGCCGACCTCGTTTCCGCTCAACGCTCCGAAGTACGGCGCGACGACACGAACGTTCGAGATCGACGCGCCGTCCGCTGCGTTCGCGAGCCCGCCGTGGTCTCCATCTGCTGCAACCACGGCATCGCGAAGGCTGAGACCTTGGACGGTGCCAGCGAGACCGCTGAACAAGCCGCCCCGGGTCTGCGTCGTAAATCCATCGATCGCCCGCTCCCCGCCGTCGTACACCCCGGAGAACGGCTCCTCTCCGGTCGCGATGCTGAATTCATCCCCGCCCGAGGCGTAGTAGGGCTCGAGGTCGATGTCAGTGCATTGGATGAAGCTCCGGCTCCATGCCGGCTGCGCTTCCGCAAGGTCCGCGAGCTGCTGCGGGTTGTAGATCTCATGCGGGCTCACGGCGTTGCCGAGACCGATGTTGTCGAAGGCGTCGAGGCCTGGAGCACCGGGCTCCATGCCGCAGTCGGTGCACGCACACCCCTCGACGTAGGAGCCAGGAAACGACTCGGTTCCGGGCTGGAGATAGCCGGACGGGAGCCCCAGCTCCTCTTCGATCGCCTCGCACAACTGCGGCAGGTTCATGATCTCGGTGACCGCGCCACCGCCGACCCCCACCGAACCGCCAGCGAGCCCGATGACCCCTCCGGGAGTCACATCGCTGTAGGCCCACCAGGGCGCGGTTGGGCTGTCGCGCAGGTCGTCCAGCAGCTCGTCGAGGAACGCTGCGCACGCCATCTCATCATTGCGAGGCCCGCCCTCGCCATCTCGGCCAGCGTCGCCAGCGGCGTGCTCACCACGACGCAGGTCGGTGGAGGTTTCGGAGGGCCCCGCGTCGCAGGCGACGAGCGGCAACGAGGACAAGACAAACAGAGCCAGGGGTCGGCGAATCACCGACACAACCTGGCTGCGCGGCGTGATTAACGGAGTTAATCCGGGCGAAAACAGCTCTAGTGGCCCCGAATCGCCCGTTCACCGGACAGAGGACGCGACTGGTAGGCTTCGGTGGGTGACCGTCGGTGAGACGCAGACCGCTTCCCATATCGTGGGGCGCGAACGGCCGTCACGAGTCTGGACGCTGACGCTGGCGACGGGCCCCGACGCGGGCGCCCAACGGGTGCTGACGGCGGGCGAGTCGGTCGTGCTCGGCCGCGGAAGCAGCGCGTTTGGTGACGAGTTCCCGCTGACCGACAGCAAGCTCTCGCGCCAACACCTCACGCTGCAGGTCGACAGCTCCGGAGAGCTCATCGCGCGCGACATGGGGAGCCGCAACGGCTCCTTTCTCAACGCCGAGCGATTCGAGCAGGGATCCATCCGAGAGACCGAGATCCTGGGCCTGGGCCAAACGCTGGTCCTCGCAGAACCCGGCCAGCCCTCACCGGCCGAAGAGGGTGAGCCCGGGCCGGCCTCCAGCGTCGCCTACTCGGTTGCGCTGGCGGCGATTCGTCGCGGCATGGCCGGAGGCACCCCGCTGGTGCTGTCAGGTCCGACCGGCGCAGGCAAAGGAGCGCTCATCGAGTGGATCGCAGGCGGCCGGGAGCGGGCGCACTGGCGACCCCACGAGGATCTTCCAACTCGACCGCACACGTGCCTTGCGGTGGAGCAGCTCGAAGCCCATCCCGACGCGACCGCCCATCACCTCGAGCGGATCCTCCGAGGCGAAGACGCGCCCTTGCTGATCGCCACCACCTCGCTCTCGCTCGATGCCTTCCTCAGCGGCACGCCGGTTCCCCACGGACTCGCCAGCCGGCTCGGCTCCGGCTTCGTCTCGGTACCACCGCTTCGCGAACGCCGGGCGGACATCCCTCAGCTCGCCGTCGCGACAGTCCGTGAGCACGATGCGGACGCCACCCTCGACCCCGAGTTGGTGTTCCGTCTGCTTGCGTACGATTGGCCCGGCAATCTGCACCAACTCCAAGGCGTGCTCGAGCACTGCATCGCTGCCAGCGATGGCACATCAGTCATCGCACTCCCGCCGGACCTCGATGCGTTGCTCGATGTCCGTGCGTCCAGGGCGGCAGCCGACGGTCCGCCACAGACCCAAGCGCTGACCGTCGCCGCGCAGGGCGTGCGCTTCGCCTGGGGTGACGCCCTGAGCCCGGACTACGCCCCAACCTCTCCGGTCGCCCGGGTGTTGTGGGCGCTCTCTCGGCGACGCGCCGCGGGCAGCCTCGACGCCGTCGACCCCGACGTCCTGGTTCAAGAGGTGTGGCCCGAGGAAAAGCTCGTGCGTCGGTCGGGTCGCAACCGTCTGTACGTCGCCCTCAGCTCGCTCCGCAAGGCTGGCCTGGCCGACATCCTCGAGCGCAGCGCCGCGGGCTACCGGCTCAGTCCACGAGTCGACGTTGTCGTCGACGATTCCTAGACCATATGGAGTGACCGGCTCGAAGTCGTGGTTTGAGGTTGTTTGAGAACCCCAGTTTGACGACTTCGAGCCGGTCACTCCATATGGTCTAGACGGCGAACCTCGGCATCGACTGCCTCTCCGTTTTAACGAGGACGCGGTGCGACTTCGGCCTCGGCATGCGTCCGTACCCATACGCCACTTCACAGGCGGCCCCACTCATGTCTCGTCTCGCCTTCCCTCTCGTCCTTCTCCCTCTCCTTCCTGCCTGCGCCGACGACGCGGCCGGCACGGGCACCAACGGCGAAACCACGGCTGCGGACGCCTCAACGGGAAGCACCGACCCCACAACCCCGTCCGGCATGACGAGCGGGTCGGCCACGGCCTCGAGCACCAGCGAGACCAGCGTGGACAGCACCGGTGTCGTCGGATCCTCGGGTAATTTCACGACCGGCTCCGACTCTTCGGGCAACGAAAGCTCCGGCGAGACCACCGACGGTCCACAGGCATGTATGCCCCTGCGCGGCGAAGGAGCGGCCACCGCGGCCGCGCGACTCGGGGAGGCAACCCCGCAGATCACAGGCGCGTTCGATCAGGTCATCGCGGTCGCACCCGTCGACGGTGCAGCCATCCTCGCCGCCAGGATCGGAAGGTACGAGACCGCCGTCGACCCACTTGCGACGATCCCAGCCTCGACGGGCATCTCCGATGCGCGCGGCGTCCTGGCAGGACTCGACGACACGGGAGACTACCAGTGGACGCACCTGCTCGAGACGGAGCAGATCGGCGCCTCGACTCCGTTCGTCAATCTCACGGCCATCGATGGGGACGAGGACCGGGCGGCCTTCATCGGCGTTTTTCGGGGCGATCTTGCGCTCGACGGCGTCGATGTTCCGGGCTGCAACGGCCGCTGCGCCCTCTTCGGCTGGGTCGATGCGGACGGATCCCTCGATGGTCCCATCGTGATCCCCAACGGCGCTGTCGTCGACGCGCCGATCATCACCAGCGTCGCACTTCGTCCCGACGGCGGGATGGTCATGGGCGGCGCGGCATCGGGCTCGGTCAGCTTTGGGGGCGCAGTGCTGAACAACACCCCCATCGAAGAAGACGTGAACATCGGCGTGTTCGACGAGAAGGGCGAGCACGTGTGGTCGCGACGCTGGGGCGGCGAGGGTGAGGAACAGTTGGGTGGGCTCGCCGACCTCGACGGTGACGTCCTCGCCGTCGCCACGACGAGCGATCAACTCGACTTCGGCGGCGGGCCGCTGGGGGACGGTGGCACGCCCGCGCCCGACGTCGTCGTCGCCCGGCTCGACGGTGAGGACGGAGAGCACGTATGGAGCGTCGTGTTCGAGGCCACGGGAGGCTTCGCCGCGACCACGCGGGTGTCCAGCCAGGACGGGCTCGTCATCGTCGGTGTTTCCGGCGGCGAGATGTCGCTCGACATCGAGGGGCGCGACGTCTCGGGAGGCAGCTTCGTCGTCGGGCTCGACGCCGACACTGGCCAGGTCCAGTGGCACCGGGCTTTTGATGGTGCGGCGAGGATCTGGGGACTGGACACCCGGTGCGACGAAATCGCGATCGCTGGCAGCTACAGTTCGACGTTCACCTACGACGGCGTGCCGGCGCCCCTCCCAGCCGGAATCGACGCCTTTGCCGCCCGACTCTCCCTGCAAGACGGCTCGTTGCGCTGGCTTCAGGTCGTGACCGATGCAACCCAGGGCGAGGAGACCCAGCAACCGAACGACGTGGCGTTCGGGCCCGACGACGCGCTCTGGCTCGCGGGGTACTTCGTCGGAGACATCAACCCCGGCACCGGCCTGCTGCAGTCAGGCCTGGGGGGCCCCGGAGCCGACGGCTTCACAATCCGGCTCGACCCGTAGCGACTGCCGATGAAGTCGACGTCGACCACGGTGACATCGGGCCCGGCCCAGGCTAGGAGCGCCGAGACGCGACCAGGGCACGGAGAGAGATGTCGTTGGCGATCCTCGATCGCTCTACCCCGGCACCAGCGCCAAGCAAGCTCCGACCGGATCGCGGATCACCACGCTCGAGGCCGTACCGTCCGCGCCGAGGCTGGTCTTCACAACCTCGCCGCCCCCGGCCTCCACCTCGTGGACGCTCTGCTCGAGATCACCCACCGGCAAGTACAGCACCCACACCGCGGGTAGCCCGGTGTTGACCCCGCGCGCATGACAGACGCCGGCCACGGCGTCGCCACCGACCTGCATGCAGTAGTCATCGTAGGTCTCCCCCGCGTCCTTCATCTCCTGCCCCTGTGCGGACCAGCCGACGACTTCGCGGTAGAAGTCGCGGGTCGTGCCGGCGTCGGGGACGGTGAGATCCAGCCACGCGATCCGCCCCGCGCTCGCGCGCGCAGCGACCTCGGCATCGTCCGAAGGTGGTGGCAACGCTGGGCTCACCGGAATCAGACCGAACGCAGCGCCGTTGGGATCTGCGACAACCGCCCACTGGCTGTTGCCCTCGTCGTTCTTGTTGTGCATCAGCTCCCGGCCGCCCAACGACAGCGCCTTCTCCACGCTGGTGCCGACGCTCGCCACCTGAATGTGCGGCATCCACTGCAGTGGTAGGTGCTCATACGCCTCGACGCGCTCCCCGACCCCGATGATCGGCAGACCCAGGTCGTTCATCAGGTTCTCGCCCCACCGTGGCCGCTCGCCGGTCCGGAGCACGGCGGCGTAGAACCTCCGAACCCGGTCGTGCTCGGGCACGGCAATATCGGCGCTGAGGACTGCGCCGACGCGAGGGACGAAGGGGTCGGTCATCGGCCACATCGTACGGCCAGGCACGCACGAGCTCCAAAGACGAGCACTGGCGGCGGATCGTTCGAGTCGCTCGCACGGCCTGTGCGAGAAGTTCGATCGGTTCGGGTGTAGCGCAGCTGGAGTGCAGCTTGTACCCCCGCCACTATGCGTAGCGTCCCTTTGATCGTGTCCTGCCTCCTGGCGCTCGGCGCCTGCGACTCCGACGGCAGCGACGGGGCTTCCAACACGGGAACAGGCTCGAGCAGCGGCGACGAGGGCGAGGCCGGCGAGAGTGAGAACCCTTCGGGCGCCAACAGCACCAGCGGGCCGTCCGAAACCACGGGCCCATCCTCGGCAGGCGAGACCTCGCAGGGCGAGACCGGCGTCGACCCGACGGGTGGCTCCACCACGGGCCCAGGCGAGAGCGGCGACGGTGAGACCAGCACCGGCGGCACCGAGGAGCCGCAGCTTCCGCCCGGCGACGTCGAGTCGCTGATCACGTGGCTCGAGGGCGGTGAATACAACGACTGGCAGGCCGAGTCGGCCGTGCACGCGTCGACCGGGCCGCACTTCGGCAACGTGCGGACGTTCTTCAACAACGTGCTGTTCGACTCGTTCGAGGACGGCAAGGGTGTGCACCCGATCGGAGCAGCCAACGTCAAGGAGCTGTACGGACCCGGCAACAGCATTCGGGGTTGGGCGGTGATGATCAAGCGCCAGGAGGACGCGGGCCAGTGGTACTGGTTCGAGGTCTACGACGGTGACGTCCTCTCCGATACCGTCGCGTGGGACGTCTGCGAGGACTGCCACGGCGACGGCACCGACAACGTGCTCACCCCCTGGCCGCTGCAGTAGGGCTCCTCCGTCGAGAAACCGCCGCTCAGGGTACGGGTGGCGCGACGGCGACCGGGAGCGACTCGGAGGACGACTCCCGCGGCTCCGAGTCGGGTGGGACCGGCGACGTCCCGAGCGAACCTGGTGCGAGCATGGCGGCATGCAACGCGTTGAGCGTTGCGTCCATCGCCGACCTCAACCTCGTTCTCGATGCGTTCGAGAACGATTGGGAAGACACAGCGTCGGGCTACGGACTCGCGCCCGACGACCCGCCCGTGGTGTGCCTCGCGACGGGACAGTACGGCAACCTCGCGATCTCCGGCCGCGACTTCTCTGGGTCCCCGCCGTTGACGATTCGGGGCGAGGGAGACTTCACTCGCGACGACTGGTCGCCGTCAACGGGCCAGAAACGCCCGCTTGCGCGCCTCGACATCGATCGTCAACGAGCGCGTTCCAAGCTCTTCGAGCGCGCGCAGGCACAGGTCGGGACGCAGGGTCGGCGAGGCGACCGAGCACACCGCCTCGAATTTCGCCACCGCGCGTCCGGGATCCTGCTCGGTTCGCGCCCGAAGCCAAGCCATCTCGGCCTCCAGAGAGGGCACGGTAATCGCAGCCGACAACAACTCCACCGCCTCATCGGTCGCTTGCACCGTGACCGCGATCTCGGCCGCGGCGACCTTGGCCTGCTGGACTGCTGGGCGTGTTCCTGCGTAGCGACCTTCGATGGTCCCGAGGGTCTCCAGCACAGCGTCCATCTCGATCGGTGCGCCGGTCAGCGCTTGAGCGCGCATGAGCGCGAGCGAACACAGCAGCACGTTGGTCTGCGTCTCCGACCGTGTCAGCGCCATCGCAGGGCAGGCCGTCTCCAGCCGGGCCCGCGCCCGTGCAGGTCGCTCGGCCCGAATCTCCATCACCGCAGCATTGACCGCGAGCTGGTGCACCCAAAACGCCATGCCCTCCCCCATCTGAGCGTAGCGACCCGCGACGGTGTCGAAGCCCGCGATCGAAGCGTCGAACTGGCCCGCAAGTCCTTGCGCGTGTGCCAGGGCTGACCGCGCTGCGAGCACGGGTCCTGAGAACGGGCCCTCCTCCTCTTCGAGGTCTGCGATTGCGTCCGCGGAGTCCAACACGATGCTGAGCTTGTTGCGTTTGGCCGCGAGCGACACACGACGTTCGATAAGCACAGATCGGCCGTGATCCAGCCGCGGCGCCGTGGGGTGCTCGCGGACGATGGCCAGCCCGTCCTCGACCACCCCCGCCGCCTCGACAAGCTCACCTCGCCGCTCGAGCGCCCCAGACAACATCGCGAGCGCACCCACCCGAAGCCGAATGTTGTCATTCGCCCGAGTGGCATAAGCCTCGGCCCGTTTGGCCAGCACCCTCGCCTCTTCGAGGTCCGTATCGCCCACCCCCACGGTCCAGATCAGCTGAATGCACGCTTCGGTCGCGGCCTCCCAACGCCCGGTGGACTCCGCCGCGCTGATCACTTCGCGCAGCAGTTCCTCAGAGCGCTCAAACTCGCGGAGGTTGCTCAGCCCATCCGCAGCCAGGATCTGCGCGGAAAACCGAGTGTCCGCATCCCCCACTTCCGCCGCGCGATCCGACAACGCCAGCGCTTGCGCAACGCCCTCGCGGTTGTGCGCCCGGTCCAACGAAAACCGGATCTCGGCCAAGTCGGCGGCAAATGTCGAGACGGCTTCGCGGCCAAGGCCGTCACAGGCGTCGACACTCGGTACCGACGTGAGACGTGCAGACCAGCGGGTTGCCCGGGAGACTTCCGAACCAGCCGTGGTTGGAGGACGCATCCACGCCTCCCCAGCGATGCGAACCTTGGCGAGACACTCGGTGCGCACATCGTCCCCCGCATCGCAGCTGAGCAGGTAGGCATCGCCCCAACGACCACGCCATGCCTCCAGCTTGCGGTGCACGTGCTCGACCGTGGCCGCGGCGGCAGCGTTCTCTGGTACCCCAGCCCACAGCGCGGGCTCGTCAATGACCGAGTCCGCCCGCTGGGCGCAGGTCGGTCGGAGTGAGACCGGCCCGGCGATCGCGAGCCCCACGACCGCGGCCGTCCCAACCACGAGTGGCAACGCCCACGCGCCAAGTGTCCGAGACGACGACACCAGCGGACCGAACGTCGTGGGACGGGCGTGGGGGTCGGGATCGAGGCCGGCGAGGATTCGGGACCGAAGCGCGCGCGGGAGCGTGGAGACCTCGCCACGGTCGACCCCCCGAAGCTTCGATGCCAACAGGTCGCGGCCGCTGAACGGGCGCTTGCCCAACAACGCCTCGTACAAGGCGACGGAGAACGCATAGACCTCCGAGGCGACCGAAGGCGCATCCCCTTGATGAAGCTCGGGCGCCAGATACCCAGGCGTACCGGACGCACAACCAACGCGCGCGGTCTCGACACCTTGCAGGGTTTCGGGAACGTCGAGCCGAGCCAGCCCAAAATCCGCGACCTGGGGCCGACCCGAGCGATCGAGCAATACGTTGTCAGGCTTGAAGTCGCAGTGCAAAACACCGACCGCGTGCGCCGCCGCGAGACCGGCCCCCACCGCTTCGAACATCGCAAGGATGTCCTCGCGACTCCGCGGCGTCCGCAGCCAATCCCGAAGTGTCCGACCCGGCAGGCGGGGCATCACCAGATAGGACCGACCGGCGTGTCGCCCGACGTCATAGACCTCGACCACGGCGGGGTGCTCCACCGCGGCGAGCAGCCGAGCTTCCCGCTCGAACCGTTCTTGAGACTCGCCGCTGTGGACCCGCCGCGGACGGATGACCTTCAGCGCGACCTCTCGGCCCAGCACCGTATCGGTGGCCGCATAGACCACCCCCATCGCGCCCGCGCCGATCTCTTCGAGCAGCGCATATCGACCCAGGTGGGTGCCAGGTTCCGGGCGCGCCCACGACTCCCCGACCGCACCATGGCCGGGAGCCGTTTCCGTCTGGGTGTCCGAAGACGAGGGCGGCGGCTGGTTCTCCAGAGGCACCAGCTTACCCACTCGAGTGCACAGAGGCGAAGACCGACATCCGTTACTTCATCGGGCCGTTCTTGCCAGGACGCGGAGGTCCACCACCGCCACCGTTGGTGCTACCACCCCCGGTCGAGGGCTTCGGCGGCAGTCCGGTGATCTTCTTGTGCACCGGGACCCGCGCCGAGCTCACCGTATTCGAGCGCTTTCGCGGGTCGGCCAACTGACGGCGCCACTTGCCGCTTCCGCCGACGGTGTCGGTCCCCGGGCAGAACGACAGCGGCATGAAGAAGTCATCGAACGCCTTCGCCATCTCATCGCCGCAGTGCTTGTTGCCGGTGTTGTTCGCCATGTTGGCGTGGTCCTTGGCATCGAACGCCTCGTAGACGCACTGGTCGTGAATCAGACAGCCCAGTCCCCAAGCGTTGTGTCCGCCCAGCCAGCCCGGGTTGGGGTCGCAGCCCGGGCCGCATCGACCGGAGCATGGATAGGTGCCGCGCTCGCCGGTGGACGTCTCGATGGTTCGCGCGACGGTCCGACTGACCCACGGCGGAATGGCTGGAACGGCCTGCTTCATCGTTTTCTTCGAGAACGCGTTCCGCATGTAGTCGTACTCGACGCAGTAGTAGTTGCCATGCTCGACGCAGCGAATCTTCCCGTCCGCGCGATCGGTCAGGTAGCTGCCGCAGGAACCGAACGAGCCCCCCTCTGGGCCCGGGGATGCCATCACATCGAGCCCAAGCGACTCGGGCACGTCGCCGTCCCACGGAACGGCACTGTCCCAACGGGACAGGCGATCGATTCTGGGGGTCTTCGTTGGTGGAGAGACGGCTTCGAGATACGACGGCGCGTCCGGGTGGAGCACGGGCAACGGAGACTCGTAGTGGCTCCAATCAAAGTCGTTGGGGGCCTCCAGGAGCAGACCCACGGCCCGATACAAGAACACGCGCGCGGCATGGTTTCCCGCCGGCATGTCACCCACGTCCCGATAGGCCTGCCACAGAGCTTCGTGGTCCGCCTCGGTCAGCGCCTCACGGTTGCCGTCGATGGTGAGCTGGCCCGTTTCGAAGTCCACATCCACGAACACCGCCAGGGCCTCCCCACGAACGGTGACCTCGAGGTGGTGGTCCGACACGACCTCCGAGGTCAGCGTCAGCTCATGCCCCTGCTGCAGCTCATACGCTCCCACGACGCCCTCGTCACCGCTCGGATCTGCGACGAGTCCCAGCGAGGGCGCTTCGATGCCCTGCAGTCGACGTTCGGAGGGTTCGGCCGCGACCGCAGAGGAACTGGCGAAGAAAGTCGCTCCAACGGTGAGCAGACTGAGGGCGGTGAGGCATCGGGGAAGGCGTGGCATCGAGGATCAGCCTCCCCGCCCTGGGTGCTTAACGGGCTTAATCCCCTCAAATTCGCGTTGCGCCATTTGCGCAGAGGGCCGCCGAAGATCGGGCTTGCCCGTCCGATGGATCCTGGTACATTCCGCCCCCCAAAGACACTTGGAGAGGTGTCCGAGTGGTTGAAGGTGCCAGACTCGAAATCTGGTGAGGGTTCACGCCCTCCGAGGGTTCGAATCCCTCCCTCTCCGCTAAAGCCTTCGACCGGCCCCCACCGCCCACAAGCACCGGGATTCGAGCGAAGCACACGACACGACACGACGAACCACAACGATCTACATTTTGAGTGATGGCAGCGCCTGGAGAGGTGTCCGAGTGGCCGAAGGTGCATGATTGGAAATCATGTGTGGGGCAACCCACCGCGGGTTCGAATCCCGCCCTCTCCGCTAGCCAGTACTCCCCAAATCAGATCGCTGGGGTTCATGCCTCGGGCGACGGTTTCTCCGCCAACTCCGCCAGGACCGGAAGGTAGCAACGGTAACGGAGAGCTGGGTGCCCGGGGCACTTTATTATCTTCGGCACGACTTCGGCGCGGCCGCGCAGGCCCAGCTGCCAATCACGGCTGCGCCTCGCCCAACCCGGCGAGCTCTTCTTTGACCGCGGCGATTTCGGCCTCAAACTCGGCCCCGGCGTCCGCGTACAACACGAGCCGCCGCCGCCCTGAATCACGAGCTGAACGACCCGCCTCCAGGGCCGCGCACCACGTTCGGGTGCGACAGCGTCGCCAGGGTCCGCGCCTCTTCGGCCACGCTCGAGGTCGCCTCCGGCACCAACGACCGCAGCTGGTTGATCGCAACTCTGCGATCGAGTTCGAGGTCGTGGGCAGAAACAACGACACCGAACGAACCCGGAGAGCATTGCCCTAGCCGTCACCTTGCGCACGCCCCTGCGGGCAACGATGCTACGCGGCGATGAGCTGGGCGACCGCGACGCTCGCCCTGTGGGCGGTGATGGCCCCCGAGGGAGGCTCGGCAGAGTTTCGGTGGGACGCTCCCGACGGATGCCCGACCCAGGCTGAAGTCCGAGCCGACCTCGAGACGGTGTTGGGTCGCCCGCTCGACTCGTTCACCGGACGACACATCTCGGTCATCGCTCGAGCCCGACCCGGCGCGGCAGGTTGGGAACTCAAGCTGTGGACCGTCTCCCTCGACACGACCCACGAGCGCGGGCTCGAATCTGTCTCTTATACACATCTGACGCTGCCGACGAGCGATCTAGTGTAGAT
>OJGU01000910.1_pt1 | contig 13508 bp, 15 predicted proteins | sample 1594741 | NCBI WGS metagenome assembly OJGU01 (sample SAMN05416841, study PRJEB24817) | seawater metagenome | isolation source: Sea water | place: Canada:Atlantic | collected 2013-07 | reverse complement strand
CGAGATGTAGAGAGGTCTCGTGGGCTCGGAGATGTGTATAAGAGACAGACAACAACGTCAGCGTTGCGGAGTTCGTCCATCAGCACGTGCACGGACTCGGCCAGCGTTCGCAGTGACGTCGAAGGCAGCGTCAGCTCTAGGTCGGTCGTCGCAACCGGGCGCGCTCGCATCGGTCCGCGGACTTGGACATCGACGACGCTCCAATCGTGGGCAACCGCTCGGCCGACGGAGCCAACGTTCACGCGCTTGTGCTCAGACTCGAGTCGCCGGATTTCGTCCACGAGGTCGGCTTCGCTGGCATAGACCTTCGGCACGGTCGCGCCGTCGACGTCAAGAGCGACCGCATGACCGCTGATGACCGTGCGGTATTTGACGACGCTGCGTTCCTGCGCACCGACGAGCGGGGCGAGCGTCTTCGCTTCTTCGTAGCACTGCGTCGGGGTGCGGTCGCCACAGGCAAGCTCCAGGGCATGCGGTACATCCTCGATCTCCACGTCGGTGGTGCGATCGGTCCGGCCCACCACCGTACCCACGCTCGGTGCGAGGCTCCGCAGGGTGGTCGATGTGCAGGACGACCGCCCGTGCTCGGACGGGGCCAGCGACGGCTTGCCCGCGTCCGAAGGTGTGACGCTTTGGCTTCGGGCACCGCACCCGGCAAAGAGCGCCGCCAGGAGGAGGTATCGAGCGCGCTTCATCCGGTCGCGAGCCAGCGAACGCAAGACAACCATGACTCTGTAGACGGCCAGCGACGTGCTCAGTTGCGTGACAGGCTTCCTTCCGCCTCGAGTTCTCCCTGTCGCCGATCGCGCCCCCGGCCGCCCTGCTTTGTCGGGGCCCAGCGCTTTGCTACGGTCCCTCCCATGAGGTTCGGGCCCGGCGCAGCGTTTCTCCTCGGTTGCGTGGTCTCCGGCTGTCTTGCCGAGAACCCCAGCGGCGACGAGGGCTCCGACACCGATCCCGGCTCGGACACGACGTCGACGCCCCAGGTCGACAACATGATCGGTTGCCCGGCGGGGGAGTCGTGCTGGGTCGTTTTGGTCGCGCAGTCTCTCGACGACCGGGTGGAGGTGTTCGGCGGACTCGCCGGGGACACGCCTTCGTACCGCGGCGGCATCGACCTCGACCTCAAGCCCGGCACCGAGCTCGGGCCGCTGGACGAGCCGTTTGGTATGGCGCTGTCCGACAACGGGCTTCATGTCGTCACCGGGCACTACCCCACCCGGGAACTCGGCGCGATGCTGACCTTCCCCCGCGCGTTCTTCGACGACCGCGCCGCGGCGCTCGTGCCGGTGGGTAGTTTTTTCGTCGGAGGAGCGTTCAGCGAGGGCGTGGTCGAGACCCGCTTCGATGAGCTGGAGCCGATCTTCACCATGCCCCAGGTCCTCGAGGGCAAGGTGTTGGTCAGCGTGTTCGCCAACGACCTGTTCACGGGCGAAGAAGGCTGGACCACACCCGGCAAGCTGGCGATCGTCGATGCGAACAACCCGGCCGACTTCGCGCTCGCCGAGCTCAGCGGGCTGACCGGAGGTGACTGCCTCGGAGCATCGCAAATGGTGCTTCTCGAAGACGAGCAAACCGCCGCGGTGGCCTGCGATGGCAACGAGGCGATCGCGTTTCTCGACCTCGGCGACTTGTCTGGTTCACCCGCCGACGCGGCTGCGGGAATCAGCGGCACGCTGTGCGACCTCCCGTTTCAGAACAACCGTCGCACCCGCTACCTCGCCCACGACGGCGCGGGCGGGGTGCTCGTAGGGATCGGGCCGACCCCGCTCAACGACGTTGCCGCGCAGCTCTACAACGTGACGCCCGGATCCTGCCAGTTCGTCCCCGTCGAAGAGATTGCGATGAGCGACGGCCAGCTCGGGGAAGTCGTTCGGTTTGACGACACCCACTGGTTGCTGGCCCAAGGCGCGATCGCCCCCGACGGCGAGCGAGGGGTCAAGGTCATCGCCACGACCGGCATCTGCAACACGCTGCCCGGGCTCGACGAAGCCTGGGACACCGAGGGCAACATCCTGTCGCCGTATGCATTGGCCGTCGCGCCCGATGGCGAGCATCTGGCCATCGGTGCCGCGCCCAGCTCCGTCGGCAGCAGCGGAAACGGGATCTACGGCAAGCTGTTGTGGGCGACGCTCAGCGGGGTTGAAGACCCGTGCACGATGACCGCCAAGGCCGTTGACCTCGGCGACGGCAGCGCTGGCAGTGCTCCCGCTCCACTGACTGTGGACACCTCCACCTGGAGGCGTGGACCCAACGTGGTCGTGGTGGCGCAGGTGGAGGGCGGCGCTTGAAGAGACTTCCCGTCCTCGGCCAGGGCGCGCCGGACAGCGAGCCCGAAGACCCGCTTGCGCTGCTGCGTGGCGGGCGATTCGCGTTGTGGTTTGCCCTCATGCTCGCGGTGATCGGTCTCGTGTGGATCGGCTCGCACCGCGTCCACGCTCGCAACACCGAAGACGCGGTCGTGGTGGTCCACTCGGATCTGCAGGGCCGCCTTGCGGGCGCCCTGGCCGAAGCGCCCCCCATGCCTCCAGTCGAGGACATCACTCCGGCGAAGGCGCCGCCCATGCCTGCCGTGGAAGACATCACTCCCACCAAAGCGCCCGCGATGCCCCCGGTGGAAGACATCACGCCCGAGGCCGAAGACGCCGAGTACACCGTCGACCGGTTCGGCAGGAAGCGGTCCAAGTCGGGCGCGATCATCCTCGACGAAGGCGGCGAGCAAGACGTCGGCATCAACGCCTCCACCCGTGACGAGCTCGACCAGGGCGGCTTCTTCGACCCCGAGGCGTTCGACGACGCCAAGACGGTCAAGAAGAAGGCCTACGTGCACCTGATGCCGGGACTGCCGAATGAGGTCTTCTTTGGCGCCGGCATCGTCATCTTGTTGCTGTCGTTCGTCATCTTCGAGCGCTACGGCAAGAACAAGAACCCGCGCTCCTACGCGCGCAACTACTGGAAGTTCGAGCTGACCCAGTTCGCCTGGTTCCAGCGCGCGATGAAGAGCCGGTGGTTTCAGCCCGTCGTTCAGCTCCCGGTTGTGATCGGCTTTCTCGCCGTCATCGTCGTGGGATTCGTGGGATCGCAGGACCCCGGCCGCAACATCGCACCGGTCCTCACCTGGAACATCTGGTGGATCGGCCTCATCTTCGGTGTGTTCTTCGCGGGCAACCTGTGGTGCTTCATGTGCCCGTGGACTGCGGTGCCCGACTGGGTGATGCGCCTGTCCTTTACGGGCACCGATCGTATTCGTGGCCTGGGCAAGCGTTACCCCAAAGCCAAGGCTTGGATGTGGCCAGCGATCATCCTGTTCGCGTTCGTCACCTGGCTGGAGATCGTCTTCGACGCCGCCAACCGCCCGTGGCTCACCTCGGTGATCGGCCTCGCCATGATCGGCCTCGCGTGGATCTTGCTCGTCACCTACGAACGCAAGGCGATGTGTCGCTATGTCTGCTTCGTCGGCCGGGTGAGTGGGCAGTACGCGATGATGGGCATGCTCGAGCTGCGCCGCCGCGACCCCGATGTCTGCCGCAAGTGCCAGACCAAGGACTGCTACCACGGTCGTGAAGGGCACGGCCTGCCCTGCCCCACCCACGAGTTCATGGGCGGGATGAACGAGAACCAGTTCTGCACGCTGTGCACCGAGTGCGTGAAGAGCTGTCCGCACGACAACATCGCGCTCAACGTGCGCAGCAGCGGCGCCGACGTTCTGCACCCCCACCGCTCCAAGCCCGACGAGGCCTACATGGCCGTGCTGGTGTTCATCGTCAGTGCCTTTCACGGCGCCGCGATGATTCCACTTTGGATGGAGTGGGAAGACGGGCTTCGCGGCTGGCTCATCGACACCCAGGTGAGCCTGCTGGGCAGCGACGTGCTGGGCTTCGGGGGCCACAGCGGCGGCCTCATGACGTTCACGCTGATGATGCTGTTGTGCATCGTCGTCCCCGGCGTCCTGTACTGGGCCCTATGCTGGCTCATGCGAGCCGTCAGCGGCCGGCGCGACTACTCCACGCGGCAGCTGTTCATCAAGTTTTCGTTCACGCTGCTTCCGATCGCACTCTTCTATCACTTGGCCCACAACGCCACTCACGTGTTCTACGAGTGGTCCAAGCTGCGACGCCTCGCAAGCGACCCGCTGGGCTGGGGCACCGACTTCTTCGGCACCGCACGGGCCCCCCTGTCCGCCCTGTGGTCGCCCGAGAGCATCTGGTACCTCCAGGTCGCCCTCATCATCATCGGCCACATCTACGGCATCGTCGTCGCCCAGCGAGCCGCCTTCCGCCTGTACAAGGACAAGAAGGCGAGCTTCCGAGTTCACTTGGTGATGATGGTCGGCATGATCCTGATGAGCATGCTGAGCCTGTGGCTACTGGCCCAGCCGATGTTCATGCGCACCGCCGAGGTCTGAGTCTCCGGGTCGAGGCCCCTGGGGTCAGAATTCGATAAAGCCAGCGGCGCGACTGCCGATGTCTCCGATACCGCAGCTGCCGTCCGTGCGGCCGCGACCCAACAGGAGCTTCCGTATGCCCCTCATTCAATTGGTCTACGCCAGCGCAGCGACCAAACCCTTCTCCAAGAAACAGCTCGTCGAGCTGCTGAAGCTGTCGCGTGCCCGCAACGCCGAGCGGGACGTGACCGGGGTGCTGCTCCTCGCGGAAGGCACATTCTTCCAGGTTCTCGAGGGTGAGGAAGAGACCGTCGAGGCCCTGTTCCAGCACATCTCCAAGGACCCACGCCACGCTCGGATCCTCATGGTCGCGAGAACCGAGATCGAGGAACGCTTGTTCGGCGACTGGAGCATGGGCTTTCAGCGGATGAAAGCCGCTGACTTGAAGAAATACACCGGCTTCAACGACATGCTGTCGCCGGGCTCGACGCTCGTCGATATCGACAAGGGACGGGCGAAGGCCCTCCTTGCGGCGTTCAAGGACGGGCGCTGGCGGATCGCGGCCTGATGCAGACCGTCCCCACGGGGCTACCGGATCGCGAGACGCCGGCTGGTTGATGCCTTCCGTGTTCGTGCGGACCGCCGAGCTCTGAGGGGCGGCCGCATCTCCGCTGGGTTACCCTTGGTCACCGGGTCACGAACCGATGCCTCTGAAAGTTCGGCGCAACAAGAGCCAGAAGCCGCCGGAGCCCTGCATGCTGACGGAGTGCATGCGGGTGATCGCCGGGGCGTGGGCCCCGAACGTGATCTGGTCTCTGCGGGCTGGCCCTCGCCGCTTCAACGAGCTCAAGACCGACATCCCCCCGATCTCCTCGAAGGTGTTGTCGGCACGCCTGTCCGAGTTGGAAGAGCGTGGAGTGCTGACGCGACACGTGCGGGCGACGTCGCCACCTTCGGTCGAGTACCAACTGACCGAGCTTGGGGCGGAGCTGATTCCGGCTCTCGATGCGATCGTTGCGGTGGGGCACCGGCTCAAGAGGGCCGGCCGGTTGCCCGATCCCGCCTGAGGTCGGGGTGAAGCCGGCGGGCGCATCGAGCCCGTGGGCGCCCGCGTGACCAGGTAACCACCGGGTAACCGGAAACGTAGGTAACCGATCGAAACCTGGTTGCAAGGAGCAACCGGGCCGTCATCTTGGGTGCACGTTCCAACACGAGACCCACCGATGAAACTGCACTACAAACCTGGCGCTTGTTCGCTCTCCTCCCACATTGTCCTGAACGAACTGGGACTCACCTTTGAACTGGACAAGACCGACACCGCCCACGGCACCACGCAAGCGGGCGAAGACTTCTTGCGGATCAGCCCCAATGGCTACGTCCCTGCACTTGTCACGGATGACGGCGAAGTCCTCACCGAGAACCCGGCGATCCTTCAGTACCTCGCCGGTCTCGCTCCGAACTCCGAACTCGCCCCTCCACCTGCCACCCTCGCGCGCGTACGTCTGCAGGAACTCCTGAACTTCGTTTCCTCGGAGCTGCACAAAGCGTTTGGCCCATTCTTCAGCGGCAAAGAACTCGAACCAGAACAGCGCGTCAGCGTGTCGGCGCAGGTTGGCCGCCGTGTCAGCCACATCGAAGCCCGCCTCGCAGACGGCCGGTCATTCCTGCTGGGCGAGCACTTCACCATCGCGGACGCCTATGCGTTCGTCGTACTCAACTGGTCGGAGCCCGCGGGCCTGACGTTGAAGGCGTGGCCCAAGACGGAAGCATACGTGGCCCGGATCCGCGAACGCCCCGCCGTACGCAAGGCAATGGTCGCTGAAGGGCTCATTCCACAAGGAGTCGCATCATGATCGCGTTCGCGGCTGTGGATCAAGTTCTGAAGCGGTACTTCGACGGGCTTCACCATTGCGACACGGATCTGTTGGCCGAGGTCTTCCACCCCAAGGCGGTGTACGCAACGGCGGACGAAGAGTCTTTCCTCTACCGCGACATGACGGAGTACCTGTCGGTCGTCGCAGCGCGCGAGTCTCCCGCGTCGCGCCAGGAGTCACGGCTCGACTTCGTCGATGGAATCGAGTTCGCGGGGGAGAACACAGCGTTCGCCCGGGTGCGCTGCTCGATGGGCGAACGCGACTTCGTCGACTTCTTGACCCTCGTACGCACAAACGGCCGCTGGCGCATCATGTCCAAGGTCTTCCACATCAGCCACAACAACCGAGGAGGCAACTAGACCATGCCCTACGTCAGTATCAAGGTGACCCGAGAAGGGGTGACGGCAGCCCAGAAGTCGCAGCTCATGAGCGGGGTCACCGACCTCCTCGTCCGAGTGCTCGACAAAGACCCCGCGACGACCTTCGTCGTGATCGACGAAGTCGAGATGGAGGACTGGGCCGTTGGCGGCGTTCCCGTGGCGGAGTACCGAAGGCGAGCGGCGGGGTCGAAGAAGCGCTCGTAAGCGACACCGGAGCGACGCCGTGCGCCGCCCGGGTTTGGAAGGGCTCAGCCCCGGTCGGACCGGAGGAGTAGCGGTGTGATGGCGGCGTCCCAACACGCGGAGAGCATGCTCTGGGCCTCATCCATCATCTTCCGACTCTCTTTCGGGTCAGCGGCGACGGCCGTCTCGACTGCGACGTCGGCAAACTGGATGATCAACAACAACGCTCGACGGACCGCACCGTGGTGCCGAGGTTGGAACAGGTGCTTCGAACCTTCGAACACCAGCGCCACGCTCATTTCGGTATCGCGAGCCTCGAGGTCGACCAGCGCCTTGTCCGAGGCTGCACCGGTCCAGATGTCACGAACCACCGGATCGTTGCGATACAGGTCGTAGTAGAACTCGATGAGACGAGTGGTCGTCTCGGCGAGTTCTTCTGCCGTGCGAGGCGGCGTTGCGAAAGCCTCTTCGAGGGCCTGGCGGTTCGCGTCGAGGTGCCGCTGTGCCAGGGCCATGATGACCCCGGCCTTGTTGTCGAAGTATTGGTAGATCGAGCTCACGGTGACATCGGCGGCCTCGGCGAGCTCGCCGACCTTCAGGCCAGCACACCCCTTCTCGGCGATCAGGGCGCTCGCGGCCGCCAACACTCGCTCCACGCGTTCACGACTGCGTGCCTGCTTGGGTTCTCGGCTCTTCTTGAGGATCTCCATTTCAAAACATGAAGTAATTTCAGGTTAGGAGGAGCGATCGTCTTCGTCAACCACAACGTGAAGACTTTTCAGATTTTGGAATTCGAGTCGCCAACCCGGTTCGGGACACGTCGCCAGCTTGATCCATCGGCGCCGTCGCCCCACGAATCACGCATGAGCGCCTCGAACGAGCTTGCCGAGCAGACGCCGGGTCACGCCGACTATGCCGGCCAAGACCTTCGCGGACACGACTTCTGTGGCAAGTCGCTGCGGGGAGCCAACTTTGCCGACGCTGACCTCACCGGCGCGCTGTTCTACGAGGCGGACCTCACCGACGCAGAGTTCACGGGCGCTCAACTCGACGGAGCCAACTTCGAGAGCGCCAACGCAACGCGAGCCTGCTTCGGCAACGCGAGCCTGGTGGAGGCTCGGTTTTTTGGTGCAGACCTGACCCGCGCCACGCTCTCAGGCGCGGATCTCTCCCGCGCTGACCTCCGCGATGCTTCGCTGGTCGATGTTCGCATGGTGAAGTGCAACCTCGACGGTGCAGACCTCGAGCGAGCTGACCTCACCGGGGCATCGGCGCGCGGCTCCTCGTGCGCGGAAGCGATCTTCAACCGAACCAAGCTCGACGGAGCCTGCGTGCGAGAGCTTCGCGGCGCCGACTCTGCGCAGTGGATCGAATGCGAGATCACGAAGGTCGACTTCACCGGCGCGTACCTGTTGCGGCGCCAGATCCTCGACCAGAACTACATTCACGAGTTCCGCAATCTCAGTCGCGTCCACGCCTTCATCTACTGGGTGTGGTGGTTCACCTCGGACTGCGGTCGCAGCCTGGGTCGCTGGGGAGCCTGCACGGCATCCGTGGCGATCGCCTTCGGCGTCGCATACCAGTTCGTCGCGGTCGACTTCGGAAGTAGTCCGACCGTTCTCTCGCCGTTCTACTTCAGCTTCGTCACCATCACGACGCTGGGCTACGGCGATGTTCTTCCCACCTCGACGAGCGCCCAGCTCCTCGTGATGTTGGAGGTGGCGCTTGGTTACATGATGCTGGGCGGGATGCTCTCGATCTTCTCCGACAAGATGGCGCGGAGGGCAGGCTAATGGGCATCCTCAAGCGACTTTTCAAGCGCGACCCTAAGGCGCAGCTCGCCAAGATGGCCGGCGACTTCAAGCTTCCCTCCCTGCCCAAGGTGGCGATGGAGGTGCGAGCCTTGCTTCGCGACGACAACTCCAGCAACCGCGACATTGGGGAGTGTCTCAAGCGAGACGCGGGCCTGACGATGCGGCTGCTTCAGTCTGTCAACTCGGCCGCAGCAGCACGAACGCGGCGCATCTCAGACCCCAGCCAGGCGGTCGGGCTCCTGGGCCGCGCCAACCTCGAGTACCTGGTGCTCGCGCACGCGACCCGCGACGCCCTCCCCAACCCCAAAGCCACCGGATACTCCCAGGAGCAGTTCTGGGAGATCGCCACCCAACGCGCCGCTTTGGCGGAGACCATCTCTCGTCACGTAAAGCCCGCCGAGGCCGGCATCTCGTACGCAGGATCCCTCCTGCAAGACATGGCGATCCCCATCCTCGCCAAGGTCATGCGCAAGGAGTACCGACCGTTGTTGGCAGAGGTCGACGGGAACTGGGGTGTACTCGACGAACTCGAGCGCGAAACCCTGGGTTGGGACCACGGCGACTTCGGAGGGTTGATGTGCGAGTCGTGGCAGTTCCCCGACGAGATCACCGCTGCGGTGACGTCGCACCACCGCGACGTGCACGAAGAGCTGCCCGTGCCCGACGCGGTTCGTGTGGTCGCGTTCATTCAGTCCCCGAGCCTCGGCCCAGAGGATCTCGCCCGGCTCGAAGAGGACCTCGACCAGACGTTTGGAATGTCGCCGACCGACACCCGAAAGCTGCTCGACCTGCACTTCGCTGCGTAGTCGGAAGCGCCTCGCCGGCGGACTCGACTACACTCTCCAGGCATGCCCGCCGACCCAGAGGAGCTCGCGCGGGCCGTGTGGCGACCGCCCGCTCCCGCGACGGATCCCGAACGACCAACCATGCGTTGGGTGGTTGCGGTTGTGGGGGCGAGTCTCTTGCTGCCCGGCGCAGGGCAGCTGATGAATCGGGACTGGGGGCGGGCTGCGGTCATCCTCGTGGTGTGGACAGCCGCGTCCATCACCCACGTCTGGCCGGTCTGGACCATCGCGTGCCTCTACGCCGGCTTCGAAGCGGGTTGGACCGCAATGAAGCGAAGACGACTACATCGAGACGAAGGCGAGCAGGCTCAGGGGCAACGCCCCGAGCAATAGTGCGCGCGAGACTCGTTCCCAGCGGCTCTCCTCGAGGAGAGTGTTCATCTCGGTCGCGATGGTCGTGCGATGGCCCACTGTGAACCCATCGCCCGCTCGGGATCGACCTTGAGGGATTTCTCGACGCGCCGTCAGCCTTGACGACGCTTCGGTCGGACGGCTGAGCAAACGCTCCGACTTTCGGAGGACAGAGCCTGGCACGGTCATTGCTCTTGTCAGCCGTGCATGTTTTCGATGTTCGCGCTCTTCCTCGCGGCCGCGCCGCCCGAGGCCAAGGCTGAGCCTAAGGAAGATCTTGGTCGGCAGAAGGTGAGCGTGACGGCCCTGGGCGCCAGCGGAGTCGGCTTGGCGTCGGGCCCCCCCAAAACCCAGGTCATGCGCTCGCCGGCGATGCTGCTGTTCGACGTGGGATTTTTCCACCCTGAGCACCAATGGCTGGAGTTCTCCCCGTCGGTGATGTTCGAGTTCGAGCGAGGGCAACTCTTCGGCCTCGGATTCCGGCTGCGCGCCTTTACCTCGCTGGGCCGACTTCGTCTCTACGCACTCGGTGGCCTCGAAGGCTTCGTCGCTCCAAGGAAGCTTCTCGGGGTTCGACTCGGGGCTGGTGTCGCGCTTCCTCTGCACCCGCGCTTCTGGATTGTGACGGAGCTGGGCCCCACCGTCTACTTCGCGGGCAACGACCTCCGCGAACGCTCCACATTTACCAAGCTCGACGCTGGCGTCGGTTTCCGGGTGAACTTCTGATGAAACGTTCGATTCTCGCGCTGATCTTTCTCGCCCTGCTGCCCGCGTGCAACTGCGAGATCGTGTCTTGCTTGCGCCACTCCGACTGTCCGCAGATGCAGGTCTGCAGTGCCGAGGGGACCTGTGGCCTGCCGCTCCTCGCCGCCGACACCGACACCGATACCGATACCGACATCGCGGGCTCGGACACGGACATCGTCGAGCCGGCCCCAATGACCTCGGGCGACGAGACCACCGGAGGGCCGATGACAACGTCCGAAGGCACGACCACCTTGGACGCATCCACCGGCACGTCTTCTACGGATCCCAGTACCACGGGGCCAGTCCTCCCCGGCACGGACACGGACACGGAGTCGGACACGGACACGGATGCCGATACCGATACCGATACCGATACCGATACCGATACGGACACCGGATCTCTGATCGCGACCCCCACGGTGTGGCCATGAATTCCCAACTCCTCGCCCTCCCCATCGTCCTGTTCGCCTCCGGATGTTTCCAAGACATCATCGCCGACAGCGATCCCGAGCCGGGCGACACCGTGGTCAGTGAAACGCCGATCGTGCCCGCCGGTGGCACCGATGGGACCGGGGTCATGCAGGACGCGAGCAGCGGGTCGTCGAGCGAGGGAACGAGCGAAGGAGCCTCGGACTCGATGCCCGAGCCCCGATGCGGCGACGGTACGGTCGATCCCGGCGAGAACTGCGACGACGGCAACGACCGCTCCGGCGATGGCTGCAGCGCCGACTGCAGCATCGAGCCCCACGCCTGCGGTCCCCAGAGCACCACGATTGGCGAAGACTTCGAGCGAGGCATCGGCGTGTGCAAGGACGCCAGCGGCAACACCTGCGAGAAGGACTTCGCCAGCCTGTGCGCCCCCAGCTGGCACCTGTGTTCGTGGGCCGAACATGTTCAGCTCAACGACGGGGTCTCCATCGAGCTCGATGAGGTCCCCGCCGTCGGTGCCATTCGCTGCCGATCCCTCGGGGGCTCCGGGCACTACACGAGCCACGACTTCAGCGTGGATGGCCCGGACAGCTGCGAGATCGGATCGTCGCGCGTCGACTGCCCCACCAACCTCGGTTGCAACGAGACCGTGCTCGCCGCCCTGTGCTGTGCGCCGATTGCCTCCTGCGGAAACGGCGTGGTGGATGACGACCTCGAAGAGTGCGACGACGGCAACGACGACGACTTCGACGACTGCAGCAACAGCTGCGCGAGCCGCCAGGGCTCCGGGCCCTTCTGCTAGAAGCAGAGCCCGATCGCGTCACTCGTTCGCACAGACGCCGACGTTCTCGGCCCCCGGGACCCTGTTGAACTCGGGCAAGAGGGTGCAGACGAGTGCATCCGGGCACGCCTCAGGGCCGTCGAGGTCGCAGTACGCACTGCAACCTCCCGGTGATGGGTCACCAGGAAGCGCCGAGCCATTGATGCACGCGAGTCCGGCGAGACAACTGTTGACGAACTCGCACACCTCTCCCTGACCGGCAGCTCCCTCGACAACGCAGACAAACTCGTTGGGCTCGCCCGAGTAGAAACAACCCAGCCCTTCATCGCAGTTCTGGGCGAGCGGCTCGCAGGTGTCGAGGCACTGCTCCCCTACCTGGACCTGCCCAGGCCCCGAGCAGTCGCCCGGCTCGCCGCCGATGCAAACCCCAACGCCCGCGTCCTCATCGAACGGGGCACACTCGCCGCCACCACAGGCACCCGCGTCCGCGAGATCGCAGAAGGGGACACAACCCTCGACTGTGCACGCCAGCCCCGGTTCGCACTCGTTGATGAACTCGCACGTCTCGCCTTCCCCGGCGCTCCCCGCTGGCGAGCAGGTGAACCCGCCGTCCGGGCCCGAGTAGCAGCCTTCTCCGTCGGGACAGTCCTGAACCAGCGGGTCGCACTGATCAGGATCACCAGTCTCGCCGCCGGTCGTCTCCCCGGTGCCGGTCGTCTCCGCCGCACCCGTGGTCGCGCCGGTCTCCGACGATTCTCCGCCCGTCGTGCCCTCGGACTCCGTCGTTTCGCCGGGGTCCGTGCTCTCGCCCTTGGTCTCGTTCGCGGTCTCGCTCTCACCGATCTCGACGTCCACATCACAGCCGCCAGCGATGCCGCCGACGAAGAGGAGGGAGGACAGGAATGCGAGCTTCTTGCTGTGTGCCATCACTCCCCCTGATGTCGGGGACCGTCGCCGTTTTGCACACGATCTGATTTTTTTTCGCACACGTGTTCCGCCTTCGCACCGAGGTGGTGCGTGGGGTGTGCCTTGGCGAACGCTTCCTTCGCATCGTTGACCTGGCCGAGACGCCCAAGCCCGCACAGCGCCTCGAGCTCGATCAGATCCCGTTCAGCTGCGAGCGTCGGCTTGGGAAACTCCACCCGATGGGCGCGGACCAGCTTCAGGGTCTTTGCGTACTCCCGTGCCCGCGCTGACTTTCGGAGCGAGCTCAGCATCGTCAGTTCGCGGGAGAGCTCCGAGGGCTGGGCGGAGGACGGAATCTCCGACTCGGGGCTCGAGCTCGGCTTCGGAGCCCGGCGCGTCGGCTCCCTCGGTGCCGGATCTGGTTCGGGCTCCTTGAGAGGCGCGGCCTCCGGTTCCGGCTCAGGCTGGTTCAGCGGCGGGGTCGCCCGAGGTGGATCCGGATCCGCCGGGACCACCGCCCGAGTCTCCGCGGACGGTTCCACTGCGTCCTGGGTCAGTGTCACCGAATCATCGTTGGCTTCGAGCTGAAAGCTGCGGCCGTTCGAGACCCACACGCCTGCCAACCCGGCGGCGATCGCCGCCCCGACCATCGCGAACACCACCGCGTGTCGCCGACGGTTCCGTTTCTCGAGAGGAACCGGCGCCTGAGGGTGCGCGTCGTTGAACCGGCGCAACGCCGCCGCTGCATCCACGCCACCGCGTTCCTCCTCTGCGTACGCTTGCTGTCTCTTATACACATCTGACGCTGCCGACG
>OJGU01000908.1_pt1 | contig 13526 bp, 14 predicted proteins | sample 1594741 | NCBI WGS metagenome assembly OJGU01 (sample SAMN05416841, study PRJEB24817) | seawater metagenome | isolation source: Sea water | place: Canada:Atlantic | collected 2013-07 | reverse complement strand
CAGCGTCAGATGTGTATAAGAGACAGACCCACCCCACCGCCCGATCAGCGCGCTTGCGGCCTTTCCCAGCTCCGCGTCGAGCAGGCCCATAAAGCGCGGCCGCTCCCCATACGTGTCCGTGACGACCAAGTGCAGATGGTTGGACATCACCACCCACGCATGCACCTTCACCCGAGTCATCGAAACCGCTCGCGCCAGCGCGTATTCGAAGATCTGGTTCAACTCCGGCGATGGCCGCAGAAAAAACCTCCGCTCTGAGCATCGCCGGGTCAGCAAGTACGTTCGCCCCGGGTGTACGTGTCGAACCAGCACGACCTCCTGGTCGGCCACAGCCCGGGATCGTTGCGGCATTTCTCGTTCTACCTGTCCCCTCCGTACGTACGTCCCTGCCGCCGAGTTCGGCCTCGATGGCGCGCCTATCAGCCGGCCATCGGACGGGGAGTCTCGGGCGATTGAATCCGCCCTCGTCCCGGGTCACGATCCCTTTGACTCGAACCAGGTCGAGACGATCTTCATCTCGCCGTCCTGCTCCTGCGCGAGGGCTTGAAATCGTCGGCCCAGGACCGGTCCGCGTTCCCGGGCCTCCAATTGCTCGAAGAGCTCGGCTTCCTCCATCTCTCCGATCGGCGACGAATGCCGTCCAGAGAGCAGGACACGGGTGTCTGTGCCGTCGAGCCGAAGCGCGGTCACGATGGAGATCGACGTCATCGGACGGGGCAGCATCACCCCCCGCTTCATCTCTTCCTCCGAGGGTGGGGGATGGAAAAGGAAGGTCAGCTCGTCGACGCTGGCTGTGGCGGACGAGGATCCGTACCGTTTCAGTCCGACGCGGATCGTGGTGGCACCACCGATCGGAAGGGAGGCCGCCAGGACCCGCGCAATTTCGCGGTTGGAAGCGTTCTCCACGTTCTCGAGCCTTGCGAGGGGGGAGCGGGTTCCAAACCCCTGTGAGCCATCGATGTCGCGGATGAAGGGGCCGACAGGAGGAACAGCGCATCCGATATGGATGACGCCTTCGGGGGGAGGAGCGAGTTCGAAGAGTGCGAAGATCCGGTGAGGCTCGATCATTTCGTTGATCGGGTGCAGGGCGCCGCCGTGCTCCCATTCGAGCCGCGTCGCTCGCGGACCCACGAACGTATGCAGTACGTCGAACGTAGTGGTTGTTCCGACCGCCGCTTCCGTCGTTCGGACCAGACGGATCTGCGTCATCAAGGACTCCAGATCGACCGGCTCAGTGGGCGAGCTCGGGAAGGCATACAAGGGGTGCCACGGCATCGACCGACCGTGGAACCCACAGGTGTCGTCCTCAACGACGATGGCCTGCTCAGTCGGGGCGGGAGAAGCTCGTTCTTCGGGGGCAGAGGACGTGCAGCCCACGAATGCCGCGATAGAGACACTGAGGTGCAGAGCCTTTCGTTCCGTCAAGCGTCCACGCATTGGTTCGGACAGGCTAGCAGCCGTGGCGAGGCACGTTCAACGAATGGTGACCGACATGGAGTCAGGCGTTTTTTTGTCGGTCGCGACGTCCTCGAGGTTCATCTGGACCTGATACGACCCAGGGAACCTCAGCTGCCGAGACCACCGACGACCCGACGACTGCCGAGAGCAGCTCTACCGGTGGTTCCCAGGGGTGCGATCCGTTTCCGATCGAGGACACCGCCTGCAGCCCCGGGCCAAGCCCGGATAACCCAAGCTGGACGCATGCCGCGACGCCATCCTCGGGCGGCTCTCCTTCGTCAAGGGCACACTCGGCGAGGTCCGCGTGCAGGCGCTGCAGCGTACTTAGAAGGTGGTCCGCAGCCAGCTGCTCGGTGGGCCAGAAGCGAACCTCCTGCGCGTCGTCCTCGGGAGCCTCGAAGCAGCCATCGGTCACCAACGCGTCCAGGTGCACGAACAGACCCAGGTCACTGCGGAAGCGCTGCACTACGATGACCATCCCCGGATGCAGTGTGTTGCTCGTGGCCAGAGCGTGCTCACGCTTGGTCTGTCGGCGCAGCGTCTGCTGCACCCGCTTGGCGAAGCGCTGGCACACCAGCGCGAGCAAGCGCTTGTCGTAGCCCAGCCGCACGGCCATCGGCCCCTCGAACGACAGCACCCATTGCCGCCACGGCACGGCCGGGAGCCGATGCTCCACAAGCAGCGCCGCGCTCTCGCACATGCGTCGGCCCATGCACGACGGGCAGATCCCGCGGCTCTTGCACGCAAAGGGGACCCGCAGGGAATCCCCGCAGCGTCGGCACTGCGCCACCAAGAAGCCCTGCTCGAAATCCCCACACGTCGCGAACGCCTCGAGTTCGTCGCACACGAACGCAGGCAGTGAACCGGCGTGCATCTCGACCCGCTCGCGAAAGGAGGGCCAATGCTCGCGCACGATGGCCACAGCGTCGCAGTCCTGCGTGCTGCGAGGGACGTACCTCGCCCGTGCGTGACACCCGAGCACCAACGGGGTCGATGCCGAAGGCGGGCCAGCCTCCGGTGCCAACGTTCACGGCGTGTTGGCGCTGTGCGTCGTGACCACGACGGCCCATCCCCAGGCCGCACCCGGTCCGTCAGCAGGCCACCCTCCTCGGAAACTGAGGCGGCAACGGAGCTCGGTCCCCGCTCGTCGCACCTTCCAACGCCTCCATGAGAACCCGGTCGAACGCCCCCCGGCCTGCCTGACTCGGCGTGTCCGCGGCCGACGCTGGCGCTTTCGCTGCCTTTTCCCTCAGAGCGGGAGCAACCGCGACCACCGACGACCTGAACACCCGCCGTTTCAGAACCCCGGATTTCGGGCCTATCTTCCGCCCCGAGGCCCCCTACCCACCCATAGCAAAAACGCCGATAATATGTGCTATGTCCATTTGGGACATCATGCTCCCACGGCCCATAGGACAGCGTACCGCATGACGACGGCAGTGCAACCTCCTCGGCCTGGACGCAAGGTCCGTCGCCGACACCAGCCGTAGCGAGCACATTTCAATGAGCGCCACCATGAGGACGGAGAGCCCCACGATCCCCAAGGACCCAAGAGAAGTCCACGCGAACGGCGAAGCCGCTGGCGTACGGAGGTCGATACTCGAGGTTCTCCGAGCACGTCGCTTGTGGATCACGCCGTACATTGAAGACCGTGTCGCCTTCTGCGAAAGGCTCAAGACGCTCGACAACTGGCTCGCACGGGCACCAACTGCCGTCAGAGCCGAGGACATCTTCAACCCGACCTCCTACACCTCCAAGACCACGCTCGAACAGATGCTGCAAGAGCGACTCGTCGAGCAACGGCTCGCCGACGAATACACAGGGCACCTGCAAGCCTACACGTGGTCGATCGCCGCAGCCCTTGTCTCCCGAGGCCTCTCCGTGTCAGAAGAAGTCCGAGACCGGATTGGGCGGTGCAAGAGCTTATCGCGCCTCGAACGCTGGCTTCGCAGGTCGGTCACTGTTGCTCGCACCGAGGACGTCTTCGTCCAGCGTCCTGAGCCAGCGGCGAGCTCACCCGCGACCCCTCCGCAGACCTAAGCCTCGAGGAGGGCCTCGACCGTCTCGACCGTCACCGCCCGCGAGAGCCAGAGGTCAAGCGTCGCCACATCGGTGCAGCTCTCGATCCGATGTCTTGCAGCCTCCGACACGTGCAGTGCTCGAGAGCGAAGGATCAGGGGCTCCGCTGCTCTGCACCCTCAAGGGAACGCCCACCGACCCAAGCTACGCCCGGCACCTGCTCCTGCGACTGGCGAAACGGGCCGGACTGGAGCGGCGCGTGCACCGTGCACCCGCGTGGGCTTCGGCACACACACGCGGCCGACCTGGCGCTCGCGGGAGTGCCGGTCCTCGCGATACAGAAGCGGCTCGGGCACACCTCCCTCGTCACCACATCGCACTACCTGCGGCGGGTTGGGGTTAAACTCGACGTTGCGAAGTCGATCCGAGGCTAGAGGAACTCCACTTTCTCCCGGCCCGCTCGCGAAAATCTCGGACCTACGCGATAATGGCGTTGCTTGACTCCCATCCTGACGAGAATCACCCACCGACTCGCTTCTGTCGCAGTCTTTGCGACCACGATGGCCCTGGGGGTCTCATCTTCAGCCGAGGCGGCGGATATGTGTCGCAGCGGCACACCCGCCCGAGAGGCGCGGCAATTCGGTTTTGACCTCGGCCTCTCCCTGGGCGGTGCCTCTGTCTCCGCTCTGGGGACCTTTGCGATCGGACAAGTTGAGAAGGAACAGTGGGTCCCGGCGTTGGACCGTCGCGTTCCGACAAACGGGTCTGCGGCTGCAGAGATAACGAGTGACGTGTTGTTGTACGGAGCCTCCGCGGCTGCAGGCGGCTGGGTGATCTTCGCGACCGCGACGTGTTGGAATCGCTACTCGCTCCACCGCTCGCGGGTGCGTCCGCTGTTGGAAGTGTTGTGGCCCTCGCTGTGGACGATTGGACTCACGGGGATGACAAAGGCTTGGAGCGGCCGGCCGCGACCGTATACGCGCGGTTCGCTCGGGTTCACGGGAGCAGACAGCGACCACCAATCGTTTCCTTCGGGACACACATCGACGGCAGCGGTACTGGTGACGGTGACCGTCTCGTCCGGTCTGCGGTTGGCAAAACGTCGACTACGCCCCCTACCGCGGCTCCTGATCGCCGCGGTAGGGGCTGAGCTATGGCATGGTAACGGCTTTCGATGAGAGTGCTGGCCGCAAAGCATCACTGGTCCGACATCCTCGTCGGTACTGCGATCGGGACCGGCATCGGCCTACTTCCGATCGCAACGGAGTCCGTCGGACTCGAGCTGGACCGCGAACAGGCGACCGTATCCGTCTCTCCGTGGCTCGCGGGAGGTCCCGGCGGCGCTCTGTCGGGGCGGTTCTAATCGGCGCGAACTCTCCGAACAGCGCCCTCAGGATGACGGTTGGCGGCCTGTCGGGTGAGGAACCGAGCGTCAACGCCGCTCTTGCATCTTTTCGCTGCGATGTGTTTCCGGCCCTTGGACACCTTGGACACCTTGGACGGGACCCTGACGATGTGCAGGGTCGGCCTTTGGCACCTCTTCGGCGTACTACAGCGGGGATGGATCTATCTCGGGAGCCGACCCAGGCGACGCTTAATGTGTCACGCCGTCGGTTCGTCCGACATCCTGGTCTTCAACGCAGACAAGGCAAGCGCTGGCGTCACCCACAGGTTCAGGATCGTCGAGCTGACGAGTCCGCCTAGGATGACGATCGCCATGGGGTATTCGATCTCGTGGCCAGCACGTGGTCCCACGACCACCAGGGGGAGGAGCGCCAGTCCTGTGGAAGCCGCGGTCATCACGATCGGAGCGAGTCGTTCGCGTGCAGCCCGGACGACCAACTCGACACCGAACGCTTGGCCTTCCTCGTCCTGAAGGTGGCGGAGGTGTGCGATCAACAGCACGCCGTTGCGGGCGGTGATGCCGATGACCGTGACGAAGCCGACGACGGTTCCCAGCGACACGACGCCTCCGGTTGCCGCAACCGCGGCCACAGCTCCGGCTGAGGACAACGGCAGGCTCAGCATCACGATCCCGGCGAGTCGCACCGACCGAAAATCCGCGAGCAGCACGAGGAAGATGAAGACGATGCTCAGCCCGCTTGCCCCGAGCATCACCCGCACCGACTCATCTCGAGCGATGTGTTCACCCGAGGTCTCGGCGTAGTGGCCGGCGGTGAACCGATGGAATGCGAGGGCTTCGTCGATGCGTTCCGCGGTCGCCGTGAGATCGGCACCCGGCTCGAGTTCGACCGTCACGTCAAGCTTCCGCGTGCCTCGGAGGTGGGTGATCCCCGTCTGCATCGGCCTCACGCGCACGTCGGCGATGTCGGCGAGCCGTACGGCCTTTCCTCCTCCAGCTCCGATCATCAGCCCACGGATGCTGGAGACGTCGCCGTGTTGTGAGGGGGGTGCTCGCACGACGATGTTGATCGGTTGCTGACCTCGCACGAAGGTGCCGACCGCGGTTCCTTGGATCAGCGTGGCGACCTCCGCTCGCACCGCACCGGGGTCAATGCCCAGCGCCGCGCAGCGCTCGAGGTTCGGGACGACCTCGACCTGCGGAACCATGGTGAGCGCACCTGCACTCGCATGCGAAACGCCCGGTACCGCTTCCAGCAAGGCCGCAACCTGCTCACCTTCGTAGGCGAGCACGCCGAGGTCCGGACCGAAGATCCGCACGATGATGGCTCCGGATCCTCCGGTGAGCACCTCGCGAACGCGCTCCTGCAGGTAGGTTTGCACGTCGCGATAGATACCCGGGTAGCCTTCGATGACCCCCGAAACCTCCTCCAGCGTCGCCTCCAGATCCGTATCCGGGTCAACGCTGATCCAAAGCTCGGCGAAGTTGGGCCCCACGACTTCGTCGGCGACTTCGGCCCGGCCGATGTGCGCGCCAAAGTTTCGGACGCCGTCGATGGCGAGCAGTTCTTGGCGCACGCGGTCGGCCGTTCGGGTCATCCCCGGGAGCGACGTGCCCGGCTTGCCAACCCAGTGCATCAGGAAGTCGTTCTCCGCGAAGTGCGGGAGAAAGGTCTGGTCGAGGCTTGTCCACGTTACCGCCGAGGTCCCGAGCAACACCGCCGTTGCCACGAGGACCGCCCGGGGATGGCGCAAGACGGAGCGGAGCATCCGGTCATAGACTCGTCGGAGCACCTGACTGAGCCCGGCTGACTTGTTGGTGTCTCGCTCGCCCGTGAGCAAGACCATCGAGAGGGCCGGCGTGATGGTGAGCGCGACGACCATCGATGCCAGGACCGCGATGCCGTACGCGAGCGCGAGGGGACGGAAGAACGCACCCGCCACCCCCGGGAGGAACAAGATGGGTACGAAGACGGAGACGACGATCATCGTCGCGTAGACGACGGCGCTTCTCACTTCGAGCGATGCGTCGAGGACCAGGCGAAAGATCACCCTCGGCGACCAGTCGCCCGTATGGGCTTGCAACCGTCGGTGGATGTTCTCGACGTCGATGATCGCGTCGTCGACCACCTCGCCCAAGGCGATGATGAGCCCCGCGAGCACCATGGTGTCGAGCGTGTAGCCGGCGAGTGTCAACGCCGTGGCCGCGGCGAGGAGAGACACGGGGATGGCGATGGCACTGATGAGTGCGGTCCGCCAATCCCACAGAAACACCACCAGAACGACCACGACCAGGGCAGTCCCAATGGCCATCGCCTCGCCCAGGTTCTGAAGTGCGCGCTCGATGAACCCAGCAGGGCGAAAGATGGTGGCGTCGAACTCGATACCGGGAAGTGCGGGCTGCAGTTCTTCGAGTGCTTGGTCGATGCCGCGCGTGACCTCCAAGGTGTTGGCACCGGGCTGCTTCTCGACGATGAGCAGCAGGCCCTCCCCGGTCGTGACCAGGGCGTCGCCGATCGGCGGCGCCGGTGCTTCGACGACCTCCGCCACGTCGTCCATGGTCACCGCAGGCCCCGAGCCGACCGCGACCGGCAGGCGTGACATCGTCGCGACGTCGATCGTGGGCAGGGGATGCACGACGGGCAGACGCTGGTTCGCGCCTTCGATGAACCCCCCGGCGGTTGGCGCGGCCGAACGCTGGCCCGCCGCAACGACGTCGCCCAACGCAACGCCGTGCGCGAGAAGCCGCGTGGTGTCGACACGGACTTGCAGCTCCCGCGTTCGCTCCCCCCAGATCGCCACATTGGCCACGCCGGGCACCGCCATCAGTCGAGGGCGGACTCCCCAGCGAACGACGTCGGTGAGCTCCATCTGGGAAAGGGCCTCGGACGCGACGCCGACCTTCAGCACGCGTGAGGTCGACGAAAGCGGCGGCAGGACCACGGGAGGCCGCGAGACGCTGGTCAACTTGGCCTGGGGGATCCGCTCGGCCACCAGCGCCCGCGCTTCCAGGACGTCGGTGCCTCGCTCGAAGATGAGGAGCACCGAGGAGAGACCTAGCACCGACTTCGACCGGATCTCTGTGACGCCTGGGGTCCCGACGAGCGCAGCTTCCAGCGGGTTGGTCACCAGCGCTTCGACGTCTTCCGAGGTCAGACCAGGCGCCTCGGTCTGAATCTCGACCCGGGGCGGCGCGAACTCGGGGAACGCATCGAAGGACGCCTGGCGTGTCGTGTAGATGCCCACGAGCACTAACACGATGGCGAAGGCGAGAACGACGAAGCGTCGTCGCAGACAGAATCCTACGAGTCCTCGCATCAGTGCCCCGGTTCGAACTCGGTTCCAAACAACTCGGCTGCGCCTACCGAAACCACGCACGATCCCGCGGCGGGGCCCCGACCGAGCACCGCGACACCTTCGACCGTCCGAGCGACGTCGACGGGAGCGCGCCGGAACGCGGTCTCGCTTTCACAAACGTAGACCCAGGTCGTACCGTTTGCGTCGTGGAAGATCGCTGAGGCGGGGATGCTTCGGACCGACGCCTCCGCTTCGGCGGGGACCGATACGATCACCCGTTCGCCCAACGCGAAGGCGGTTTCGTTCGCTGCAAGCTTGTAGTAGCGGTCGACCGTATTCGCGGCCGGCGTCGCGGTGGGCGGGCCAGGGACCGGCTCCACGCTCCTGCGGGCTGAGGTCGCGCCAAGCCCGGCGACCTCGGCGACGGTGGCGGATGCGACGCTCGTCAGATCGCCCGCGTAGAACTGGGCGCGAATCCACAGCGCATCGACGTCGACGATCTCGAACAGGGGTGCTCCACTGGCGACGGATTGACCTGACGCGACGGTCACTGACCGCAGGACACCTGCTGCCGGCGCGCGCACGGTCATCGTGACATCTGAGAGGAGAGGGGTCGCACGCGTGGTCCGGGAGCGGGCCTGCGCGGCTCTCAGCGCCGCCGCAGCGGTGTTCCTGCCTGCGGTCGCTTCCTCGACCGCGCGTTGGCTTCCAGCCCTTCCTTCCGCCAGCTTCTCTGCTCGTTCGAGCCGGAGCTCGGCGGCGATGAGGTCTGCCTTGGCCGACTCGACCTCTCGGTTGGCGATGGCCTTGGTGTCGCGGGCGGCAGGTGCGAGCGGGGTGAGCCGGGCGAGGACCTCTCCGGCCTCGACGGAGGTCCCCGGCACACCCTCGGTCAGCTCGCGGATCTGCCCGGCCAGCGGAGCGGAAATCAAGACGGCCGAGCCGGGGACGGCGATGACTTCAGCCGAGGCTTCGAGCGTGGCCGAGACCGGGCCCTCCTGGACCAGGACGGTCTCGATGCCGAGCCGAGTCACCGCTGCTGGGTCGAGCCGGACGAGGGTGAGGTCGCCCTCGTGGACCGGGTTCTCGACGTGGGCCGGACTGCTGTGCTCGGGGGCCGCGTCCGGCTTTGCGCACGCGAAGAACGTCGCACTCACGACGAGAAGCGCTGTAACCCGGGTCACGAGGCAACCTCCTTCGGTGCGTTCGCCTGGAGCTGTGCCCCGGTCGCTCGCTCGAGTTCCGCCCAGGCTCGGCGGACGTCTGCTTGAAGTTCGGCGGTTCGAAGTCGGGCGTCGGCGAGTTGTCGCAGCGCGTCCAAGACGGGGAGGTACGAGTCGTCACCCGTGTTGAACCTCAGCGAGGCGGCGTCGAAGGTGCGCTCCAGCGCTGGGACGATCGTCTGCGTGTAGCGATCCTCTGATTGCTGGGCTTGTTCAAACTGGCTGCGCGACGTCACGACCTCCAACACCACCTGCTGTCGCAGTCCTTCCACCCGGTGCCACGCCAGCGCGACCTCGGCCTCGGCTTTGGCCACGCCTCCGCGGTTTTGGTTGAACACCGGAAGCTCCACCGAGCCCCCGACCCGGGCCCCGACCGCGTCCGAGGTCCACTGCAGGTCGGCTTGCGCGGAGACGGAGAGGATTCGCCATCGCTCCCAGCCGGCACGGGCACCTGCGGCTTCGAGCTGGAGACGGGAGGCGCGAACGTCTGGCCTCGCGTCCTTTGCGACGCCGAGAAGCTCATCGAGTGCCGGTGCCTGCCGCGCGACACGAAGGTCGGTCGCGACCAGTGGAGGCAAAGGAGACACGCCGACCAGTGTTTCGAGTCGTGCGCGGCACAAGCCTCGCTGGGTCTTTGTCACCGACAAAGCATCGACGGCTCGCTCGGCGTCGGCGCGGACGGCATCGCCTTGCGCACCGGCCAACTCTCCCGTAACAACGCGGGTATCGGTCAGGTCAGCGAGCTCCTTGGCGAAGCCTGCGAGCTCGTCGCGAATCGTCTCCTGCCGTTGCGCGAGCAGGCAGTCGGCGTAGGCGACTCGGACATCGCGAACGAGGTCGAGGCCGGTCTGCACGAGGGATTCGGCCGCGGCCTCTTGAGCGCGTGCGGCGGCTTTGGTGCGTGCGGGCCTCTGCAGCAACGAGGTCAGCGGAACCAGCAACGTCGCGCTCGCGGAGATGGTCCCGAACGGACCGAGCACCGACAGCCGAGGGTTCTCGATCTGCCGCGCGATCTGGACATCGGCTTCCGCGGCTTGGAGTCGAGCGACGTCGGCCGCGAACGCAGGACTGTTCTGCAGCGCGAGTTCCGTCGCTTCTCGGGCATCGAGTTCGCCACCGACGGCGATGAGTGGCGATTCGTCAGTCTTTTCGGAGGTGGTGCTCAAGCCGGTCCGCGCCTCGAGATCTCGACGTGACCACGCTTGATCTTGCTCGGGACGGTGGGCGCAGCCGGTCGCCACGAGAAGGGCAATCGCGGCCCACGGGGCACCTCGGGGAGCCTTCTCGTAGCCCTCTCGGCGATGTCGCCGGGTATGACGCGCTGTCACGAGTACAAGCGTAGGCCCCGGACCCAAACGAAACCCAAACGGGCCGTTTCAGCCACTATCCGGGCATCTTGGCGCGTGGAAGGCGAATGCTCAGGTGGGCGCCCGGCTGCGTTCCGACGAAGGCGACCGAGCCTCGGTGCGCACGCGTCACGTGCTCCACCAGCGCCAACCCGATGCCGTGACCCGCGACGCCGCGAGCACCCCTGCCACGGAAGAACGGCTCGAACGCTCGCGCTCGTTGTCCTGCATCCAGTCCGGGCCCCTCGTCATCGATCCGAACTTCGACCTCGCCCGGTCTCTCGGTGACCTGAACGGCAATGGGTCCGTCGGAGAACTTTAGCGCGTTGTCGATCGCGTTCTTGACGACGATGGCTAGGAGCCCACCGTCGCCGAGGACGGTGCCATCCCCTTCGCACTGCAAGCTGACCCGCGTCGCGTCGGGCCCGAGCGTCTCGAGAGCCTCTTCGGCCACGACCGACATCGAGACCAGGGCATCTCGTTGGAGCGCTTGCTCTGGAGACGCGAGCACCAACAACCGCTCCAACAGTTGCCCAAGCTCCGCGGTCCGTTCAACCAGTGCTGGATAGACGGAATCCGGGCCCCGCTGTGCATCTGCTTCCGCGAGCAACTCGAGCTCGGTGCGTAGTTTCGTCAAAGGGGTACGCAGCTCATGGGCCGCGTCCGCGGAGAACCGGCGAGAACGATCGATCTCGCGCCCGAGCTTCACGAGGAGCGTGTCGAGGACCGCGACCACGGCGTTGACCTCCTCCGTGTCGGCACGGGGTAGGGCTGCGGTCGCGGGTGCGTTGGGGTCGACCCCTTCGAGGACCTCTCGCAGTCGGTGAAGAGGCCGGAGTGACCAACGACTGACCCAGAAGCCTGCGAAGACCCCGCCGATGAGAAGCACGAGAACCGAGATGAGTCCGCCGGTCAGCAGCGGTCCGCGATGCGCGAGCACGTCGGTCCGAGACTGTCCGACCAAGGCTACGAGTCCATGAGGCGCACTCGAGGCTTGGCAGACCAACCAGTGGTCTTCTGACTCCGCGTTGGGCTTGCAGCCGTCTGCCGTCGCAAGGTCCAGCTGCGGGCTGCCTGCAACGCGAACTCCATGCAGATACACCGTGATGGTGTCGCCGGCGTGGGAGAACTCGCGCACCTCGTCCTCGATATCCAAGTGACGGACGGACTCCACGGTCACAAGCTCCACCTCCAGCTCATCGATGAAGGCCTGCGCTTTGGAGAGCGCGCGTTGCTCGGCCATCGATGTTGCGCGAGCGTCGACGACGAAGAGGGACACGACCAGCGTCACCAACGAAGCGACCACAGCGGCGAGCGCCGAGGCCGTTGTGACCCGGTTGTGGAGCGAGCGCCTACCCAAGTGCGTATCCCTCCCCCCGAACGGTTCGGATCACGGCCTTGCCGAGCTTTCGGCGAATCCGACCCACCAACACCTCTAGCGAAGCCATCGCAGCTTCGTGGTCATCGCCCCACGCTTCCTCCAACACCTGGAGTCGCGAAACGACTCGGCCATCACGCGCCGAGAGACAGTCCAAGATCGTCCACTCGCGAGGCGTGAGGTCCACGGTGACCTGTTGGCGGGTCGCCTTCCGCCGCTCGAGGTCGAGTCCCACGTCTCCGATGCTCCGAACACTTCCGCCGGTTGCTGCGCGGCGGCGTCCGAGCGCGCGCACCCGGGCACGAAGCTCGGCAAGTGCGAACGGTTTGGCTAGATAGTCGTCTGCGCCTGCGTCGAGGCCGGCGACCCGATCTGCAACGGCAGCTTGCGCGGTGAGCAAGAGGATGGGCACCTCGTTGCCGGCCTTCCGCAACCATCGGCACAGCGACAGGCCCGACCCGTCCGGCAACCCCAGGTCGAGTACAACCACGTCGACCAACTCCTCCAGCGCGGCGCGGGCGTCTGCGAGGCATGGGGCTTCCTCGACACGATGGCCCTCGCTACGAAGGGACCGGCTCAGCAGGTCGAGTAGCTCAAGGTCGTCGTCGACAACAAGGATACGCATGGTGGTCCTGCCTTCGTCTCGGCGAACGTCCCGAGCTTACCCCCGAGATCGTGGGCTGTGTCTAAGAGAGGTCCTCGCTCCGCGAAAATCAGAAGAGGCTGAGGGGTTCTGGAGCGATAAACGCGGCGCGTGCGGCTCGAGCCCGAAGGCTCTGCTGGTCGTCGCCGAGCTCCAGCAGTGGGCCCTGACCGCTTGCACATCTCTGGCGGGCAACCAGCCCTCCCCGTAGAGGTCCAGTGCGAGGGGCCAGGCGCCCTCGTGGGCGCGCGTCAGACCTTTCAGCGTCCAGGTCCCGATGTCGAAGCTGTCCCCGGGGACCTCCGTCTCGTTGATGTAGATCGCGTCCGAACCCCCTCGACAACCGGTAACGACGGCTGACAGATGCCCCAGCCGTCACCCAACGAAAGATCAAGTCCTGCTCCGAACTCGTCGCCACAACATCGCCAGCAGGGCAAGCCAGCTCCGCCCCCTGAAGCGATGACACCCACCGCAACAGCACCGGGGAAGGGTGGGACCCAGTTGACAACCTCGTCGTCCAACGTGTCCGGCTCACGAACGAGCGCCTGAGGAAGCGTCTCTGTCAGGTCGTAGGAAGGAAGTAGCACCACAGCATCACGCACCCCCGCTCCGGCCGGCTTTCAGCTGCGCTGAACCTCCGGAGGCTGAGGGTCCGATATGAGGACGATCGTACTTGCCAACTGCCCAACTACCGCAGGTTCCCCAGGGCGCCGGGACGATAACACTCGCCACACACCTGAACACCCGCCGTTTCAGAACCTCGTTTTTCGGGCCTATCTGCCGCCCCAAGGCCTGTCTCT
>OJGU01000906.1_pt1 | contig 13590 bp, 10 predicted proteins | sample 1594741 | NCBI WGS metagenome assembly OJGU01 (sample SAMN05416841, study PRJEB24817) | seawater metagenome | isolation source: Sea water | place: Canada:Atlantic | collected 2013-07 | reverse complement strand
TCGTCGGCAGCGTCAGATGTGTATAAGAGACAGCCCACAACGAACACAAACTCGACCGAACGCTCCGAATCATCGTCGGCATCGCCGTCCTCTCCCTGGCATTCGTCGGCCCCAAGACGGGGTGGGCGTACTTGGGCCTGGTACCTCTCCTCACCGGGCTGTTGGGCTCGTGCCCGCTGTACACGCTCTTCGGTGTCTCCTCGTGCAAGATTCGCACGCAGTAGACGACTCGGAATTGCTGCGGGCGCTCGCCGGCGGAGGCCGCGATGCGTTCGTCGCACTCGTCCACCAGCATGGCGCTGCGGTTCATCGGCTCGCAGTCGCCATGACTGGCAGCCGGGCGGCGGCCGACGATGTCTCGCAGGAAGCGTTTCTGGCGGCCTGGCGCTTTGCGCCGTCGTTCCGCGGTGGCTCCGCTCGGGCGTGGCTTCTCAGGATCACCCGCAATGCAGTCCATCGTTCGCGACGACGGCGGGTCGGCGAGCCCAGCCACCAGGAACCGCTGGACGAGCTCGCCATCACGGCAGGGTGGGGCGACCGAGCGCAGTCGCCGGACTTCGAACGAGCGTTGGAGAGCCGCGAGCTGTTGGGCCGCGCGCTGAGCAGCCTGCAGACGAGCGACCAAGAGATTCTGACCCTGATCGAACTCGAGGGGATGACTCTCGCAGAGGGTGCATCCATGCTCGAGCTTGAGATCCCCGCCCTCAAGAGTCGATTGCACAGGGCGAGACTTCGCCTGCTGGCCGCGGTACGGGAGTTGACGTCATGAAGGGCGAACGAGAGGTCGGAGGCCTGTGGTGCAGTGAAGTGCTCGCGCTTCTGTACGACTACCTGGACGACGAGCTGCACAGTGCCGAGCGAAGCCGCGTCGAAGCGCACTTGTCCGGTTGTTCGGTGTGCGCGGGCTTTGGTGGAGAAGCCGGAGCTGTGGCACAAGCCGTTCGGACTCAGCTCGCACACCCGGACCCGGTCTCGGGTGAGGTCGAGGCGAAACTGCTCGGACTGATGGACGGCGTCGCGAAGGACTGACCCGCGGCAGCTCGCTTCCCCGGCCCACAGAACGGGCGGACGGCTACTCCAGTGGGGCCGGCTTGCCGAGTCGCTTGGGCGCCGGCCGACCTTGGGTGACCGCCGCCGGGGTTTCGTCGGGGTGCTCCGCGACGGCCTTCGGCGCGGGTTGGCTCTGGGCGGCGAGCGCCTGCACGAGCTGCGTGATCTTGTTCCCCAGATCAGCGTCGCCTCCGGCCGCCTCCTTGCGACCGGCGAGGAGCTCGATCGGAACCGGCACGACGATCTTCGAAGCTGGCTCGGCCGCCATCTCCGTGAGGGTCTGAAACATCCGCAGCTGCATCGCGCCGGGGTGCTTCGAGATGGTCTCGGCCGCGGCGGTCAGCTGCTTGGCGGCCTGCAGCTCGCCCTCGGCGGCGATGACCTTGGCGCGGCGCTCTCGCTCGGCCTCGGCTTGCCGAGCCATGGCTCGCTTCATCTCCTGCGGCAGCATGATGTCGCGGAGCTCGACCGCGGAGATATCGATGCCCCACTGTTCGGTGCGCGCATCGAGGATCGAGCGGACCTCTTCGTTGATCGCTTCGCGGTGGGCGAGGATCTCATCGAGGTCCATCCGACCGATGACCGCTCGCAGCGTGGTCGCGGCGAGCTGCAGCGTGGCCGGCATGTACTCCTCGACGTCGAGGATGGCATGCGAGGGGGACTCGACCGTGATGTAGACGACGGCGTCCACGACGATCGAGATGTTGTCCTTGGTGATGACCTCCTGGGGAGGGATCTGGACGACCTTGGTACGCAGGTCGACGACCCGAGGCCGGTCGATACCGAGCGGGAACAGCAAGACCATGCCCGGGCCGGCGAGCTTCTTCTGCGCCCGCCCGAGCCGGAACACCACCGCGCGCTCGTACTCCTTGAGGATGCGAACGCCTGAGGAGGCGATCGCCAAGACGACCACGAGGACGATGAGGAGTCCCGGAAACACGAGTGCAGACTACCGAAGGGGGAGAGGGCCTTCTTCGAACTCCATCGAGTCGATGTCGAGCTCGGGCGCGGACAGCTCGACGTTCTCGAACACACCGGCCAGCTCGGGGTTTTCCATCGACAGCGCATCGAGGCTGTCCGCGTCTTTCACGACCCAGTCCGAGTGGCTGTAGAACTTGACCGACCGGCCCTGCGCGTTGGTGAACTCGAGGCACAACTCGAACGGCTCGGGGGCTTCGCCGGCGCACTTCCACGTGCGCGCCTTCACCTCGCCGCGGACGCGGTCTTGGGGGAAGAACAACTTGAGCTGGCTGCCCTCCAGGCGCCAACCGAACGCCTCGAGCGCATGACGCCACCTGGAGCCGCGGCCGACGATGCCGAACTGCTGGCCGTCTCGGTCGAGGATGACGACGTGACCGATCATGTCGCGGGACGTCTCGGGCATGCGCTCGATCCAGACCTGGTTCACGAGGTCGCGGGTGCCCGCGGCGTCTTCGTCGCTCGAGGAGAGCAGGGAGTAGGTTCCGAAACCGAGTGCAGCGACGGCACCCATCGCGAGGGCAGCTTTGAGCTTGGCCATGGCAGCAGCGTACCAGCTCGGCTCGGCGGCTATTCCCGGGGTCTCGGAAGAATGACCAGCCGGCCGACGGACCGTCTGTGCCGGCGCCGGGCTCGCGCTCCGTGGTAGCCTGATTGCTGCGTGTCAGCCCCTTCGGTTGCCCAAGTCGACGACGCACTCGACGAGCTCGTCAATCAGTTCTCGGACCCGCTCTCGTTTCTACGAGAGCTCGTTCAGAACGCCATTGACGCCGGCAGTCACGAGGTGGAAATCACCACTTCGTTCGAGCCCAAAGGTGAGGCCGGGACCGCCGTGGTTGCCGTCTCCGACTGGGGCGGCGGCATGAGTCGCGAGATCATCGAGACCAAGCTGACCCGCTTGTTCTCCTCCCAAAAAGATGGAGACCGGACCAAGATCGGCAAGTTCGGGATCGGGTTTGTCTCGGTGTTTGCCATCGGTCCGGAAGTCGTCTGCGTGGACACAGCGCGCGACGGAGAGGCGTGGCGGGTCCTCTTCGATGAGAAGCGTGCGTTCCGACTGCTCCGGTTGGATGAGCCGATCGAGGGGACGACCATCCGGGTCTACAAGTCGATGTCCGCGCAGGAGTTCAGCGGGTTTGAGCTCGCGGTGCGCAAGACCGTCACCTATTGGTGCAAGCACGCGGTGTGCGACATCCGCGTGGATGGCCATCCCATCGCGGTGCCGTTTACATACTCCAACCCCTGCAGCGTCGAGCACGACGATGGCTACTCCAGGATCGCGGCGTCCCATCCCGCAGGCGCGGACACTTTCTTGGGGCTGTACAACGGCGGCCTGACGCTGGTCGAGCTCGGCAAGAGCCCCCATCCTGGCATTCTCGTTCGAGCCTGGAGTCCTCACCTCGAGCACACGCTGACCCGGGACGCGGTCATCGAGGACGAAGGCCACGCGCGCGTGATGGAAGCGATCGCGGACACGGTGCACGGACCGCTGGCGATGCGCGCGTTCGAGACGTTGGAGACCGAGCTTCAGAACACCATCCCGAGCCCGTGGCGCAACCATCTCCACGCGTGCGTGCGGTGGCATGTCGAGAACGGCCTGCGCCCACGGACCCGAGATGCGGTGGCCGATCGCACGGTCGCGCTCACTCCGACCGGACGGCGATTGTCGTTTGGGCGGCTGCTGAAGGGGGTCGAGGATGACACCGTGTTCGCGACGCGGATACGCGGGCCCCTGAGTGACGCCGTCGAGGCGGCTGGAAAAACGGTCGCGCACGCAGGGATCCTCGCGGAGGACGGAGCCCTCCTTCGGTCGCTGGGACGCTTCGGGGCTGGGTTTGCGTTCGATGTTCTCGAATCGCACTGGGCGCTACCGCTGCCGCTGCGCGACGCGTCTGAACACGCGGCCCTCGATCCTCTCGCCGAGGCGACACGTTCGGTCTTCGCAGAGGCCGGGCACAAGGTCTCCGAGGTCCGCTTTGGGCACTTCGATTATCCGGGCTCCAGCCTTGCCGCTCAGGTCGCGGTGTCACAGGCGGACCCGTTCTCGCTGACCCCGCTTCAGGATCTCAAGACGCTCGGTCGCGGATTCTTCGCCCGGTCTCGGCCGGTGATCGTCAATGCGGATCACCCCGCAACCCAAGCTCTGGGGCCCCTCGCACAACGCGATCTGCCGCTCGCCGCCTACATGTTGGCGAAGTTGTTCTTCGTGGGGAGTGGATTGACCCCGCGCATCGACGGCGAGCTTGCGGTGGCCGCTCACGAGCTGGAGGCGCCATGAGTTCCGAAGACATCTTGGCCCTGCTCGCGGCTGAAGGCGAAATCGAGGCCACCGGTGGCTTCAGCATCGACAAGGCAAAGGCGCGAGAAAAAATGCGCCAATTCCAGCTCTCCGACCCTCGCCAGTACGTGCTCATGCTCGTGCAGGCGGCCGTGCATCAGGGAGCGACGCACATCGAGTTCCAGATCGATGCCGATGACATGGAGGTGTGGTTCGACGGGGAGGGCTACTCGAAGGCCGACCTCGACGACCTGTTCGTCTCGATGTTTGGCGACCGTGGGCAGAGCAACCTGCGCTCGCGGCAGGAGCTGGCGATCGCGCTCAACGGTGCGCTGGCGCTCAATCCCCGCTGGGTCAAGGTGTGGAGCCACCGCGGGCAGGAGGCCGCCTCGTTGCAGCTTCGTCCTGGCCCCGAATCGCTCGACGCCGCCAAGGCTTGTCCGCTCCGAGACGAGCGCGGGACGACGGTGCACGTCAAGCAACGCTTCCGACCCGGCTTGGCGCTGCGGTTCGTCAAGAACCTGCAGGGGACGATCGCCGAGGAGGCTATCCTCAAGGAGCGGGTTCGCTACGCCGAACTCCCGATCATTCTCGACGGCGGCCGCATCTCGTCGGGCCTCCGCTTGGGGACCGTCGCCGGTCGCATCGACGTCGAAGGCCAGGGAATGCGAGGCTTCTGCGGGTTTCTCGTCGAGCACGACCCTCCGCTGGCGACGCTGGAAGTCCTCAACGCCGGCGTCTGGCTGGCGACGCATCCTCTGCCGTCGTTTCCGGCCGGCTTCGTCGCGATGGTCGACAGCCACGCCTTGCGAAAGGACGTCTCTCAGACCGACGTGGTCCGTGACGATGCGTACACGGCGGTTCTCGGCCGGCTGTCCGTCGCGCTTGAACGCTCGTTGCTCTCGATGGCCGAGATGTTCCGGGATGAGCCCCACAAGTGGGAGGCGCTTCCGAGCGCACTTCGGTCTCGGATGCCGACCTGGATCGCGGAGCGGGTCAGCGCGCCGTGGCGGCTCAAGGTGATCGGGGACGTGCTGCCGCTGTACTTCGAGCTCCCCGTCTGGCAACGACTCGGTGGCGACTGGATCAGCACCAACGCGTTGCGCGGAAAGGGCCACGTCGACTTCGTGTCCCGTCCCCGCGGAGACCGAGAAGGCTTTGCCGGGGCGATTCGCGCGGAGTCCGAGTCGCTACGATCCGCGCTTCGAGAGATGTTCGGCAAGTCACTGCGGGACCGAACCTCGGCGTATGAGTCGGCCGCCGAGCGGGCCCAGGAGAAGGCCAAGCTGTTCGCCCGTGACTGGAGCACGACGCTCGGCGACGGGCTGTACCTCGCTCGGGAGCCGATCACGGCAGAGGGCATCGAGGGCGAGGTCGGGATCAGGCGCAGCGACCGAGAGGAGTCGGTCGTGCAGTTGGTGTACCGAGGCAAGCTGCTCGAGACGATCGTGCTCAAGCGGTCAACGCTGTACATCCCAGGGTTTGTTGCCGTTGTGGAGGCCGACTTCGAGCCAACCCGAGACTGGACACGCTCGCGACGCAACGAATCGCTCGCGCGCGGACTGCAAGCAGTCGCCGAGGCCACGATGCGCGCATTCGAGTCGGTGGGGCGAACGGTCGCCGTCTCGGCCGAGCCTGCCCTCGTTCCGACGCTCGTGACACTCGCCGCGCTGGTGTGCCGGCCGAGCTTCGGTCGGTCGTTCTACATGGCTGCGGGGTTCAGCAAGCAGCGGGCGGCACGCTGGGTGAACAAGTTCGGCGAGTGCGGACTCCGAGACCCGTTCGAGCAGGAACACCCGTTGCTCAAGCTGCCGTTGTACCCCCAGCTCGCGGGCTCACCGTGGTCGTTGATGCAGCTGCGCGAGACCCACTCGGCCAAGTACCCCGTGAAGGTGTTGTTGGCCGGCAAGCAACGCACCGGGGAATTCGAGGGCTACGTCATCTGCGACAAGGCGAGCCGCGTGCTGCTGCGACGGGTCCTGGGCTCGGATGCCGTCGTCGCCGCCGAGGAGGCGTACGCCGCCGATGTCGCGGCGGACGCGTGGCGAAGCAAGCCTGCCGAGCCCTTCGAGCTGCTCGGTGAGACCACGCAATCCGTGAGGTTCGCCGCACAGGGCATGGATGTGAAGGCCGGGGTTCTCGTGGGTGCCCGGGCTGGGGACCGCTCCAATGGGCGGGCGAGCGTCCGCGTGATGAAGGAACGCCGCTCGGTCGAGTTCATCGGGCTTCCGTGTGCGATCGAGGGGGTCGTGATGGTGGTCGACTGGGACGAGGCTCCTGTGAAGCCCGACTTCTCGAGCTTGCTCAGCAAGGCTCATGCGGTGCTGCAGAAGGTGGTGGATCTCGCTCCAGCGGAGCTGTTCCTCGAGATGTTCGCGACCCGGAACACTCGCGGCGACGACACGCTGTGGCGCTCGGCTCTCCGGCACATCGCGCTCGCGCCGTTCCAACAGCCTGACTGGCTGCAGGCGTTCAACCGTTGCCACGACATTCACGGGGCCTCGGCTGCGACCGAGCGTATGGTGACGCTGCTGCGCCTGGCCGCTCAGGGGGAAGAGCCGATCTCCGCCGAGGCCGTCGGTGCGCTGTTCGAGGGCACCCCGTCGCCAATCCCTCCCGAGGCCGATGCGGGACTCGAGGCACTCGTCCGCGCGATCGGGCCGGTGTGGGCGGAGCTTCGGGAAGTCTCGATGTTGCGGGCGTTCTACGACACCTGCTCGATCGCGGCTGTGCTCGCGGATCTGGACCGTCACGACAAGGCGCTGGTGATGGACGCCGCCAATCTGCCCAAAGCCGTGGCCGGGGGCATCCCGCGGGTCGTGCTGGTCGCGACGAAGGACGAACACGACGTTCTTCGCCGCATCTTCGGCCACCGTTCGCTTGCGGACGGCCGAGCCTGGTTCGATCGTTGGCAAGCTCGAGAGGCGTTCGAGCAACAGGCGAAGGTCGAGCTGGAGCTGCCCGAGCATGAGGTTCTGGTGAAGGTCGAAGCGCAGGGGGAGCTGCAGGGACAGATCGGGATCCCGCGCGCGCTCCCGGGGGGCCCGAGCGCGAGCATCGTCGCATGCCGACGCCGACGCCGTGTTTGTGACGTGATGGTCGCGGAGGCTCAGGGGTCCTTCGTGGGCGTGCTGCAATTGGACTCCTTTGGGGCCGGGCGTGGATTCACGTCGCTGTCCGAGAAACACATCATCCAAATCGCGGCCGCATGCCAGGAAGCGTGGCCGCGCTTGGCGGAGGCGCTGCGCGTCGCGTGGCCCGAACTCGACGATGAGGAGCGAGGCTGGGCACGAGGCTGGGGCCGGTTGTTGCTGGAGCTGATGGTTGGAGATCGCGGCAGACGTGCACTGAAGGAGACGGGTCCAGCGGCGCTCGTCGACCTGCGACTGTTCCAGCATCTCGACGGCACCTTTTGGGAGCTCGATGCGATCCTCGAACTCAGCGCTCGCGACGAGCAGGTGTATTGGACCGAGGCCACTTCGGATGAGGGCGAAGCCCTACCGCGGCTCGTCTTGTGCGCGTACCCCAACGTGAAGCCCGTGCTCGAGGCGTTGTTGGGCGAGGTTGTCGACTACGACGAGTTCCGGCGACACCGACGCCTGCGCGAGGGGAACCGCAGGTCGGCACCCGACATGCCGAAGCGCCACCTGGACGCTGTGGAGGTCATCGAAGTCTCTGGCCGTGGTCTGACGGGGCAGCTGTGGATCGATCAAATGCTCGATGATGGGGCTGTCGCGCTGGGGGATGCCGAGAAGATCGCCGGCTACTGTGATGTGTCGGCTCTGTTCGTCGTGGGCGGGGCGGTCCATGGACCCGCGGTCTCGATCGATGCGGGGTGGGAGTTCGCGTCACTGGATGCTCGCGGCAGCGACTATCTCCAGCAGAAGGCTCGCGAGATGTACGAGCGAGTGCATGAGCGGTTTGACCCGCTGGCCTCCGATCGGTCGTTTTCCTGGCTTCGGGACCGAAGCGTCCTGCGAGGTTTGGTCGAGCGCATGCACGAGCACTGGGGTTCCGGGCGCAAGCCGAAGGATGGAACGACGCGGAGGCTGTACAAGTCGCTGAAGACTGTTCCTCTGTTCGAGCTCCTGAACGGCCGGAGTGTGTCGCTGGATCAGCGCGAGAAGCTGAACCAGCCAGCGCCGGCACCAGAATGGACCCTCGAGACCAAGCCCGAGTCCAAGCCCAAGTCCAAGCCGAGACCCGAGGCTGCTCCCCAGCCCGAAGCTGCACCCGCACCCGCACCCGCACCCGAGCCCGAGCCGATCGCCCCCCCGACACCCGACGCCATCCTGCTCGATGCCGTTCGCACCGAGCTGCGGATCGTTCGGCGGGGGTCACCGGGCATGTTCAGCAACGCGATGCTCGACCTGCTTCGGGTTACGGATGAGCGATCCTCGGTCTTGGCCGAGTTCACCGACGGAGTCGTGTTCATCAACGTGCGGCACCCCGTCGCCAAGCTTGCCCGCAACGGTCCGCCCGAGGTACGCGCCCGCTACGTGTCGATCGTCGCCTCCTCGGTGTTCTCGGCGTTCAACGCCGGGCTCGAAGAGGTGACCGACGAGCACGAGGTCGAGTTCCATCGACTGCACGCGCAGCACCTGGCGACATGAAAAACGCCGCACGCCTGTGACAGGCGAGCGGCGTCGTTCAAGACCGGGCGGACCGGGAGCGGCTAGGCGCCGGCGGCAACGGCTCCGGCGAAGAGCGTGAACATCATGACGACGGCAAGGACGGCGAACACGTAGACCAGCGACGACACCATTCCGATGATCATCGCGGCGGTGGACGTGCCCGAGGGCTGCATCCCCATGCTGCGGTAGTTGCGACGGATGCTGTTGGCTTTCAGCCACGACAGCGGTCCAGTGACGAAGCCGAAGCCGAGCCAGAATCCAACGATGGAGACGATGAGCCACGTGTTGGACTGGTCGTTCAGCTCCTTGATCCGGGGGTCGGCCATCGGCGCGGCGTAGGCACCGGGTGGGGCGTACCCGGGTCCCGGAGGTGGCGCTCCGTAGGCACCGGGTCCGGGCGGCTGCGGATAGTGAGCCTGCCCTGGGGGCGGCTGCGGTGCGCCGTAGTGGCCCGGATGTTGGCCCGGATGTTGGCCCGGATGTTGGCCCGGATGTTGGCCAGGCTGCGGCTGCCCGGCCTGAGGGGCTCCAGGATGACCAGGTTGTTGCGGGTAGCCGTGCGGGTTCTGGTTCAAAGCTCAACCAGTGTAGGGAGATGGGACGGGTCCGGCCAGGCTGACTCCGGAAAAACTCCTACATCACGACCGCGTACTCGCGGCCCGTCTCGATCGCCCAGCCGTCCATTTTGGTCCGCATCATGAGCTTGGCGCGGTGCAGCTGGGTTTTGACGGTGCCCAGGGGCAGGCCGAAGTGGTCGGCGATGTCGCGGTAGGGCACGTGCCGCAGGAAGTGCATCTCGAGGACCTCGCGATACCGGTCGGGCAGCTTGGCGAGCGCGCGATCCATGTCTTCTCGCAGGTCGGACTGGGTCGAGGAGAACTCGCCGAGCGCCGCTTCTGCCGTGTTTTCGAACCCTTCGGGCAGGCTGGAGTGCCGCGGGACCCGGTTGGTGTGGTTGAGGAAGGCGTAGTACGCGATGCGATGGACCCAGGTGGAGAACCGCGCCCGGCCTTCGAATCGTGGCAGGCCCTTGTAGGCCCGCAGGAACGCCTCTTGGGTGAGATCCTCGGTCAGGACGCGATCGCCTCGGGTGAGACGAAGCAGCAGTGCGCGGATGCGCGGCTCGTTGCGCCGCATCAGCTCCCCAAAGGCCTCGGTGCTGTCCTCATCGACAGCCTGTCGGACGAGGTCCTCATCCTCCGTGGTCCGTAGTGGGAAAGCGCAGCGTGCGTGGGGCCGCGCTGGGGAATGTGTCCGTCCGGAAAGCCTCATCTCGGCAGGGGAAGTACCCAGCCGCCTTCAGACCAATTGCGTCCGATTTCATTTTTCTTGAATCCTTCTGAAATCGGCCGCCACGCGCGTCTTGCGGCCGCTCAGGGGCCGGTCGTATGGTCCACGCATGGCTCGAAGCGCGTTTTTGTTGGCGATCCTGCTCGCCGCCGGTTGTGACTCTGGGGACAAGTCCGTCACGGAGGTCCTCGCGGAGTCCGACAAGAAGGAGGCGGACAAGAAGGCCAAGGCCGAGGCGGAGCGGAAGGCTGCCACGCCGAAGAAGGACCCGAACGCGCTGGAGATGCCCTGGAGTGTCGACGCGATGAAGGACGGCCTGCCGATGGGTCTCACCTTGGAGTACGCCGTCTCCGGAACCGACGCGAAGGGCAAGCCGGTCGAGGACACGTACCAGGCGGTCGTCAAGGCGACGAACCCCGGCGGCGTTGGAGTCGTTGCGTTCCACACCAGCGCGAAAGGGGAGGCGGCCAAGCAGCTTCAGACCGTGGACTGGAGCAAGTACTCGCCGTTCTTTGCGGTCGAGCGGCCGGAGATGACCCTCGTCCGCAAGGAGTCGGTCACGGTCCCCGCCGGAACGTTCGACACGGTCGTCGTGGAGCTCAAGGGATTCTTCGGAGCCCACCGCACCGTGTGGATGGTTGCGGACAAGCCCGGCGTCTACGCCAAAGTCGTCGACCATCCCAACGCATCCGAAGCCGAAGATGCGACCGATCGAACCTACACGCTCACGTCGATGGAGACGAAGAAGTAGGCGCCATGGAAGTCACGGCGTTCGCGGAGCAGGTGCTGGTCGGCCGTTCGCTCGCCGACAAGCTGCTCGCGCCGCCGGTACTGACCGACGACGCGCCGGTTTGGCGCGGCCGGTTGCCGAGGGAGCCAGGCCGGGCGCCCGAGCTTGCGTTGTGTGCGGGCCGGACACCGACAACGCCGCTTCACGTTCCGGACGACGCGGCGCAGCGAGGGGCGTTGCTTCACGCCTTCGCCAACCACGAGCTGCTGGCGATCGAACTCCTCGCGCAGGCGCTGCTTCGTCTCCCCGATGCGCCGCCAGCCTTTCGTCGCGGCTTGGTGCAGACACTGCGCGAGGAGCAGACGCACCTGCAACTGTACCTCGACCGGATGCGCACGCTCGGGGTTGAGTTTGGGTCACGGCCGCTGAGCGGCTTCTTCTGGCGGGCGATGTCCGGTGTCGAGACCGCGTCGGGCTTCGTTGCGCATCTGAGCCTCACGTTCGAGCAAGCCAACCTGGACTTCGCGGAGCACTACCGGCGCGGCTTTGCGGAGATGGGAGACCACGAGACCGCGGCGGTGCTGCAGACCGTGCTCGACGATGAGATCGGCCACGTCGCGCTTGGCCTTCGCTGGTTCGAGCGGTGGAAGGATCCGGACACGTCGTTGTTCGACGCCCACGACAACGCCCTGGTGGGCCAGCTTCAGATCATTCGTGCCAAAGGCGCCGGGTTTGATGCGGGGCCTCGGCGGAAAGCTGGACTCCCCGACGCCTATATCGAGCGATTGCGGACCTGTGGCGGCAGCAAGGGGAGCGCTGCGCGGGTGTTTTGGTTCAACGGCGCGGCCGAGCAAGAGGTGGAGCACGGGCTTCGGCACACGCCGCGTCGCTCTGCGCTGGCGGCTGTGGCCGACCTGGAGACGGTGCCGATGTTCTTTGCGGCGGCCTCCGACGTGGTGTTGGTGCGTCGCGAACCTCGGCTGGCATTCCTCGAGCAGCTCGGCGAGGCCGGGTTCGTGCTGCCGCGATTCGAGACGGCCGAGCTCGAACGCAGTCCTTGGCCTGCGCCGAGCTCCCTCGGGGCGCTCCGTGAACTTCGCCCCTGGGCGGCATCTCCTCGCGCAAGCGCATTCGGGGCGACTGCGCGGGTCCGCATCCCGGATCCGGACAACGGCGCGGTCTGGAAGGACGAGCTGCGCCCGCTGTATGACAAGCGCTTCGCGGTGGAGCTTGCCGATCGCATCGAACCCGATGCCGCGTGGACCGAGCCGCACCTGCGCTCGCGTGTCGTCGCCTCCCTCGCTGAACTGGAAGGGCTGCGCAGCGAGTTTGAGACGCTGGGGTACGCGACGCGCGTGAAGCCAGCGTTTGGAGCCGCGGGGCGGGGCCATCGAGTCTATTGCGGGCAGGCCGATGACGTTGTGTTTGTCGAGGCGCTCCTGCGTCGGGCGGGAGGGGTGGTGGTCGAGCCCGAGTTCGAGGTGGTGGCGCAGTTCTCCATTCGGCTCCTCGTCGAGGCGGTGGGAGCGAGCGTGCTGGGCATCGGTCGATGTGGAAGCACCGCGGCGGGCCAGTTCGTGTACGCAGCCATCGGTTCGGCCGACGTTGGCTTGTCCTCCGAGGTCCGGCGATGGCTCCGTGGCAATGGCGACGACCCCAAGCGCCTCGACCGGATGGCACGCGCGGTGGCGGACGTCGTGGGGGAGGCAGCATCTTCGAGGGGGTTTCGCGGACCCGCAGGTGTGGATGCGCTGCTGGTCCGGACCGACTCAGGTCTTCGACTGCGGCCGTTGGTCGACCTCAACCCTCGTTACACCATGGGGCACGTGGCGCAGGCGCTGCGGTCTCATGTCTCGACGCGGGCGTACGCGGTGTTGGCCGCGACCACCCTGGCAGAGGCAGGCGGGGACTTCGCTTCCTGGGCTTCCGCGACCGCCCCGGCGAGTTTCGAGGCGCGCGATGGCACGCGACGCTTGGTCTCGGGCGTCCAGCATCTGACCGACCCGCACAGCGCCGAGAAGCTGGTGCTCTCCCTGAGCGCGGCCGGGTCGGTGTCCGATGCACTCAGCGCTGTGTTCGACCGTCGATCGCAAGCTCCGCGAAACCACCGCAGTCCTCGGACTCGTGCTCTCGAAACCTGATCCGGATCTGGTTGCCCAACGCCCCGCCCGTGTCGAGGACGATGTCGGGGTCGGGGGTGCCGGACAGATCGAGCTCCTCTTCGAACACCACCGAACCAGATTGGTCGACGATCTCCAGCGTCGCCGCCTCGAAGCCGAAGCCTTCACGGAAGTCTGGGTTGGCGTGCATCGAGTTGGAGATGAGCGCGACGCCGTCGATGCAATGATCGAACTGCGTGTACCACTCGAAGGTGGACTCGACGCCGTCCTTTGAGGGTCCGGCGGAGAACCACGAAGTCCCCACGTTGCCGTCGATCGCGAGGTCGGCTTCGTAGGCGGGGCCGAGCAACGTGTCGAAGACCGACGAGGCGAGGACCTCGCCACTTTGGGTGATGTTGGAGGTGTCGCCGGCACATCCGGCCGGAGGCTCGCCGGTCGACTCGTCGTCGCCCGTCGAGCTCGCCGAGGGATCGGTGGTCTGTCTCTTATACACATCTGACGCTGCCGACG
>OJGU01000905.1_pt1 | contig 13609 bp, 15 predicted proteins | sample 1594741 | NCBI WGS metagenome assembly OJGU01 (sample SAMN05416841, study PRJEB24817) | seawater metagenome | isolation source: Sea water | place: Canada:Atlantic | collected 2013-07 | reverse complement strand
AAGCTGAAAGACCGGCAGAAGGTCGAGATCGTCAGCATGGACATGTGGAACCCCTACCGGGCAGCGGTCAAGGCTGTGCTGCCCCAGGCCCGTATCGTGGTCGATAAGTTCCATGTGGTGCGCATGGCCAACGATGCCCTAGAGAGAGTGCGCAAGGGCCTCAGAAAGGAGCTGAAACCGTCCCAGAGCCGGACTCTCAAGGGAGACCGGAAAATCCTGCTGAAACGCGCTCACGAAGTCTCAGACCGGGAGCGCCTCATCATGGAGACCTGGACAGGCGCGTTCCCGCAACTGCTGGCCGCCTACGAGCACAAGGAGCGCTTCTACGGCATCTGGGACGCCACCACACGGCTCCAGGCAGAAGCCGCCCTGGACGAGTGGATAGCCACCATCCCGAAGGGCCAAAAGGAAGTCTGGAGCGATCTGGTCAGGGCAGTGGGAAACTGGCGCGAAGAGACCATGACCTACTTCGAGACGGACATGCCCGTCACCAACGCTTACACGGAGTCCATCAACCGACTGGCCAAGGACAAGAACCGTGAAGGGCGCGGTTACTCCTTCGAGGTGATGCGGGCACGAATGCTCTACACCACGAAGCACAAGAAGAAGGCACCGACTGCGAAGGTCTCTCCTTTCTACAAGAAAACCATCGGTTACGGACTGCCGGACTTCGCAGAGGAACTCAACTACGGGGTCGATCTATCAACCATCTGAGGGAGGTATCAGGTTGGTGGGGTGAAGGTGCCCCATCAACCATTAAATCCGTATACCCCAAAATAGAAAGACAAGGCAGCTTTGTGGCCATCCAGGCGTTTTAACTCCTCCCATAGCGTCTCATAATCCTTATTTTTGTTAAGATCATAGGTAACTATGAAAACAGCCATGGAGATCTCCTGGATGGTTCTAGGGGGTATACATGTCCACATGTAATGGAATACTATCCGTTACGCTGAAAGGCTATACGCAAACGTATTACAGTAAAAAAAGAGGCGGTCACCGTCCAAAGTCCTGATATAAAGCTTCCGATCTAGGAATAGTGCAGCGCTGATCAATCTGACTTGATTAGCGCTTATTCCACGTCTTCTCGCCTACTTCTTCCATCCCTGTACTGATTCTTATCGGTTTGGCCAACTACGCCAATGAGCACATACATACTCCTGGCAACCGAATCGAACCCGCTGATACGCATGCACAAAAACGCCAAATTCAGGCTGCAACATCGTAGTCATGGTCAATACCTCTTTAAAGCGCAAACGAGAGCTTGCTCCTGCTCCGAAGACACCTACTGCCTCCGCGCCCATTCAGAGGGTTAGTACTATAGAGCCGGCAGAGGTGGTGACCGCCAATAGGGTATAACGATAAACTCAATTAGCTGTATATTCAACCAGTTGTTATGTTTTCTTTCTATTTCATAGAACTATTAGATTGAGCTATCTAAAGTTCCTACTTTACTCCTTGGGAATCAGCTAATAGCTGAATGGCCATCTCAAGCAAAGCGCCTTTCTTCATCTTTCAAGGATCATGTGACAACCCATCCAGCCCACGTAGTAGGTAGGCGATCGTGGTGGCCCAGCCACTGCCCCAGCTGGGGATCAACCCAGTTAATGACAGTTACACCAAGGGAATGGTGCGCGAGCAAGGTCGGTGTCAGCCATAACAGCGGTTCGTGATGGAAAATTCGGTTGCGTAGGTCACGAATCTGATTCAGTGCTGATGAGATGTTATGCCGCTGTCTCTGCCCCTTTGGACAGCGTGCAAACACAAGCCGCAGATCTTTCCAGAGAACGTTCTGAAACTGGACGTTGAAGAGCGAACTCCAAAAGCCGAAAGTTAGTTCAGCCAAGATTTTATCCGCGGTCTGAGGCTCATTCCTCCGAGTTAGCTTGGCTTTAGCCTTAGTTAGCTCCTTGTTTTGCCAAGTAAATTTTCTATCCCCTACCCATGCTTCCCACCAGTCATCCCGGCGATAGAGCCTGCTCAGGTGGGCATGGATACCGTTCCGCAGGGCGATTTCCAGAACATTTAGCATTGGAACCATCGCTTCAGACAAGAGGACATTGTAGGAGTAGTCTGCGGCAGCTTTAGTTAGATCACCCCTTCGTGCGTGCCGGTAGCGCCCTAATCGGGCGGCGGAGAAGTGCTTTTCTAAGTCATTCCAGTTCATTCTTTTTCACTATTCTTCACTTTTATTCACTCAACGGTGTTGTTATACTCATTTTGCAGCCCTAGGCTAAGTCCTCTCCCAGCTTCCATACTGGTGAATGACACTAGGTTCGTTCTGGCCCTGTTATGCAGGGCCATCTAATACCTCGATAAACCCGCCTCTTGGCGGGTTTATCGTTTCTACCTCCCCTAGAATAGCGATAACTCTCATACAAGGGCCATTAAATACGGCATCGCCTTTGTTGCGAGAACGCTGCCGGCCGCATTTTCCAATACGGACTTAATACTTTCCGCAGTAGCCTTAATAACAGCCCATTTCGGCTTAGGCGATGCTGCCTGGGCCTGCAAGGTCAACAGTTCGGCTTGCAGCTCCTCTCGCATTTCTCCTTCAATGCGCCCCTGTTGGATGGCTTCGCGTAATAATTCTATTAGGTCAGAGAGAGCGGTCATGTCCCCACCTGTTTGAGCCTGGTTGGAGCTATTCGACCCGATTTGTATCTGGGAGCCACTCACATCACCAAAATGGTAATGCTGTTGCTGCACTATCTGCTTTTCTTCTTGCGAAAACGTCATACCGTCGCCGCGCACTCCCCTAGTCTCCAGGTCCAGCGCCCATTCGAGTACTCGGCTTCTCGCCTGCTCAATGACACCATGCACCTGTACCGTCGAAAACTTGAGTACTGGACGCATCATCATGCCGTTCGTCCCATTCATCAGCTGCATCAGCTGCTGCTCCACCTCGGCAGGAAAGTGACTGTAGATACCATTTGTGCTTTGCGAGAGCTGAACGAGTTCTGGCACAGACTGCCGAACTGAGAAGTCCGACAGGAACTCAGCCATCCGAGGCGGCGCAAAAAATGGAATACGCCGACTCTGGCCCTCTGCCATTAGCTGCCCTTGTAATCGTCGATAATCAGGCACTTCTTCCGAGGAGTACCCGTTCAACTCGCAGGTGATCCAGCTCTCTACCTCTGGCACGGAAAGGCGCCGGGCAACAACCAGCGCCCTGCGTAATAAATCACCTGGCGACGTTGAAGCGTCAATCGCCGCATTCACCAGTTCAGGGACAAGAGCAGACATCCTTCCTCCAAGATATTAATAGGACCTACTTAGCCTATTTTATTCCCTGTGCGTCAGCCAATAATTGAATGGCCATCTCAAGCAAAGCGCCTTTCTTCATCTGTATGTTTTTCTCTGCAACTCTCTCAAAGAGCTCAACAGACTCAACGGTGATGCTATGATTTAGCTGCATTTTCGCCACGCGCGGTCGTCGCGCTCTTTTTACTGGCTTTGGGTTTGGTTCTACCGCATGACGATAACCTAACCCTTCCCCTACCTGGGCCAGCTCAGCCTTGGTGGGCTTGTTGCCTTCTGGCTTTTTAACTAGGCCCTCCAAGGCACTGCTAAGCCCTGTGGATGTGCGTTTCTCAGGGTTATTCATTATTTCCCCTCTTTCAAAGTTTCGATAATCTCAGTGGCAAATGCCTCGGCGTTCACAATCGCTTTTTGAAGTCCTCCCACATCTTTGGGGTTTAGCTCCTCTAGCGTACCGCCAAAGGAGTGCAAGGCTTTAAACGCATCACGCTCAATCATTTCTACCTCAAACCGTGGAATACCAGCCTGCTCAATTTCCTCCTCAATGTACTTCATCGTTCTTGATCGTATTGCAGAGCTCGTGCGTGTAAGAAGCAGCTTGAAAGGTATGGTCAGACGAAAGGCTTTCTCCTGCTGCTTAACCAGGGCAATGGCTTTCCCTGCTTCCCTAATATCGAGCTGGGAACACTGGGTAGGGATGACAACCAGGTCTGAGCGCCCAATGGCATAGCTCACACACATATTGGCGGTGCCCTCGAGGTCAATAATGACAAAAGTGGCACGCTCGGCGGCATCATCAATAAGGTCCAGGATATTTTGCTCTGTAACATCAGGGACGACCTCTAACCCAGCCGGACACCCTTTAATGCTCGCCCAGGCGTTGATGGCTTGATTTGGATCTGAATCCAGCACAATGACGCTCTGCTTATTCACGGCCAGCTCTGTGGCCAGCACAAGCGCGCTAGTGGTCTTCCCAGCCCCACCTTTAGGGCTGGCAAACGATATGACAGGCATATGCTCCCCTTTTTGTACCTAAGTCAGTGTATTAAACAGAGGAAAAGCGCAATTATCAATAAAATAGCTATTTAATATGCATTGATATTAATATCTATTAACTATTTTTTACTATTAAATAGATATTAATTTATTTCCGCTTCTCTACCATCCCTTTAACCTGGGTATGGTTGAACACATTCCCATTACTGTTTAAGAACCCATACTGGGAGAGCAGGGTAGCCACCTGGCGCAAACTTGGCCTAGTCCCGCCACGAGGTTTGCGGTACAACTTGCGGGCAAGGGCGGCGGCTTCTGGATGCTTCTCTGCAATGGGCTTGCGGCCTTCACATTTGCCGGTTAGCGCTTTTTTCCTTATCCGGGCTGTCCGCAGCTTTGCGACGGTCGTGGCTTTATCAAATTGGCTGAATGCACCTAAAACCTGCCTAATTAGCTCTGCGGTTGGCGTATCGCTTAAAAAGCTGGAAGGGCTATCTGCAGCAATCAATTGCACATCGATGCTCTGTAGGTATGCAAACCCAGTCTCTTGTACGATTAAATCACGAGCAAACCGACTGGCCGTTTCGACAATAATGATTTTTATAGCGGGGTCTTCACGGATAGCAGCCAGCATATTGCTGAAGCCTTCTCGTGTATCGATGGGATCTGATCCAGATACGGCAGCATCGTAGAAGGGGGGTAATGCCAATTTTAACCTGGCTGCCTTGGCGTACTTCTCAATGGCTGCCAATTGGCGCTTGTGGCTGTCCTTATCTTCACCGACGTTTGCCAGGGAGGAAGTGCGCAAATAAGCTACGGCCAACATTAGATATAATCCTTCAACTCAATAATAAGCATCAAGATTACACCATTATGTGGCGTTATTTCTTCAGAAATAACGCCACACGCCAGTTTCTATCAATTGGTAACGACGGCAGGACTTGAACCTGCAACCTCCTTGCCCATATCATGTCCGCACATCACTGCTAACACGCTATGTCGAAGCAAAGTGCTCTATCCGCTTGAGCTACGCCGCATTAAAAACTAGGAACTAGAAACCACTTTCAGAGCCGGTTTATTCCCCTTTGGGGTCAGCCTTTTCTTTTTCGCCTCCTTCCCTTTTTCTTTGTGTGCTATTTCATCCTTGGCATAAGCTGCCAACAGCTTCACCAGTTTATCGAAATCGTATTGATTTGAAGTATTCCCCCCATGCTTCGCCTTTCGATATATCCGGTTGATTAGTCCAAGCTGCTCCAGCACTCTGATGTTTCGTTGAACGGTGCTTCGAGAAACCCCCATTGCCGCAGCAATAGTATTCATCTCGGGGAAGGGAAGGTTGTCATGCTCCCACCAGTGCTTAAAAATTATCATGAGGATGTTGAGCTGGGTAGGTGATATCCCCAAAGTGGATTGCCGCTCCAGCAGAATGTTGGGAACTGCGGTCCAACCAGCGGCCATAGTTGTTTTCCCCCACTTAGCCTCATTAGCGCCAATTTGCTCATCTTTACTTTTGGGGACTTTCGTTGCCATAACACGCTACCTCCTCAACCTGATGAGCCCATTATGAGAAGGAACCCTTGCCGGAGCAAGGCTTTGACCGGCAAGACCTATGGTCATTTTTGCACAGACCGTAATGGTATATGTTGAGTCTTTGCTGCGTATGCTCAATGAATCATGTTACTGGGTATACTTTGGTGGTCATCCACACCCAGAGCTCATTGCATCAATAACCAGAGCGGGTAGCGTCAATGCCTGGAGATATATCCGAATTTACCTAGGGGTAAAGGCGGATTTTTTGAAAGTTGCAGATCTGCAACTTACTTTTCTTCTTTCTCTCTTTCACTGACATCACCTACTAAGTCAGTGTGTAAACCAACATAAAGAAGTCCAGCTATAACAAGCCCGACTACCAGGATGGTGCCTGTAATCAGGTCGAAATGCATAATACGCTCCTTTATGGTCGCTTTCGTCGGCAGTGGTCTGATCCCCTACTATGAGGCCTTTTAAACTCGGGAGCAAACTCTCGGGAAAAGCCCATTGGCCAGTCCCAGAGCTAACGCCATGCTCTTGGCTAACCAGGGGGGGCGTCTATCAATTGATGCCACTGCGTGAAAAATGTAGTAAATACTACAGATATCCCACTTTTAACTTCACTGATCTGTGAATCCCTGCATCATTTTTATATTCCCCTGAAAAATAGGAAGACCGTTCAGGGCTTGCTATTTTGAACATGGATAGCTGCCATAGGCAGCGAAAAGAGAATGCATCATCGATGCGTTCATCCGCATTCGCGGGCACTTCGTCCGTAGCAACCCACAGGGTAGCGAACTACGGACAACCCCCTTTCGGGGTCGTCCTCAGACGATCCGTTCAGGACAAGAGCTTTTTATCCGCTTTCGGATGCTCGCAGCCCCCGAAAGGGGGTTGTCCGTAGTTGACGCACCTGCGACAACTGCTGACGGACGAAGTGCCCGCGAGAAAAGCTTTTTTGTAGCTCCCCAGAGCGGATAAAATTCTTTTCTTTCAATGACTTCCTGTCGTTCAGAACGGGAAGGCATTTTAGTTATATCTGGTCTTAATCTAGCTGAAACTTGTAACCTAACTTGTAAAGCGACCTGTTATTGCAGTTGTAACTAGAAATACTTAATCTTTACAGGTCAGCTGGGAAACATTTTACCTGTCGGCTGAAGGCGGCTGATCTGCGTATAACGCCCCCTGTGCCTCGCTGTGGCCATTTAAAGCCAGCTTGATGTGGCTCCGGCGCTTGTGATTATTAAAGCTCCTACGGCCTCCTCTAGAGAGCTTTAATCTTCTCGTTTCCGTTTTTTCGTCTTCCGGTTACTAACATCTTCTACCAGGTCAGTGTGTAGACCGATATAAAGTAAGGTGATAATGATCGTGCCAACCACCAACAGTGTTATGGTGCTTTGCATATTAATCTCCGCAGCTGCTGCAATTGCCAAATTTGAGATTATTCGTAAGGGAGTTCACCGAATAATCCTATCATTAAATCACCATCCAAAACCTCGAAAGGTACTTCGACGAATTGGCTATCGTGCCGAGGTTCGGCTGGACCATCATGGGGTGCGTTCTTTGTATACCCTTTAACCTGGTCACCATTTCCTTTTGTGTAGGGTAGTACAATTATCCTTCCGTGATTTTTGGAGATGATGGTTCCTTGAGACCATATCGCATTACCGTCACTACTGCTGTTCCTGTCTAGCTCTTTTACTTGCCAGCCAATTCGGCCATCGCTTTCTTCATACCAAAAGGCGTAGCCTGTAAATATAAGCGCTTTTTTACCCTGCATTAAGTACTCAGCTAACAGCCTTTGGACGCTTGCCAATTGAAGCAATTGGTTTGCGCGGGGTAATAGCATTTCTCGTATTGCCGCTTTAGTCTTACCCCAATGGTTGGTTGCTGAAAAGTTAAAAGCGTTAGCAATTTTAGCTCTGTAGGCGAACTTTGCTGCTCTGTCTGAACAATAGTGTGGTGCAGACCAGATGTCGTCACGCTCTTTTGCTATTAACCTTCTGTTCTTACCATCAGAAACTTTGACAAGCGTTAAATAGGGCATTTCTGTGAGCTGGCTATGCAGTGATGCTCTATAAATTTCAGTGTCAGCATGCATACATACTTGATCCGCAGTAGGTCTTGGTGAGCTTTTATGCCTCCTTATCCCTTCGTGGAGCATTAATCTCTCCTCGCTTGCCAATCTGTCTTTTCTTGTTACAGCTTTGGTCGCCTTTAATTTTAAAGATTCTTTCTCCTCTAAAGAGTAAGGGAAATCGTCTATTTGCTTAAGAAGCCGGTTGTTTATGTTATGAGCCTCTCCTTTCGCTATATCGTAGTCGTCGAAAACTACAGCTTTCATGAAACCATCGTCTGTAGGGATACGATAATCGAACCAGTCTATCTTGCCATCTGGCTGCAACTTGATTGCTCTCAAATGCCATTTATCAATCAAGTACCAAGGTTCAGGCCATACAGCTAATGTGAGATACGAGAAATGGCGTGGGTATTTAGGGGGCAATTTATTTTCCTCGATAAAAACACATGTTATGACTATTCGATAATTCCCAGGGAAGTGAAGCATGATCTTACGCTGTAAGAAACAATCGAATTGGGATAACAGTTATTGAAATTCATGTTATCCACTGATATCCCGTCCCAGCTACAGGTTAGCTTTTATATATAGGTAAGTTTTTAACTATAGGTAAACTACAGGGGGTTCTCTACAAGCCTTGTGAAATATAGCGTACAGAGACATTGATAGACCGCTTATGCGTAGAAGATAGACCGCTTATGCGTGGATAACACATAAAGATAGACCGCTTATGCGTAGCTACAACAATAAAAATAGACCGCTTATGCGTGGATAACTAGCCTTATCAACAGGCTTATCCACGGACAGCTTTAACGTGCGTTTTGCTAGGGAAGAGTAGAATTCCCCCCCCTATTGCTTCGACTTTCACATCAGGATATATCACCCTCACCTTTTTTAACGCCTCTGTGAACTTCCTCTTGAATCCTTGTCTCCCCTGGGGACTATCAGCATAATCTGACCCAAATTGTGTCTGTAATGCTGCCCATGGAAGGCGTAGTGGTTTACTCAGATAAAACATGCGGTAAGTAATCCAGGTATATAAGTCCAATGCCATAGGAGAGCGTTTAAGAGCCATCAGCGCCCTTAAATCTACTGGCACAGGGTTGTGAGTAATTTCCTCAAAGAATCGCTCTCCAAGGGTTACAGTGGACTTCCACAAAGTGGCTTGGTCAGGGTCTTTAGGTGACCACCAAAGCCTGGCACTATCTGCTGGTTTGATGGACTCCATCGCCCATGTATCCCCATCATCATAAGTGCAGCTAATTGAACTAGAGAGAAGCCTCGCCATCTGGTCCTTCAGGCGGGTGATACTTCCCCATCGCCCCCCCGTAGGAATCAAACCGAGCTCTGACATAAAACCACTTAGACTGTCACCAAGTACTAATTCGCGCTCTTGTGTTCGCACGGCCTCGGTGGTCATCCAGCAAAGCAAAAGGCGTGGGTAGCTACCATACGGCAAACCTATGCGCGAAGGAGCCATTAAAGTAAGAGAGAATTTACCATTTGTTCGCGTGAACTCATTACCCTGCGCTTCTCTATGCGGTAGCGTGGCTTGTACCATTGCCCTGGCGATAAAGCCCAGGGCCTCTGCGCTTTGGGCATCCTCTGCTTCTATAGCTAGCGCTTGTGTAATCAGCTCATTGAGAGATGAGTTACTTATGCTTTTAGGCATCTTCTTTTTCCATTTTCCGCTAGCTTTGCATTTAGGTTGATTGATGCCATTCACATCCCATCAGTTGGTCTCATGTGTCAATGCACGCTTTTCTACGCTTGAAATTCTTGAACACCTTGAAAAGCTTGAATACCTTGAAGTAGTTAAAACTTGTTACAACCCTTTTAATTCAACGGTTTTTTCAACTAATTGCTCTGTTTTTCAGCAGTATTTCTTAATACTGTTTTCCACCTTTCTGCTCTGCTTCCTTCATGCTTCAGCCCTTGAGCAACCTCTTCCGTACTGGGCCTGAACCGCATACGCATAGTTCCTAAAACACACTCACCACCTCTTTTGGTTCTGATGTACCTGAAACTATTATTTTCTATTCCATGCTCTATGGTTTCCATGAAGCCTTTTCCATCGTAGTAGTCTCGCAGAAAGGCATGCGTCTCCTCTAAACAGTACGGTTCTCTTTGTCTGGCATGGAAGTCTCTTATATACAAAGGATAATGTAGTTCAGCCCTATCGTCTTTTACTGGGTCTCCAATCCAGACCTGGAGTACCTCATACATAAAACCTAAATTGCAAAGGTTGTCTAATGCACCCCAAAACCGTTCCGCTTGATCATCAAAAGGTATGTAGGGAAGAACTTTACTTATAAAGGAACTGGATGCCTTAACTCCCTTCTTTTCTATTTCAACAACCAACCACTCCATTGATTCCAGGCTATCAGGGAGAGAGTCAGATTCTTCCCATATCCCACGTATGCACTTTGGGTCTACGCCCCCATAGTCTTGTATTTGCTGTTCTTGGTAACAGTGAATAAGAAGCAAAATAACATCCATTTTTGCACTCATAAAACTAGGGCATGAACCTGTGTTAGTCTCATCCCAGATCCTTCTCAAAGGAGGGATTATTTTCCCTTTCCCAACCCCTTCGATCAGCGAATGGGACAAGTAAACCAAATTATCCCTCAGCTCGCAGAGCAACCATCGCGGTGTCCTGGGGGCACTCCCCTCCTCCCCGTCTGCTATCCTTTCTATAAAATCATTAGTACACAGCCAGCCCAAGCATTTTTCTGTTCTGTTGTATGAAATCCCGGTCTTCTTCGAGATGGCTTTTGCTCCTGCTGTTGAAACTCGGTGAGCTCTCGAACCTTTACCGCTGGTGTGGCTAGCGAGGACCAAATAAGCCATTATATGATCGGCCCCACCTTGCAAATCGGCTATTTGATGTAATGTAGAAATTGAAACAGCAAAGAACCCTGTACTCATTCTTATCCCTTTAGGCTACATGGCTCAGCTTTATTCGGAAAACCGCAATGAAGCAGGGTCCTGTGCGCTGTGGCGAATACGGATAATCGTCACATCGGTGCCCTGGATCACATAGTAAATATTGTATTTCTCAAAGGGCATTAGCCGAATATCCTCCGGCAATGATTTGCGGCTCACACCCATAGTTGGCTGGCTCTCTAGTACAGAGCAAACTGCTTGAATCTTATCTATATAGTCATCTGCCACTGGGACACTGTCTTCGGCAATGTATTCCCAAATAGAGATCAAATCAGACTCTGCTTTAGACGTAAAATGCAGCGCCATATTTATCCCAATTCCATTTTCGAGGCAGCTGCGCGTTTACGCCCTTTTGCACGGATTCTTGCAACAGCGTTCCCATCAAAAGGTGTTACTTTACCTGCCGCAAGCTCCTTTAACCCCTGTTCCAGGGAGTGCTTGAGATCACGCATTTTCATTTCTTCGATCGCCTGGGATTCGTCGTATGAATAGACAACAGCCACTGGGCGGCCTTGTTTTTCAATAGTGATATGTCCGCTCCTGGCATTATCCAGGACTTGACCGAAATTCTTTGCAGCTAGGGTTGCAGATACAGTTTTCATTTCACAAACTCCATAAAATGCGGATTTTACGGAGTACTTATGCCATGAATAAAAACGTTAATCAAGAGGAAAAGACAAACTTAGAGAAAGCGCCCATCTAGCCACTCTTTTGTTCCTGCCTTGGCACGCCAGGTTGCTGGTCTGACATCGACACGAGAGGCAATGAGCGTGTCATCCGCATCCACATAATTCTTTAAGTGGTTTATTAGCGTTCGGGGATCATCAGTGTCAACGTCAACAAAATAGGGGTAACCGGAATATCTGGTTGATTTGTCAGGTGCATCGCGGCTCGATCTTGCTCCACACCGGAAGAACTGATTGCTTGAAAGGATTTCCTCTTGCAAACATACCGTCCGTAAGGTATTGTTCGTTTTTTTTGACGAGAAAGATCAAATATGAATGAGTTAATGCTGTACTTGGGCGTATTCATAGGAGCTGCGACACCTGTACTTGAAGTATGGCTAGCCGTCCCGTTGGGTGTATTAGCTGGCTTACCTTGGTTGCCTGCGGCGTTAGTTGGCTTTGCGGGCAACCTTATTACCTTGTTGCCAGTGATTTATGCTGGAGAGAAAATAAAATCCTGGGTTAAGCGCTGGCGCAAAAAAGCACCATCTGAGGGTGTTGATGATGTCGCGGATGAAAAATCTCGAAAGCGAGTGATTTTTGAGCGATTCGGCGTGCCTGGTTTAGCTTTCCTTGGGCCGTTCTTGATTGGAGTTCACGCTGCTTCGGCTTTTGCTATAGCTTCGGGAGCTAATAGAAGAAATGTTGTTATCTGGTTTTCGGCTTCGATATTAATATGCTCGCTTGTATTTGCCATATTAGCTAACTTGGGGCTTGCAAGTTTCGTCGAAGGTCGAGCATTGCCGTTTGTGAGTTGACACGAAGTTTTTGATTTTTTTAACCCAAAGTTTAAGCCAGAAGTATAGGTAAATCACAAATGAAATCATGTCATCGAATAAAGAAGCTAGAAGGGATAGGACGGCTTTTCGCTATCGTTTGCCTGTTTGAAGGATTGACATAGGCAGGCCTGCTGATCGGAATGTTCCTAAAGTACGCAACTGCGACCACCGAGCTCGGTGTATGGCTATTCGGGCGTTTGCATGGCGCCGCATTCCTGTTCTACGTAGTTATTGCAATCCTTTCTACCCGACGCCTGCTGCATAGACTGCCGCAGCAAACTGTGTAGGCAAGCGATCCCCATGTTTAACCAGCGGACGGGGCACGAGCTCTCCACATTTTCGTTAATTTTCGTATTAAGAAGAAAAAGTTAACAGATACCAAGAGGTGCCAATGGAATCCTATCGCAGGAAAAAACAGCCAGAACTTGTAAAAAAGCAACTTATAGAAGCAGGGGTTTCTATTGCGCTCAAGCGTGGTTTGGCCGCAGTGACAGTCCAGGGTGTATCTGAAATGGCTGGGGTTACAAAGGGCGGGTTCTTGCATCACTTCCCCTGTAAAAAAGATTTAATACTGGCAATGTTCAATGATTTACTTTTTTCAGTTGAAAGAGACTTAGAGCAACACATGGCTGAGGATCCTGAAGAGTACGGATCATTTACACGTGCATATATTGAATTTTCAATGGCTTCAGCGTGGGATGGAATGCATGACAGAAGGACGGCTTTAGCAGTACTTTCTATTGGTGAATCAGAACTTCGTTCGATTTGGGCAAGCTGGTTCAACAAGATGCAAAGAAAACATTTTCAGACAGATGGGGATGATCACTTAGCTATAACAAGATTAACTGTTGATGGATTATGGATGGCAACATTGTCTGATATAAATCTTCCAAATATAGGAAAGATACGAGAAAGTCTGCTCGATGCTACGCGCAAGAGGGGCTGACTGATTGTGATCGGTTCTGCCAACATAATCCACTTGTCAACATACCAAGTACTGGACTGCCGACACACCGACGAAGACATGCACTTCCAAGTGGACGCGCCTGATCCAATCGCCTGCGAGGACTGCGGCGTGATGGGTGAGCTCGTGCGGTTCGGTAAGCGTGATGTTCCTTATCGGGATCTGCCCATTCACGGCAAGCGGGTCACCCTTTGGGTGGTCCGCCGTCGGTACACCTGCCGGGCCTGCAAGACCACCTTCAGGCCCCAGCTACCGGAGATGGTGGATGGCTTCCGCATGACGCTGCGGCTGCATGAGTACGTGGAGAAGGAATCCTTCAACCACCCCTACACCTTTG
>OJGU01000904.1_pt1 | contig 13631 bp, 15 predicted proteins | sample 1594741 | NCBI WGS metagenome assembly OJGU01 (sample SAMN05416841, study PRJEB24817) | seawater metagenome | isolation source: Sea water | place: Canada:Atlantic | collected 2013-07 | reverse complement strand
GTACAACAGATTCTGTGGCACTCCAAGTTGCTCGGATACCTCCTTCGCGCTCAAACCGTCGATAATCAGCAGTCTCGCTGCCTCTTGCTTATATTCACTCGAAAACCGTCGTCTCTTCATTTCTGGATCCTCTCTCGTAGAGAATCCCGTGTCCATTTTTCGTAAGCGTCTTACGAACCCCACATAGGTGGATGCGGGAGGTTGTCGTAATATCGGGAGACTTTAGGGTCAGCTTTGCTGCTGTCGCGCCTTCCACGCCAAGGGCGTAAGGTCGGGGAGGTCGCTTTGGGGGCGTTCCGATAGTCCGGGAAGAACGTCTAGCAGATACTCCCGAACATTGATGTCCAGGCGTCTGCAGGTTTCGATGATAGACACGATGGCCGCTATTTTCGGGCCCGCTTGCTCGCTCCCGATGTGCAACCAGTTCTTGCGCCCAACAGCCAGTGGCCGAATGCCGTTCTCGCAGCGATTATTGTCTATCTCGACTTCTCCGTGATCCATCGATCTGCTCATTCGTTCCCACTGATTGATGGCGTATTTACAGGCTTTGCCCAGCAAACTTTTGGGTAGGACTTTGTTGTCCGCCCGGATCTCAATGATCCGTTCTTTCAAGTTGCGTAGCAGCGGCACGCTCTTCTCTTGCCGAAGCAATCTCCGTTGTTCCGGATCGAGTTGTCGCTCTCGCGCGTCATCTTCTATTTCGTAGATCTCAGCAATCCGTTTGACGATCTCAAGAGGCTGCGGATCTTCCTTTGCCACCTTGTGGGCTTCGAAAAACTTACGACGAATGTGCGCCAAGCAACCGATTCGTTCGATCGAGTCTTTCGCGAAGTTTTCGTAAGCCAAGTAGCCGTCGGTTTGAAGGATTCCCTGGAACCCATGGAGGAATTTTTCGGGGCCTGCTCGTTCGCGACTGCAGTGGAACTCGAAAATTGCCGTTCCGCCTGGGTGGCTAAATTGAAAAACGTAGGCTTTGTGATTTCTGCCTTTGGTCCGCTCACTTTGAACACCTACGGGTGTTTCGTCGGCTTGAATGTAACCCGTGGCGAAGAGCTCGGCTTTCATCGTCCGAGTCAACGCCATACAAAGATCGCCCACTTTCATGACCATGCCACAAAGAGTGGAACGATGAACATCGATTCCTTTATCCGCCAAGAACGAGAGACTCTGACGATAGAGCGGTAGATGATCTCGATATTTCTTAATCACCAGATCAACGATCAATGCATCTGAGAACTTGCCTTTCTCGATGATTCGTCGTGGTGTTGAGGCACAGGTGATGCCTTCGTCTGGACAACGGCGGCAAGCGCGTTTTTCACGGCGAATCACTCGTACGAAAAACTCGGCTGGCTTGACGTCGAGCACCTCCGACTCTTCATAACCGATGACGTGAGTGCTTTGGCCGCATTGCCCGCAAAAGCATTGTTCAGCGGAGCAAGCGATCAATTCCTCTACCCGCGGAAGCTCATCGGGAAAATCGACGCGCCCTGGTTTGTTCTGACGCTTCTTCCTCGGTGAGGGCTTGTCAGCGTGAGGGATCTCGGTTTCGACTTCCTCCGGTTTTACCCCGGGCTCTTCCTCCAGGAAACTGAGCTGATCATCATTGAGCTTTTCGCTCTTGGCGCCGTACTTTTCGATCCGCATCAAACGGATCATTTCCTCGTGAATCGCCACTAACTTCTCCAGCTCATCAATCCGCGTCTGCTGCGCCTTCGCAAGATCTCGCAACTGAACAACATCGCTCGGAAGTGATTGGTTTGCGGGCTGACTCATTCGTTAGCCCTGAAGACATCCTATAGGAGTATGGTGTTACACAAAAACGTCATTAATCTTTAGCTTCTATTCTCATGGGGGTTTTGCCGATACCAACGTTTTGCGACCGCTTCTTTGAGCACAATCCCGTCCAGCAGCAGAGTCAATTGCTGGAGCGTGTATTCTTGCACCGGTTTACCTTGAAGCGGCCAATCCAGTCGCCCGGACTCGACCCGCTTGGCGCACACCCATAGTCCGCTACCATCCCAGAAGAGCACTTTGACACGATTACGACTGCGGTTACAGAAGACGAAAAGGTGACCACTGAGGGGATCCTCTTTGATGGTGTGTTCGGCCAAGGATCTGAGCCCGTCAAAGCCTTTTCGCATATCGGTCGGACCAGGTAGGAGGAAGACACGCGTCGCCGTGCTTAGAGCGAACATCGCGATTGAATCAGGTGGATCAGTTCTCCAACCTTCCCGGTCTCGAAATCCCGGCTTAACTCCAGACTCATTCCGTTAGCCCACTCAACGCGATACGGAGACGCTTTAGTCAAGGAAGGCGTTCTCATGACGTCGCTGACCTCAATCCAAGGCGACGCATCCTTCCTTCGACGCGAGCGGTAGATCCAACTGCAAAGCGTTGAATAGCCAATCCCGTGTTTTCGAGCGAAACTCGCTCGACTCACGCCACTCTGTTCCAGAGCTCTAAGGATCTCGTTGACCTCAGCCGCTGAGCGACGCCGCCGATTGGAAGTGGGACCATCTTTAACTGCCATCCCTTGAGCTTCGCTCAGAAACTATCCCCGGGAAAGATGGGGTTCGTTAGACGCTTACAGCGGATGGATCCGGAAACCCAAATTCGTGAAGGTTGTATCGCCGCCCCAGAACCCTGCGGTAGTTGAAATTCAGATCGGTAGATTGGCTCGACTGCGAATCGCGAGCACGCCTGTTTGGTAGCCTACTCTGAAATTTGTTGCTGGAAGAGCACTTGCTGAGTTGCTCCTAGCAACATCCTTAAGTCTGACTCTTCCGCTGGAATACTCGGCAACATTTCTTCGATCAGCTCAATTCGCCGTTTGGCTATTGGCTCACTTAATTCCACTCGTTCATTAACGAACAGATTAAAACCATTTAGGCTTTGAGCTGCACGCATTCTGAGCATGCTCGGGTAGTCAGCATCCGTTATGACAGACTCTACAAACCTATCGGCATCCCTAGATTGCCCGACATAGTCAGACGCTAACCCAACGAGAAAAAACCTTTCCCTCAAGTCTCGAATATCTTCATTTCTAAAAAGCTCTTCGTAGATCGGAACGCCATCGGCTCCGAGCACCGATCGAACGTAATTGAGAATACCTCTTTCCAGTCGCCCGTCTTCTGAAACCATAAGGTTCTCTATGTTATCAATATATGCGCTGTCTCCAATATCCATAAGCATCGCAAACAGATAATCTTTTCCGTGCTTGTGTAGCAAATCCTGCTCTAGTTCGTGGGCTGGATTCTGAAGAATCTCTTGTGCCGCTGCTTTGGCTGGTTCATTCCACTTACCGGGCATGAGGCGTTCAAGAGCCCGGAAAGCCAAACTCACCTCCACCCCACTACTGCTTTTTTTTAGAATGCTCTCCAAAACCTCGATACTCCTTTTAGAACCAATTCGCTCTAGACATCCAATCAGACCAATTCGCAATGTCGGGGGAAACGCAAACTCAAAGGTAGGTCGGTTTAACGGGACCCAAGGACGAAACTCACTAGAAGCTGACTGAATCCCAGTTCCGAATTTCCCCTCTGAAGCAATCAAGATCGGATAATTTCGATCTTTGCGGGAATTGATGAAGTTTTTCAAATCTGGTAACGCAGCATCCTGTTTCTTGGCTATAACGACCAGCTTGTAGCAGACCTCCTGCATAGCCTTGATTCGAAACTCCGGAGACTCGGGCACCACTGATTCTAGTAACTGCTCCAAAATGTGTTCAACGGCCATGTCAAATCTTGCTACTGGCAAGATTTGACTCTCCGCTTCCATCAAGGACTCTCCAGCTTCAATGCCCTTCTCAGAAAGCTCCACCTTAAGGACTTCCTGATTGAGGGCCTCTATCTCAGCTCTCCATGCAGATCTTTCATGCACATGGTAACCCATGACACCCACCAAGCCCAACAGTATGCAACTGTTACCCTTCCAGTTACTCATCTTCATAACCTTCTACGGCATCAATCGGTCCCATCGAAAGACTCTTAACGCAAGCTCGCAAGCTGCAGCTCTCATTGGCATTAGTAGTATGCTTCCCAATTTGGATAGTATGGGCAATTCGTGAAAGTATGCTCATAACGCCCAGCAAGCCCCCACTTCGATTCTATCATACCAGAACCTTCATACTGGCCTGAATGAGAACTGCTGGCATTGTAGTAAATAACAACTGGAGTGGTTTTTGCATCCATCCAGGAGATTTGCGAGGCTGTTGGCGCTCCATACTTACTCGTTAGGTATGTTTTACAGTATTTCAGGGGCCATGGATCGTTCAGCCAGCCATCGGTCGTGCCTAGCCATGCGAAACCATGACAGTTGTAGGAGTTTGTTGCGCCGGCAATCAATGTGGCTCCAGCATTGACAAAGCTTTGGACGGCTGCGATTGCAGCTGTTATCTGCGATGCCGTCATTTCGGGGCTTATGTTGGAATGATAACAATACTCTTGATTCGGATCACAGTCAGTGGAAGTTACCTGGGTGCCGCTGGTGGCATTTAAAGGAAGAGCTCCCGGAGAACAATACGCTTCAAGCCTTTGCCCTTTTACTGTCAACAAAACCGATAAAGTAAGTAGGATTATTTTTATCTTCATGATCAATTCTATTAGTCTTTAAGTGCTCTAGCAGCTAACCCCACAACTTCCCCAACCAATTCTTCAGCGTTAACGGACCTTCTCTCGCTGAATGCTACTAGAATCTCTGAAGCTGCTACTTGGACGCGTCCCAGCGGCACCTTATCCTCAATCAGAAGCGGGACAGCAACCCTTAGTAAATGCACTTGTTCTGAAGTAAGATCTGCTTCGGAAGAAGCCATTCTAACCACCTCCACAATACTCTCTTGCACGATCTTCTTTTTGCTTTCCAAGGATAATAGCCGTCGGATTGGGGCCGATCTGAGATACTCGTTCAAGAATGCAATCTTGGTATGGTATTTGGGATCATTTCGGTTACCCAATACTTTGAGATACTGAGCAACGATAGTTGAATCGAAATCATCTCGCGTCTCAATTTCTTTGAAGCCGAAGAAGTTCTGACGTGTGATATTTAAGCCGTGTTGCGGGTCAGTATAGAGAAGCACAGCTGCGAGGAGCGGATAGTTCATGCATGTTTCAACCAATGCTTGGGTTGTCATCCTTCTCGCGAGATCATGAGGAATCTCGCATGCTGCAGTCCTCTCTACAATATCTTGTAAGTTATCCCATTCTCTTGACCCTGGTTTCGGGTTAAATTGGTAGGGTTGTGAGATTGTCGCAACGGTTTGGGCGCCAAATGATTGGACTGGTGAGAAAAGGTGCAGACACCCAGCAACGCAGAACAATATGGATGAAAAGAGATGTTTCATGGGAATAGAAATTATCAATTTGGCGCAAAACCAGGAATGTAAACCCTATATGTCAATCTCTAAAATAGAATAAGTTATGTGTGGAGAAGAGGCCCTTAAATGCGCCTGAAAATGACTAAAATTCCCTGAATTCGATGGATGGAGGATTACCTATATTCAATCAGGCTTTCAACTCCCGCTAAGCGGCAAGGAGTCGTCAGAGAAAGGTCCCAGGCGTTCAATCCCAAGACGGGAAGATGGGCCAAACGAGATACCAACTCGGGGAGGGTCTTGGATGGCAAATCTGACGCCAATCCATTTAAGGGAGTAAGGAGGAAACGTTGATAATTCGAGCGCGCACGACTCACACTCTCACAAGAGGAGCCGTGCGTGCTCGGCATTTGTATTAGAGATCACATTCGTTACTAACTATGGGCGAGAACTTCGCAAAACCTGCAGTTGGGTTTCGTTCCCCTCCCCTGCTGCCCGCAATGAAATATAACTCAGTCTTGTGCGAAGGTTTTGAATCCCACTGAAAACACGTGGAGTTTTCTTCGGTCCCTTATTTCGTAACGTTACCTTTTTGACTTGTCGTAATGTAACGTTACGTTAATTTCTTTTTATGGAGGAAAAAGTATGCGAATGCGGTGAACGATTCATTCCTTCCGGTCGCGGCAAGAAGCAGGTCTTTTGTTCAGTCAAATGCAGAATGCGAGCCTATCGCCGCCGAACTGCCAAAAACCGTAACGTTACGATTCCTGTCGACTTACAGAAGACGGTTGATTCATTGCGCAAGGAGAACAGGCGATTGCACCAACAAATTGAGACCCTCCAGAAGCTTATTGCCGATAAGGAGCAAAAGAAAAAGACCCTCAAACCTCCTGTCAGGTCGAAAACCCAGAAAAGGCATACCCCTTGTCCAATCTGCCGTAAACCCGTGAGACTCATCATCGATAACTCAGAGTTTATTGTCCCAAGGCATAGAGAGCAGTCTGGCAGGAAAATTTGCAAAGGCTCCAACCTGGTGGTTTCTGAATCCGGCGATTTCAGCGTGTAAACCCGCTCGACGACAATCACGTAAGCCCAAGCGAAAAGCGTTCTGTAATTGGGCTAGAACACCTTGGATGGCTTAAGGAACGGAACTGCAATTCACCTAACCGATTTCTTTCAACGCCTGGCGTGGCGTGAGAATAGAAATCCCTTCTACTTCTTTTAAGAAAAGAAGATCTGACTTGTCACCGGTAACAATCATGTCCGCTTCCCCGACAATGGCTGAAGCAATGATAACATTGTCATCGGGATCGGGAGATAATTGGACCTTCGGTAGCTCATCCCCCAGAACTTCTGCAACAGAAACAATCGTTTCCACCAAGGTCTTAGCTTGAGCTTGATTGATATATTTTTGAAGGCGCTCATAACCGAGCACCCGACGGAACTCAATCAACTGAGCTGTTGAAATAAGCAGCGTAAATCTACCCGATCGCCAAACCTCAATAAGATCCCCTGGCGGTGAGCCCTGTGAAATCAGACCACTGACCAGTACATTGGTATCAAGGACGATTTTCACGTGCCCAACTCAATGCTTCTTGAACAACTGCCTCGATCGCTGCCGAGTCTTCGCCACTATTCTGGGTTTTTAGATCGCTCGCCGTCTCCCAAAAGACCGCCTGGCGTACAGCCCGATCAACGAACTTTGAAAGATCGCCCTTCTTCATACCGGAAAGCGCAAGATGAGAGCGCACAACCTTATCTGTGTTCTCTGGAATGACTACAGTCCATCGTGTTGACATTCAAATCTCCTTTCGCTTAATAGACATATAAGCGTATAAGCATACAAAATCTTCAGGGATTTTGCAACAAGCTCTCGAAGCAAAAGCAAGGATTTTAGGAACCGGGTTCCGGAAAGTTATTTTTCTGGGACTCATTTTCGGCCCTAGAAGCTCGCAGGACGTCGTTCCAGTCATCTCCCACTCTCTGGGGCCTTCCATCGATCAGAACGCGTCCTCCCCCACTAGAGTCGTCAAATAGGGCCTGAATTCGATCGAATAAGGTCTGTCCACCGTCATCATTGTCGACGGCCACAACAATTCGAGCTTCTGGGGGCATTCTCTCGATGGCAGATCGGATCAAATCGGGTTGAGAATTGTTGAGCGCACCACCGGTACTGAGGTAACGGGAATTTGGATCTGGATGCAGGGCGCAATAGGACAAAGCGTCGATCGCAGTTTCTGCGATCACCAGAGCGGTGTCGCCCTCCCCTACCCTGCTGGCCCAAAGACCTTTTTCTCCACCGGTAGCAAAACCGGTAAAGTCGGCATTCTTGATTTCGTACCCACAAATCCCATCACGGTTGATGTGTGGAAAAAGAACGTTGCCCTGAGCATCGACACGCATGCGATCGGAAAAACGCGGATCGGCAAGGACCGAGGCTGGAATGGATCGGGTTTGCTGTAGATACCGATGTGTTGACAAAGGATTAGCGGCTTCGTAACGAGCCTGGACCCGCATCAGATCTTTTGTGATGGGCTTTAGATCGAGGACAAAAGCGTCTCTGTCCGGACGCCGCGTAAGTGGTGCACCACCCACCCAGGGCCGCAACTCCTGCCGGACCTTTCCGAGGTTAAGCCCTTTACGTTGCTGCACAAAATCAATGATCGACCCCGCATCAGCCCCAGGCCCTCCTTTTCCGGCATCGACTTGCCAGTAGATCCAGTGATCATTGTCCGCGTTCTTGCCGATAACAACGATGTCAGCACCAGATCGCATGAGAACCGAAGAGCCGTAGCTCTTCTTGCGATCAATGAGATAACCAAGAGCGGCGGCATACTCGGTAAGATTGATCCGAGTTTTGAAATCTTCGAGTTCCTCGTCGCGAGAGCGCATTGCAAATGCCTTGTTATTGATTCGGGTTCCAAATCCCCACAAACAGAGAGCCCAAAGATTCGTGGTATTAGGAACCAGCAGTATAACCGCTTGATTCTCGAAAGGACAATAGGGAGAGGAAGGCTCAGCCAGCGATAAGAAGGGCAAATGTGCATCTTTCTTCTTTTCCCTATTGCCCCTGCTTCGGAGAAGCATTGTTTTATTACGGCTGAAAGCCGTCACTTAGGGGCAAAACCCTTTATGTGAGCCGAAGGCGATCACTTGTTGTTAGTTTTTTGGGGATGAGGTAGTTCGTTGCAGTGTCTACCTACCACAGGTCGATTCGCGTGGACCCATTGGTTAGAGACGTTGGATGACCTACGGTTAGTTAAAGGTTAAGTTAAAGGAAAGGTTAGCACTCTGGAAATGGCTGAAAGGTCATTGTTAACAACGGTTTACGAATTATCAGTTGCAGCGTCTACCTACCAAGCAAGTTGCTGTTGCAGCATCTACCTACCACAGTTGCAGCGTCTACCTACCAGGTTTGGGGGCAGTTGCAGCGTCTACCTACCAGGTTTGGGGGCAGTTGCAGCGTCTACCTACCTTCAAAGGATGTGAATGCAGTGGGTATTATGGTGAATGTGTGTGTCGTATTACCAGTTGCAGCGTCTACCTACCTCCAGTTGCAGCGTCTACCTACCGGGTTTTGGGGGCAGTTGCAGCGTCTACCTACCACCTTTGTGATAGGTTGCAGCGTCTACCTACCACCTTCACCAAGTTGGATCTGCTTTATTGACGGCATGCTGACTTGACGTCACGCCTGCACTGTTGATTGCTTCCCGACTGTCGCGAACTCGCGCATTTGCAGCTTTCATTTCTTTGATGAATTCAACATCCGGAATGAGGGTATACTTGATTTCCTGAATTCTATTATGTGTGCCCCTGCGAACTTCTTTGTCCCAGGATGCGAGGACGCTCGATTCTTGCAATTCCGTAAGAGCCTTTTCTAAGGCTTGAACATTTTGCTGGGTTCTTGCGTAGGCCAACAGCCCGCTTGCATTCTGAATGGTTGTGAAGTTGATGCTGTAAGGATTGAGGATACCAGCAAATGTGTAGTTGTGAGCCAATCTCTTGTGTAGCCACCGAGCCAATTGGCTGCGCATACGCATCAGCTTGCCATAATTGAACTGGCGGTAGGTCAATTCATTTACGCTTTTAGATACGAGGGCTGGGAGTTTAGCCCACCACATTACCGAAGGGTCTTTGAGAAATTTTGCTCGAGTTACTCGCGTAACGTCGGTCAGGATCGGATTCATGTATAACGGTTCCTGGTCATCATCCACGTAGAAACTAATGTGCGTTTTGGCGAGAATTTCGATGGATCGTTTGATTTCGTCTACACTTCTAGATTTCCCACGCTTTCTGAGTTCTTTTCGAATCATCTGAAGAGAGAATTTGACCCAACTTTCGGATTCACGAGCGTCATGGCGCCCATATTGTTGGTCAGCAAATACCTTTCGAAGTACTTCCTCCACCAATTCTTCGTCAGCACATGGGTAGAAGTCTTTAAAAGATCCATCCTCCATCTGGATACTCGCGGGCTGAACTTGAATTCGGCATGACCGTTTGCCATAGAGAAACGAGTAGGAATGGACAATCAGACGCCCTTTCTCATCTCTAGCTGCATTCTGTTGCCGTGGAGTGACGGAATATTTGGGGATAGCATCCCACAGTTCGATCGTATTCGAGAGGTCTTCCGAATCCCCTAAGAACTTGCTGAACAATGAGAATTGCTGAACAACCGGTAATCGCTCAAGCATGCTAGGTTTCGCTGAAGCTGCCGTTTTAGAACTGGTTGATCGCTTGGACATATTCCCCTGCTTCTGGTCATTTACTTGTTATATCACTGTTCCAAGCAAGTTAGCACTGGTCGCATATTGACGTCATGTCTGCATGCCGTCTTGATAGCATACTTATGATCCATGCTTAGTAAAAAGGTCATCCATCGCTTCCTCAAGTAGCGCTTCAATGGATTTATCGAGTTTGGCTGAAAGCATTTTCATACGAGTTCGATAGTCAGGCAAAAAGTATCCCTGAATGGCTCGTTTTCCAACTCGAGTATTCGCCTTTCCACTTCGACTGGACACAAGCTTGTCGACAGGATTCGTAGTCGGCCCCGCTGCACTACCTAGTGAGCCAAGATCAAGTGAAGGTCTTTTACTAGTTTTCATGTCTTCTACCTCATTTCTTCAGTTGACGGCATGCGCTCTTGCTTGCTTGACGTCATGTTGACAATTTTCAATACAGCTTCGTAAAGAAGTTTGGTTTCAGCTGCTGCTTTTCCGTCTGGTTCAAACTCAAGAGCAGTTCGGCCATCAATTAGACCGTGATGGTATGCAACCCTACGGCCAAGCATGTGAGGCAGGACCTGAAGGTCCAGCTTCTCCAGTGTCGCTCGAGCTTCCTCATGTAATCTACCGAATGGCTCAATTTGTGTAAGAACAGCGAATACCTGTGCACCCGGCTTTAAATTGGCCAACTTTGTCAGCCGAATTGTGTTCTGAACGGCCCTTAGGTCCATTACAGACGGCTTACACGGGACAAGAATAAGGTCTGCAACTTCTGCCGCATTGATGGCGGGTTTATCAGACTGAGGAGCTGTATCGAGGATCATCAGGTCTACACCTTGTCGCTCGGCCTCGGGAAGGAAGGTAGATAGTGCCGCAGAATGAGTAGGCTGAACGTGGGGAAGAGCATTCTCCCGAGCCTTATGCCACATCGTCGCTGAGGCCTGTTCGTCAAGATCTGCTATGATAACTGTCTTATCGTCCTTTACAGCGGCAACGGCTAAGTGCAGAGCTAAGGTTGTTTTTCCCGCTCCACCTTTTTGCGATATGACTGCGATGGTTTTCATTCTGGACCTCGATGATGCTTCTTTGACGCCATGCCTACATAAAAACATACCATCATGCCTTCATGACGTCAACCCGTCATAAAAGCATGACATCATTTACCCGCCCACGATCTCATTGGGTAGGCAGGCCCTCGAAAGCCAAATTGATCTTTTTTCCGTTCCGCCCTCTTCCTATCTCCAGATGTGCCGCCCAAACAATCATCAGGTTGTTTCTTTTGAAGAGGCAATAGGGGAGGGGATAGAAGTCTCCGATTGCTGGCGTCTGAATATCTCCCATTCGCTCATATCTGCCCCGTGAGGGCTTTTCAGTAATTCCGGTAGGAGTTAGGTCGGAATATTAACTTCCGCTAGCCTGGAGGGCTCTGAGGAAGTTTTAAGCACAATTCTGCTAAGCTAAGAGCATTTCCATGCGGTCCGAGACACGCTGCGATTCTCAGAAGGGCGTCTTATCGCCAAAGGGGAAGCCGTTAAGAACCGCAACCTAGCGGCGCCAAGGGGGTAGCCGGAAGAGAGCGTAGCGAACGGGAGGCGAAACCAAGAACTTATGGCGGAAGACGGAGTCTGGAGCCATCCTTTAAAGAAGCTCTGTGAACCCAGAGGGTGAACTCAATTTCATCTCTTCAGCTCGAACAGAACGAGCGATCACGGATTTTGTGTCCAGCGATGCCCCCCTAATAGGATTTTAGAGGTATTATAGGTATTGTTGTGTAGTGATTCTGCGTAAATAGGAGGGTGTTGTGTAGCTTTTCTGCGTAAATCCCACTACGAATGTGTAGTGATTCTGCGTTTCATGTGTAGCTTTTCTGCGCACGGGATTCCCTTGTGTAGCAATTCTGCGTTGCTCGACGATTTCTGCTTACTTCCCAACCACTTAACTTTCACGTCGCTCTGTGAATTCGCCCGTCAGGTGAGTTCAAACCAGAGAATGTGTACCTTTTCTGCGTAGACTTGCCCCAATGTGTAGTGATTCTGCGCGAATATTCCTCCTGACCCTATTGCTTTTCAATTCTAGCTGGTCCATTATCCGGTAGACTAAACAAGGATTGAGGTAACACGGTGCCCCGCCAATCTCTCGGTGACATTCAAAGGCGTAAGCCCACGGCTTCAGAATTACAGAATAGCCCCGTCTATCGGCCCTTTTCTGATCATTACACCGATCGAGAGCTGTCATTACTTTACGCAGGAAGCGAGATTGAAAAATCCGCCACTCAAGTCATTGATGACGGAAAACTCGGATTCTCAACCCGTGTCTTGGTTCAGGCAAATTTGCCTCATTCTGAACCAAAAGGTGTCTCCGTATGGTCGCGTCAGAACGGGAATTTCACCCTGACTCTGCAACCAAAGATTTTCATCGATCCGCAATCTGGTAAGGAAAAATCCTACGGATTCCCTTATGGCACCATCCCTCGACTCATCCTCTACTACATCTGCGGCGAAGTGCTTAGGAACAAGCATCTCGTGCACTCAAAAGATTGGACTCCCGGATCGGAGCGAAAGATCTGCCTTGGCCACAATCTGACTGCGTTCATGGAGGAATTGGGTTTCAAGCAAAAGACTGGGGGCCGACGTGGCACCATTACCGGGATCAAAAATCAAATGGAACGTCTGTTTCGATGTTCCATCTCGTTTGATTGGAATATGCAAGAGGGTGGGGCAGCCGGAGAAGCCAACATTAGAGGAGACATCTCAGACGGTCACGTTTTCTGGTGGGACGACAAAAACCCAAGACAAGGCACCCTCTACCCGAGCTACGTCAAACTGAGCGAGACACTTTACAACGAGATTCTCAAGACGCCAGTGCCTCTGAATCTTGATGCTTTAGGCTATCTCCGAGGCTCTGCGTTTGATCTGGATATCTACTCGTGGCTGAGCTACCGACTCTACTACCTGGAAAGACCCACATTCATTTCCTGGCGGGATTTTGCAGTTCAAGTGGGAGCTGATTATCAGGGAAAATACGGTATGCAGAATTTCGCTCGAAACGCGAAAAGAGCGTTCAAGCGAGTAGAGTATGTCTGGCGTTCATTAGAGGTCGAATACCGACGAGGAGGATTTGTGATCAAACCAAGCGAGCTTCTCGTCCCACGGCAGAACAAATCTCATCTAGATCACAGTATTTAGGCTTTCGACACATCTGATGGTACGACCTCAATGACCTCACTACAATGAGGACAGGTCACTTCCATTCCGATATCAGCCTGACGCACCTGCATTTCTCCAGTGCACTCTGGGCATTGAGTGATCAATACTTCCTCAGGTTCTGAAACCTCTGGAGACTCTGAAACCTCTGGAGACTCTGGAGACTCTGGAGACTCTGGAACGTCCAAGACCCCTTCATTTGGCTCAACGTTCACACTTTCCGAATCGCTATTCGTTTTATCCGATCCGTCTTTCTCTGATTCGGCAATCAGGTCTTGTAACTCCGGATCTAGCCCGGCCATCGCTCGAGCTAGTCCCCGGCGTTGTTCTTGAGAATAGTGCTTAGAGCCTGTTTGAAAAAACAAACCATATAAGAAATCAACCAAAATGGGCGAAGCG
>OJGU01000903.1_pt1 | contig 13674 bp, 8 predicted proteins | sample 1594741 | NCBI WGS metagenome assembly OJGU01 (sample SAMN05416841, study PRJEB24817) | seawater metagenome | isolation source: Sea water | place: Canada:Atlantic | collected 2013-07 | reverse complement strand
GAGATGTAGAGAGGTCTCGTGGGCTCGGAGATGTGTATAAGAGACAGGAAAATGAACATATTATTGATGATTTAGATATTGATGAAATAAAGAGACTAATTGTATTAAAATTATTTGGAGAGAATAAACCGATAAAGAAAAGGGAATATCTCTTTGTATTTACAGAAAATATCATCGAAGATTTGATAAAATCAAAACGTGTTGGTTCTGCAAGTTCTTATAGATGTACATTACGTTCATTTCAAAATTTTCTTGGAAATAAAGATATTTTACTTACAAAGATAGACCATAAGTTTTTAGTAGATTATCAAGCGGATTGTTTAAATAGAGGTTTAAAGATAAATTCTATTGGTGTTTATCTTAGAACTCTTAGAGCTATTATTAATCGAGCAATAGACGAAGGGTTGATAATTCATACAAATTACCCTTTTAGAAAATTTAGCATCAAAACAGAAAAGACAGAAAAAAGAGCTATTTCAAAAGAAGAAATAACAAAAGTTTTAGAGTTGAAACTAAAAGAAAATACACCTCTTTGGCATAGTAAAAATTACTTTACATTCATGTTTAACATGAGAGGAATGAATTTTATAGATGTTGCATACCTTAGAATGGAAAACATTAGGGGAAACCGATTAATTTATAAAAGAATTAAAACTGGTAAACTTTACAATATAAAATTAACAACCAAAGCACAAGAAATTTTAACTTTTTATACTAAAGGTAAAAAAACAAATTCTAAAGAGTTTATTTTTCCAATTATTACAAAAGAAACCGATAATGTTGAAAAGGAAAGAGAAAAATACATGGATAAAAGGAAATATTTCAATAAACATCTTAAAGATATAGCTGAACTGTGTAAAATTGATGTTAATCTTACCTCTTATGTTTCAAGACATACATGGGCTTCCATTGCTAAATTTGCAGGTGTATCACATGCTATTATAGGAGAATCTTTAGGACATTCCGATTTAAAAACAACAGAAACCTATTTGGCTAATTTCGATAATGATATATTAGACAATGCAAATGATTTAATTGTTGGATGATGAAAAATAAAAAAGAAGTGTGAGCATTGTTATGTTTATGCCTGTCACCAAACTTTCTACCTATCCTTTCTTCCAATTTACCATTAAAAAAAATGTTTTTTCAGCGGTGTTAAAGCTACAAACCACGAAACAGTGCTGAGGCACACCAAATTTATTCTTCATCGAACTTTAAAATACCTTCTTCCTTCGGTTTTTCTTGATAAATATAACTACAATTATTTTTTTCTTTTCTTGTGAAAAACTCCTTAGAAAGTTCTTCTTGACTTTTAGAATCTTTTGGCATACTCATTTTATTTCGTGTTAAAATATGTTCAGTTTTAAATTCCTCTTGAATATAATTGAAAATAGGTTTTTCTGGAGATATGAAATCTAAAATAATACTATCTTTTGAGTAAGATTTAATTATCATATAATAGTCATAATTATTTTCAATTATATTTTTATTAATTTGATATAAAAAAATTGTATCATTTATAATTTCATATCCAAAAGGTCTACTGTAAAAAGAATCAAAACTTTCAAAGTTCATTAAAATGTGATTATTATTAAACTGAATTTCTGAATACCCTATTTTTGAAGAACAAGAATACCAATTACCACTAAATAATTTTTCTTCTTGACATGAGTTAATTAAACTCCATATTAAAATACTACTAATAATCATCAATTTTGTTTTCATCTTTTAAAACAATATTTTTGGAACACTATCCAAGCTACCACGAAACAATGCCAAAGCACACTAACCAATATAGCAAAACAATCGTTTTCTTTTCTCAAACAAAACACCTTTAATTTGTTTTAAAGATTTATCCACTCTTGGAGTGAATAAACAAGTTAAAATCAATTTTTCACCTGTCTTAAGTTCTATTACAGCATAATGGTAACTTTCAATCATAAGCAAATGAAAATCACTATTTTTATACAATGCAGGAGATAAATAAATTATTATTTTTTCTACCTCCTCATTTTTGTATGTTAATACTTCTCCTTTTTTATATAGAATTAATTCATTATCTCGTATTTCATATTTCTCTCCCTTATTTATTAAAAAATAAGTAACATGCAAGTAAATAGCAGGTAACAAATCTATTATCCAAATAACTAAAAATACTTGAACAAAATGCTCATCAAATTTTAAATAATACAATACAGCAATCCCTATAATAATAAGAATAATTGTCGGAAAATGTAGTCTTAAAAAATTTAAGACGCTAATTTTCAATATTTTATCCTTCATTTACCTCTTGACTTTGTCCTAAAAATCATCTACCTTCTTTTTTTTCAGCAGTGTTCAAGCTACAAGCTGCCACGAAACAGTGCCGAGGCACACTATATTTCAATAATATAAAGATAGCTTACAGGATTCAATCCAATAGTAATATCTCCCCCTTCGGGTAAATTAAAGGTTTTTTCAACTTCATTTTCTTCTATCCTACCCTGAATAGACACTAATAACTTGCCTCTTTCGTACAAATCAACTTTAGAAACTTCTATTCCTTTTTCAAAAGAGTGAACCTGTTTAATAACCCCAGTATTTATATCTATTGAGTTAATAACATAATTAGAATTTTTTAAATCCGTTACTCCTTCTAAGTTCTCGAAGGTAATTCTTTCCAAATAGTAAAAATTACTACCATCTATAGTTGAAGACATTATAGAATTATCAGAACTAATTGCTTTAATGGTTTTTTCCTCTCCTGTGGAAACGGAAAGTTGAACAAATTCATATTTTGTATAATCTTTATTTCCCTTAACATAGATAATTTCATTGCTTTCTGGTAAATATTGATAAGTAAGAATTCTAAAACTATGATTATTGTTAAATTTTTGAATCAAATGAGTTCTATCAGTTTGAAAATCATAAACTTTCCAGTATTTATAGTTTAAGTCCTCACTTCCATAAACAATTGTATAGAATAATTTATTATTATCAGTTAAAAAATTTTCAACACTATTATTCGATGAGTGCCAAAAACTTGGTATGGTATCCTTCTGCTGTGTATAAATGTTGTGCTTTATTAAATAGCCTTGCCATGGACCGAATACTTTTGGTTCTCCTATTGATTTGGATGTTTCATAAAATACATGAGAAGAATCTATCCAACCAAAAGCTGGAGAACTTAAATAAAGATTAGAAACAATTATAGACTCCTTTCCTGTCTTTAAATCTTTTATTCGGATGGATACATCATTAATAGACTTTGTAACTGAATTGATATCTATTGCTGCAAACAAAATATGATGATTTAAGTTATTGTAATCTCCCTCATTGGCAAAAGTTGATTCAGTTTCAATTTTCTTTACTTTACTTTGACCACATGAAATAAAAGGTGTCATCATAAATACTAGAATGTATATTTTTATTTTATTGTCCATAATTCCTCCTTTATTTTAAACTCCAAGTTGTCTTCACACCACCAACATTGATGGTAACAGATGTAGGGTCAATAATTACCTGATTAAAATTAAACCAAGCTACTTTAATTCCTGTAACATCTATCACTACCTTTTTTGAAGTAAGTTCACTTATATTAAATGTTGCTTTGTCAGTAATCTTTAAATTTAATACATTTTTCAAAATTTCAATTTGCGTAGCTCCTGATACAGTCATAAGGTTTCCGCTTTTGGTAATTTGATTTATATTCCCGAGGGATTCTTTTGCTTTGCTTGTAATCCCAGGTACGCTACTTTGTAATGTTTTTCCTGTAACAAAAGTGTGCACCGCACTGTTATGCTTTAGCTTGTAGCTAAGCATTTAATCTTTACCACCTACCAACTCCAATTTACCATTTTTAAAAGAACGTATTGTTAAAAAAATCTTTCATTTACCTCTTGACTTTGTCCTTAAAATCATCTACCTTCGTTTTTTTTTCAGCGATGTTCAAGCTACAAGCTCTCACGAACAGTGCCGAGCACAACACACACTATAAGCTACCAAAAAAAAGTAAGGAAATGTAAAAAGCCATTGAACCAAAGGTGTATATTAATACCCAAATACCTTTTTTGTTTCGTTCTTCTTTACTTTCATTTTTAAATTCTTCTTCTATCTTTTTGTACTTACCTTTATAAACAAAAGCGAAGTAATGAATTAATAAAAATATAACAGCAATTATAACAATCTCACCTTTAGGAAGATTAGAAGGTATTAACCTAATATTAGTAATTAATTCAAATGTTACAGCTATTGAAGCTAGTAAACACGTTAAACTCATAGACATCCCTATGTAAGCATTATATTCCGGAGCATCACTATCTCCCCACAATTTTCTCTGCCAAGTGTACAACCAGTAATAAATGTATTTATATTTTTGCCATATTTCTTTCATTATTCTTCTTTTGTTATATCATTATTTTTATTTTCTGGATTATATTTATTATGAACCAGTATTCCATTAGCAAAATAATTATTATTATTGGCTATCTTAGAAAGATTATAGGTCTGTGTATTTTCTTTTACAACCACTGTTTCAGTAATAAATATTTCTAATATGATTTTATTTTCTCTATCATAAAATAAGCAAACATCTCCTTTTTCAAGTTGTTCTACTGTCATTTTATAATGTTGTTGGGTTTGTTTTGGATTCACAGAGCTCCATCCTTTTCCTTTTACATAATAAGGATGGTCTGGAGTGTTTGTGTTTATCAAACCATTAGAAAAACTTATTTCAACTAAATCAATGTGCATTGGATTATCTACCTGTAAAACGACATTAGTCTCTACTTTTTTAGTTATTAGATTGTAAGTTAAAACAGAATCACCTACAACAACATTTTCAATATTTTTAATTAAACCATCACTCATCAATATTTCCGTTCCAGCAATAAAACAAATACCTTGAGTTGACCAATTCGGAGTGTATGTGCTTTCAAAAAGATATCCATTATCTAAACCAAATTTTAGAGCTGTTGCAAATCCTCCACTAAAAAAACCTATCGGACCACCAAAAGTCATAAATCCTCCCAACACAATATCGAGTCCTGAACTTACTGCCTCTTCTTTATTTCCTAACCTCAAATGACCTATTCCTTCATAACTACTAAGAAAAGCCCCAATATAAAATAATTTTCTACCAAATATTTTTAATCTCGTGGCTCCTTTTGAAAAATATCTTCCTGCTGCGGCTTCTTTGGCTAAATTTAATGTTCCTGTACCTTTTAAAGGCGAAGTATTTGCTCCATAATTTAATACACTTTCACCAACATATAATGCTGCTCCAGCACCAGTAAGGAAGTTTTGAGTATTTGTTAGAGCTGTATAACTTGCTTGTTCAGTAGTTGCTCCATATGATAATTGACTATTCCCCCTGTTCACTCTCATATCCATGTCCAACCCGTCATAATCGTAACTAAAATTTGAAGTTTCATATTCGCCTCCGTCATATCCATCACCACCATCACCATAAGCCTCCAATAAATCATAATTGAATTCCATGTCAAAATATTCTTCATCGTAATCATAGTACGTATCCCTGCCTCTATCTTCTTGCTCACACTCTATACAACCCCAAGAATAATCTCTAAGAGGAGTAATTCTTCGCCTGTCGTCATCATCACGATCATCATCTCCATAATCATCACCGTAATCACCATAATCATAACCTTCAAATAAACCAGTAGGGTCGTTTAACGCTATGGGGTTATTAAACGCAAAACGATAAGGCGTCCAATCGGAAGCTAACTCTGCCAATGGGTCAACATTGGCAAAACGCCCCAGTTCAGGCATGTAAAAACGTGCATTAAAATTGTACCAGTTTAACCCGTTATCCGAATGTAATTCATTTCCATTGAATTTAAAATGATTTTCAGGACCTATTTGTACGGTATTTAATCCGTTTAATTTCCCACCAAAAGGATAGTAGTGCGTTTCTTGTATAATCTCATCTTGATTAACAAGTCCATTGCCATTTAAATCAGAAAAAGTCAAGCGTACATTCCCCACTTGGTCGGTGTAATTATATTCATACCTAAAATCAGTTCCGTTACTTACATCCGGTACGGCTCTCCCCTCAGCATTAGTAATAGCTGTTAATACATTGTCTTCATATTTAAAACGACCGCTGTATTGATGAAGAACGCCTGACAACATTCCTTGTGTAATTTGTCTTTCTAATAATGTTCCTTTAGCCGAATACATATAATGCAATTGTTTTCCATCGGTAAAAGTAATCATTTCGGGTAAATTAAGGACGTTGTAACTTATTGTAATGCCTTTGTTAGCATCTGTAATAATATTTCCATTGGCATCGTAAGTAAATTCTGTACCTCCAAAAGAGCCGTTATCATCAAAATCATCGGTAATTGCTACTCCTTGAATAAAATCATCTACCGTTATTAATTGATTGCCTGAATAAGAATAACTTAATACATCAATAAGATTATAAGTGGCATCATCTCTATATCCTTTACGATTAAGGGTTTCTATATTTCCATTATGGTCGTGCGTAATGTTAGTTACAGAATATAAATTTATTTGGCTATTCCAACCTCCACCAACAGTATTATATTCAGCATAATAAGCGGTAGTTAATTGTTCAATATCATCATAAAAATAAGTATATCCTCGGTAGACTTCATCAGATTTACTTTTCCAATGTATCTCAGAAATGTTTCCATTGTGCTTGGCTACTCCGTTTGAAAATTGAGGTTTGTCGTAAAGAATATCCATTGCAAATAAATCATTCTCTGTATTAAGGTTATAGAATTTTTGTACGTTAGTAGTTAGTTTTGCAACTACTTTATCCGTTAAATAAGTAATGGCTATTGAATCGGTTACTCCGTAAGTTGCCAATTGAGTAGCGATTTGAGCTCTCGAATCATCATAAAAAGCAGTTCCGCTAAAATCGGTTACAGGGGTTGTAAATGTAATATCAATTGTAGCCATGTTTAACTTCTGTAATTCACTATACAATAAACTTCCTGATACATAAGTTAACAATTGTTCTTTATACAATTCTGTGCTGGTAACAATGGCAGTCTCTGATGTGGGTAAACTTAAATCAGAATTAATGGTAAATTCTTTATTATCGTTATAAGATAGTTCTAAGTATTTAGCTCCTCCTCTTACATATATTTCATCAATTCTAAATTGATAATCTTCTAACCCAACAGTGGTAATGTATTTAGCTAAATCAACATTTCCTAAAAATGTTGCATCAGAGGTGTAAACAATGTCTATTACGGCATTAGAAGAAAATGTTGCAATTAACTCAATAGGATCTAAAATACCCAATGTTGTAGCGTTGTTTATTTTTGTTACTCCTCCATTAATATGGTAAGCGTAATTTACATTTTGCAAGTAACTTCCATTATCGTTTTCTGAATGTAATTTTTTTATAATAGGCTGTCCTAAATGATTATAAGCGTATTCCGATAAAACAACTTCAGGGTCGTTGTCTATCTGCTCATAGCTTTTTATTAATCTGTTTTGATGGTCGTAAGTATATCTGTTTTTAATAAAATGATAATCTAGTCCTCCATAGTTTCTGTGATGTTCTATTCTTACAGGTTGTCCCAAAAAATTACTTTCAAAATTGGTAAGGTCTACCCCCCCTAAAGAGTTATCGCTTTGTGTTTGAATTAATTCTCCTGTATTAAATTGATAAAAATACGTTTCGGAAAGATAACCTGTACCACCAATTTTTTTTGATTTAGTTTTTGTTAATCTGTTTTTATTATTAAACGCAGGATTATGTTCTTGTATGTGTTGAATGTAACTAACATCATCTGTTCCATCTGAATTAAAATCATAATCATCATAATAATTAACTGTTAGTATTTCAAAATTGGACGGGCTGTTAGTTAATAACGGGAAAGATTGGTTGGAGTACCCCATAAATGCACTAAAATTGGTTCCATCTCTCACTTCACTATTTGCTCCACTACTATAATGGGTATCTGCTGCTGACTGCATTGCAGCACGAGAAGTAATGGAGTTATTTACGTATGTCCCCACTATTAGAGGTCTATTAATGGCATCATAACGATATAAAAACCATTTGTTTTGAGTTCTTAAATTACCATCTTGTTGTAAAATAACTCGATCCAAATTATCATATACTATTTCTATTTTTTCTTTTCCGGGTATCTTTTTCTCTATTAATCTTCCTTTTTCATCATATGTATATTGGAATATTAACTCTTCAGCTACAAGGGTAATATCAAAAGTACCTATTAATTCTAACTGATAATAAGCTTTAGGAGGAATTACATAAGCCAACTTTCCTAAATCATTGTAAACATAAAATGTGGTTAAGAGTTTGTTGGCAGCTGTGTTTAATGTTCTTTTACAGATTATTCTTCCTGATTTATCACTAAATGTTACTTCTGTAGCGTGTTCGGGACTACTAGATACATAACCCGAAAGTTCATTAGGGGCATAAAATCCATTAGAAACTGTTGCATCCCATTTTCGGATAGCATACATATTTCCTGATAAATCAACATTATTAGCATCAAATACAGTATTAGTAATTTTTTGAGCATTCAGTTTATTAGTTGGGTTAACGGCATCTTGCCAAAAAGTACCTACTGCTTTTCCTGAGCGAATAAAATTAGATGGAGACCTGTCATACTCCACACTTGTATAAGGATAATCATCGTGTGCCACTAATGGGGTGTTTTGATAAAATTTACCCTGATTGGTTATAGCATTATTATCATAAGCTGCTCCGCTTGTATGGGTATAAGGGAGGTAGTTTTTGTCTATATTTCCATATTCATCGTATATGATTGGTTGAATAAGCACACTCCCATCCGGGGCATAATTCAATATTTTAGTTTGTTCTGTTCTTCCATAAATGCCACTATAAGTAATCATTTGATTTATTTTTGTGGGGTCAGAAGAACTTGTTTGTGTTGCCTGATTATAAATCGTTCTTGTTTGATAGGTTCTATCAAAATCTCCAGTTTGACCAAAAACTTGTGAACTTATTAATAAAAGCAATGTTGGTATACTATATTTGTTCATAATGAGTATGTTTTCTGTTATTTTTTTATATTCTTAATAATTACTATCATTCAAGTTAATGGTATGATATTTCCTTTCCTCAAGTAGATTTTTATTGGCATCTTTAACCTCTTTTAATCGGTGCATCAAATCATAATTATAAAAAGTGGTTACATCATTCTCATTGGTAATAGACCTAATTCCACCTCCATTGTAATAGGTATAGGTTTTCATTTGGGCATCATAAGGATACATCCTGATTTCATCAATTAATTGACTGCCCGTAATTAAAATATCTGATAAAGCAGTAACATCTACCACATAATGGTTGATTTTCCATTCATTAGGTGTGGTAATGGATACATGTTGCTTTAAAATGGTAATACTTGTTCCTGTTACATCAACTGTCTGAGTTATATTAGGTATGCCTTTAGTCCAGAAAGACAAAATATACTTTCCGGTACTTACATTGGTTTGTTTTACAGCAGAAATTGTAAGGTTAGTACTAACATCTCCTGTCCTAGCATCAGGGTTCATAGACACTGGTGCATCTAATGGAGTAAAATCATTGGATAAACCTGTCTCTTCATCTTCAAAACTGGTATAGTACACATTATCTTCCGTACCATATTGAGCTTGAGCAATTAAAATTTTTGTTGGTGAATCACTGTATTTGTTGTACGATTCAACTCCATTTTCCACTTTAGCACTTAATAATCTTCCTTTTACATCGTAAGCCAAAGACTGATTAACTGGTTTGTAAAATTGTGCATCAAACCCTACATCACTAAAAACATCAACACTAGATGGGGTTAGTGGAGAAGCTGTGTTTAAACGAAGATTGGTTTTACTTAAAATATTTCCACTAAAATTATCAAACACACGGTATCTACCTGATAGTATTTTTTCATTCCCATTAAAAATAGCTGCATTATTAAAATATTTCACTTCTTCAATAATGGGAATATGAATGTGTTTGGAAAGCATGTCTAAGTGTGCCTGTAAAGGAGGTGTTCCAAAATCAGTAACACGAAAATATTTTATGAAATAATAGGTATCATCACTTGATGACTTGCGTTCTTCTACCAACTGATTGTAGGCATCATAAGTATATTTCTTTTCACTTATTATTGGTAAACCCGCATCGTCATAAATGGTTTGGTTTTCATATTCTAACAACCTCGAAATTTTTGGATTGATGGTAACTAATTTTTTATCATACAGGTTAGGATAATCATAATTATCGACACTGGATATTCCTGTTAAATGATTATATTCACGACAAGGAATTTCATAACTGGTATTTATTAGATATTGCCTTTTGGCATCTAACAAATCAATTGACTGATTATCAATTACCGTTTTATAGGTATATTCTTCTTTACTTTCGATACTGTAAACAGGATTCCCTCCAACTACTTCATATTTATACACTTCTTTTTTAGTTAATGGAGTAGAAATATAGTTGAATTGAGCCACATGTGGGGCTACTTTTTGTTCTAACACCAAAGGTTGTGACCTAGCCAGTTGACTTGCTTGGTCTAAATACTCTATTGGCTCTTGATAAAACTCAGGGTATTGTTGGTAAATATCAAAATAATAGATGTTTTTTCCTTTTGAGGTTTGTTCTGAAGATGTTATAAATTCACTAACTACACTATACACCATGTGATTATCATAGGATTCGGTTAACGGGTCAATAATACTTGGAATAATAACTTCATAATCACATGTAAAGCAAAGGTCATTAGGTAATGTACCCCCATTGTCTCCTGCTCGAGCAGTTTTTTTATATCTATTAATTAAAGGACTCTTATTAAATACTACACCGCTAGATTGTCCTGTTAAATTACCATTAGCATCTACTGTTTCATATTCATATCCTTTTTGTGATAAAAAATTTTGTGGATTTTGAATTGATTCATGCCTTTCTGTAATAAGTTTAACCCGAACACCTCCACAAATTCTGTTTGCTTCTGATGAAGTAGTTAAATTAATATGATCAAAAAAATCTTTTTCATAAGCTTCATTTAATTCGTAAGTATAATCAATGATAGTTTTATCGGGAAATTTAATACTACTCAACATCCCAATTTGGACAACAGAAACATCATTACTCGGCACTCTCGTTGTAGTACTATAAAGCGGGTATCCTGTTAGGATATGAGTTTGTGTAGTACCATTTCTATCTATATAATTAAAATCAGGAGTTAATTCTAATACATAATCTAATTGGTCATCAGCTCTAGCTTCGGTTGATGAATTATTTATGAATCCCCAAGCATCTACATGTACCGTAAGAGGATAGGGAATCCATCCTGATTGGCTACCATAAGTTTGGGTATTATAATAAAATTTAAAATCTCCTCCGCTAGGTCTATTATCAAATTCCGGATGGTTTGGTATTGGAGTTGGATTAATAAAATTAACATCTTCTTTACCAAACTGAGTCAATGTATTAAGTGCTAATCTTGTATAGTGACCGATTCCACTTTTTAAATAGTCATGTTGAAGATAATAAGTACTTAAAATTTCTCCATTTAGTCCTTTATAATGAATCTTTTCAAGTACTTTTAAAGGAGTAGTAGCAGGAAATCGTTCATCTACATCAGCTCGGTCTACTGTTTCAAATAGATAACTTCCCCCTTCAAAATGAATTTCTTTTAAATAAAGTTGATTGTATCGGTCATAAGCTTGCTGAGGAAGTTGATGTGTTGGTGTTCCGGTAGGACAAGGTGCTACCCAGTTTGTTGATTGAGATCCAACATTATTTGCTGTATAAGTAGGGACAATGATTGGAGGCATTTGATGAGAATTAGGCGAAGAACCATAATCAGCATACAAAATATTTTCATAATCAAAAGAAAAAATAACTTCTCCATTTGGAAGTTTTATTTCATTTAAATACCAAGATTCCATATAGCTAGTTCCATATGTAGTTACCATTTCCACATCATTATTGCCGGATACTTGACTTTGTCCAAAAATATATTGAATACCTTTTTCATCTGTAATTGTAAATTCAGTAATGTTAAAGCTACTATTATTAGCGGTAACTTTAACCTTTAAATCTTGATAAGGAACTGTAATGATTTCACCATAAATAGGATACTCGGTAGTAGGTTCTCCAACGAAAACTAATCTTCCTGTTCGTCCTAAAAAATTAAAACGAAAAATATCAGGGGCAATATCATTTACGTGATTATTTTCAAAGAAACTATGTGGGATATCATTAGGTAAATTCACGTTGGTCTGATTATCACTTCTAGTATTAAGATACCCCTGACTTAGATATGTATCAGTATCATCTGCTTTTCCATTAACAACTCTGGTAATTACTCCTCCTGCTTGTAAATTCCACCCTAAACCTACCCATGAACCAATATCACTAGCTTTTGTTCCTCTGGAAAAGTAATTTAAACTGATATTCAAGTTAACACCACTTATGCTTTTGCTAAACAAAGGAATATGTGCTGTTGCTGCACCTGTATTATAATCTATACCTGCATGATACCCACCTTGTGCGGTTGAAGCTGCATTAATAGATGGTGCTTCTGAAATAAAATGTCCTCCTGCATCTGTAAGTTGCCCAAAAAGATAACATGGAGTTATTAAAGTTAAGAGAATAATTATTTTTTTCATTTTATGAATATTTTATGTTATTAATAAGGTTTAAATTTTAAATAATATGTTTTAATTGTTAAGTGTTTTCAAAAACTCTACTCTTCTTCTTCGAGCAATATCTAATGTAATGTTTCCTTGAAGTAAGAGTTGGTTTTTGTCTTTATAAAATGTGATAATGTAACTTGGGTTAATAATATGGCTTTTACTTATTCTAAAAAAATGGTGTTCTTCCAATAGGGTTTCAAATGAGCTTAGTGTCTTTGCAACTGTAATTTTTCTCTTATCTTTTAGTTGAACATGCGTATAAACTTCATCTGCATCACAACATATTATATCATCTACATTTACAAACTCTATTTTTGTTGCACTTTTAATAGTTATTACTTTTGACTTTTTAACAGGATGTTCTTCTTTTAATATAGTTTCTAGCTGCCTGTTATATTCAGCTTCCAACTTTAGTTTTTGTTTAGTTTGAGTTAATAACTCTTCTAATTCTACTAATCTTTTTCGTAAAACTATCGCTTCGGTATTTTCTTTAAGTACTATCAAATTTTATAAACAAAAGGCTCCAAACGTAAATGAAAAAATATTAAAAACAAAGAAATGGTCAATCCATCTTACTAACGGTCGATTTTGACCAACGAACGGTAGCTTTTTTCAAATTATCGGTTAATTTTTAGTTGAACATTATATATTAAAGTCATCATTTTTTTGAATAATTACACGATTAAACAACAATTATTGATTTTTAAAACGAGTAGCTCATTGTCTGTTTCATATTTGGATAAAAATTCAACCGCTCCACTTTCAAAAAAAGCGTTTTTGGTTAATACATCATCATTGCAGGATAGCCCAATTACTTTTATTTCAGGAAACAAGTGATTTACCAGTTGGGTAGTTTCAATGCCGTTAAGGATAGGCATACAATTGTCCATTAAAATGACATCAGGTTTCAGGTGTTGTAAAAAAGGAATAACTTCTGTACCGTCTTTACATTCTCCAACAACTTGAATTTCGGGATGTTTGTTGAGGGTAGTTTTGATAGTTTTTCTAACAATG
>OJGU01000901.1_pt1 | contig 13743 bp, 12 predicted proteins | sample 1594741 | NCBI WGS metagenome assembly OJGU01 (sample SAMN05416841, study PRJEB24817) | seawater metagenome | isolation source: Sea water | place: Canada:Atlantic | collected 2013-07 | reverse complement strand
TAAGAGACAGGCCAGGGGGCGCGAAGTAGGTCGGGGGCAAAGGCGCGCGCGACCGGTGAGAACCGCCCGACGTGCATGGGGATGCTCGACTCGATCACGGTGGTCATCGCATAGAGGTCATCTTCGAGGCGCTCGACCGCGACCTCGACTGCGTCGCTGCGCCCGGCGATCACCACCTGCCGGGGGCTGTTGATGTTGGAGATGTCCAGCTCGCCGCGCTCGACCCCGAGGCGATCTCGAACCGTAGCGAGTGAGGCCTCGACCTCCGTTGCGCTGGGCCCTGTGACCGCAACCATGACACCCGAAGGCCCGGTGTCGTAGTGCCGTCCTCGAGCGGCGACAAGCACTTCCGAGGCGTCTTGCGTCAGCGCGCCGATCTGCACCAAGTGCGTGTACTCCCCGAGCGACAGACCGGCGGATGCGACGGGCGACAGGCCCTCCGCCAACAGACACTCCCGCCAGACCCGAGTGGTGAGATGCACCGCCAGCTGCACGTCGAGGTTCCGCGAAAACGTGCCGTCGAACGGATGTCCGGCCAGCGTTCGAAAGTCCGCCAGCGCCCGCGCACCTGCTTTTGGGGCGACCGCCGCCGCACGGGCGAACATCTCCGGGTCGCACGAGCTCTGGCCGGGAAAGACGAAGATGAGGGGACGACTCATGCGCTCGCCCCCGGGCTGTCCGCCACGATGCTCAGCACCTGGCCGTGGACAGCATCCATCCGGCCGGAGATCAGCATGAGCGTAGTGTTGATGGCCCGCTGCAGTGCGGACGCCGAGGGTGACGAGGCGAGCCGCACCATGTTGAAGCGTGTTTGTTTGCGTACCAAGTGTGCGGCCGCGTAGAGGGTCAACGTTTCGGCGATCGCCGTTGCCACCGGGGCTTCGTCAGACAGCAGCAGAACCACCCGCCGAAGACCTCCGGTGTCCAACGATTGGGTGAGTTGCTGGATCTGCGCACCGAGGTCGCCGGGAGTCCGCGGTGCCGGCTCCCACGTGAAGATGGCGTCGGTCGCCAACGCCTCTTCGTGGACCACCGAAACCTCGAGTCGCGTGAGGCGTCGCTCGACCGCCTCCGCGACGACGCCGTCACCGCGCAGCAGCAGTCGGCGCTGTGCCATCAACACACCGAGTGCGTGGTCGTGCCGCACTAGCTGAGGCCTCCTGCCGTCAGCACGTTGTCCACACGGCCCGCGCCGTGGTCCACTTGAATCGGTTGGTTGCGAACGCCGTCGAGGTAGCCGCTGGCGCAGGCGAGAATGACGTCGGCCACTTCGGGCGGCTGGACCGCGAAGGCCTCGTAGCGCTGAAGCACCGCGAGGGTCTCTGCGCCGAAGATCTCGGTGAACCCGCCCGTCAACGCGTGGCGGCAACGGATGAGGAACGTGGTGCTTTCGCGCGTCAGACTCGGGTCGCACGCGATCGCCTCGAGGGCGGCCTTGGCGAAGCCAACGTAGTCGTAGCCGGGGTGATGGACGGCGACACCATCGGAGGACATCACGACGATACGAGCCGGGGCGGCCCCCAGCTGGGTCCGGGACTGCCGAAGGTATTCGGTCAGCGAGAAGGCGCTTGCCTGAAGCGTGCGGCGGATGTCTCGCGCTCGCAGGGCATCCAACGATCCACCAACGCCAGCAACACACGCGTTTGCCACGAGCAGGTCCAGTCCGTCGTGCTCTGCAGCGATCTGACCGAAGAGACGCTCCGTATCCTCGGCGCTTCCGATGTCGGCTTCGACCACACGGGGGCGAGGCGCCGACACCGATTCGAACGCGGCTTCGATCTCGGAGCGCTCGGCGCTACCCCAACGATGGGTGAGCCAGACACTGGCCCCGTGACGGCCCAACGCGAGCCCACTGGTCAGGCCCAGCCCGCGCGTGCCGCCGGTCACCAGCGCGACCTGCCCCGTGAGGTCGGGAAACGTCACCGAACACGCTTCCACAACGCACAACAGTTCGTGCCGCCGAAACCGAAGGCATTCTTGAGGAAGACATCCACCTCGTGGTCGACGGGGCCGTCGCTGCAGACATCGAGGTCGACCGCCGGGTCGAGGTTCTCGACGTTGATGGATGCATGCAGCCGGCCGCGTCGCATCTGGCCCAGTGCCGCGACCGTTTCGACCGCGGGCGCGGACCAGCAGGTGTGTCCGAGCATCGATTTGGGTGCGTTGATCTTCAGGCGAGACGCGTGGGTACCGAATGCCTCCCGGATCGCGGCGAGTTCCGAGATGTCCCCGAGCGGGGTGGAGGTTGCGTGGGCCGAGACGAAGTCGACCTCTTGCGGGGCGATCCCCGCACGGCGCAGGGTCTGCGTGATCGTGCGCGCCTGTCCCTGCGTCGAAGGGTTGGGCTGATGGTTTCCATCTGACGTTGCGACCACCGCCAGCACTTCTCCGTGCATCGCGGCGCCGCGGGCCTCGGCAACCTCGTGACTCTCCATGATCAGAACCGCGGTGCCGTGCGAGGGCACGAACCCTTCCCGTGCCGTGTCGTACGGGCGACTGGCCTTGGCGGGGGCGTCGTTGAAGCTCTGAAAGGTGATCGCCCCCATCAGACCCATCGCATGCAGCCCCATCGCGGAGAAGTCGAACGTCGGCCCGACGACAACGACCCGGTCGTGACCATGGTGCCGGATCTCATCGACAGCGCAGCGCAGCGCGATGTTCGTGCTCGCGCATGCGCCCCCGACGGTGAACTGCGCCCCGCGAGAGCCGAGAACCTCGCTGACGGAGCCGGCATGGTCCGTGTCCAACGTCAGCAAAGCCGCGTGCGCATCGATCCAGTCGGGCTCCTCTTGGAACGTCTTGAAGTTGTCGATCAAGTACCGTTCGCCCAAGTTGTGCCCGCCGACGATCACTGCGGTCCGCTCGGCGAAATCGCCCCCCTCGAAGGGCAGGCCAGCATCGAGCCACGCATCGACGGCGCACAACATCGACAGACGTGTCGACATCGGAGCGCCGCGGAAGATCTTCCGCAGACGGGTACCCACCTCTGCAGGAATGCGCTCCACCAGCCCAGAGAGCTTTGCCGTGGAGTCGTAGTCGGAGAGGTCACCACCCACCTTCGAATAGACGCGCTTGTCGTCAAAGAAGCGCCACCTGTCGATGGAGGACTGCCCAGCCAACAAGGCGTCCAGCAAGGGCTCGTGTCCATCGGCGACCGGCGTGATCACGCCCATCCCGGTGCAGACCACACGCTTCCTCGAGTCGCTACTCACGCTTCCCATGCCTCAGCAGACAGATGCGAAGCCGGCGGTTTGTGACGAAAAAAAACCGAGCGAGACGACCGACTCCAAGTCGATCGCGTTGCTTCGGGGCAACGAGATGTCGATTCCCATCGAGCGTGTCCGTACCGCCCGGGTACGAAGCGTTACCCGACTTCGTTCAGCGCCTTCGGCGCGGACGGCTGCAGATCAACAGGGAGGCGTGTCGCAACACCCTTGCGTATCGAAGCCGCACTTGGCGTCACAGGCGAGCATCCCAGCCTCGAACCCCATGTCCACGCAGCCCATCCCCTGCAAGTCGTCGCCGTCGCATTCCTCGCTGCCGTCTCTCGCGAAGCCGTCACCGCAACTGGCAGGAACGCACCCGGCAACGCATCCGTCGCTGTTGCTGCCGTTGCCGTCGTCGCACACTTCGTCCACGCTCAGGAATCCGTCTCCGCAGAACGCCACGGCACACATCACGCAGCTGTCGCTGTCGTCATCATTTGCGTCGTCGCATCCTTCGCCATCCTGCAGCCGCCCATCGCCACATTGCGCGAGAAGGCAGTTGTTGCTGCACAGGTCGTGGTCGATGAGGTTTCCGTCGTCGCACTCTTCGGTGCTGTCCACGGTGCCGTCAGTGCAGAACGCGTCGGGGGCGCCCGTCGTCGTAGAGCCCGGCTCGCTGGTCCCCGTATCCGACGCCTCGGTCTCAACTCCCGATGAAGGCCCACTCGAACCTTCACTCGTCGCTGTAGTGGTTCCCAGCGGATCGGTACCCGCACCCCCAGTTGTCGGCAGCCCATCGGTGTCGGTATCGGTTGCGCTCGACATCGACGCATCATCCGCCCCGCAACCACCGACAACGACGCAAAGAGCCGCGACAACGATCCCGCTTCGCAGCCGAGTCACTCGTGCGCCTCCCGCTGGCCAAACTGCAGCAAGGTGTCGCGCCCCGATTGGTGCTGCAGGAGAATCCACTCCGGCGTGCGAACCGTTCTCTCGAGCCGGACCTCGTCGAGGACCCCCTCGAACTGCCGGCCGTGGTTGGAGCGGTTCCCAATCGCGAGCGGAAGGTCGACATCGGTCAGCAAGTCGGCGTCCGGCACCGCGGGAGCGTCTTCGAGAATCTGCTCGACGCCGTTGAGGTAGACGTGCGCCGGTACCTTCTGGTTCTCCACGTCGAAGGTCACCGCGACGTGGGTCCAGGTCGCAAGCGTGATGACCTCTGGGAGAGTCCTCCAACGCGTCGCATCGCCCTCCCCGACGAAGTTCAGTGCGAACGTCAGCTGTCCAGTCTGCGACAGGTAGAGCAGCCAGCTGGCGGAGGAGCCCTTGTCGAGGATCCGACCATACGTGTTGTGCCCCCACCCCCACGGACGAATCCAAGCGGAGATGGTGACTCCGCTGGCGAACAAGTCGTCGACGGCCTCAGAGGACCCGACATCCAAGTGCGAGTTTCGGGTCAACAGCTCTGCGCCCGTGAACACTTGCCCTTGACCGATGCCGATCTCGCCAACCGGGGTCGCGTGTTGTCCATTCGCCGATGAGTCTCGCGTCCCCTCGGCCATGTGCCACACGGCTGCGTAGACATCAGACCAGACACCCGTGAGCTGCGTAGGGCTCTGTGCCACCGCGTTCCCATAGTAGATCCAGAAGTGGTCGTCGGAGCTGCCCGCAATGTCCAGCGTCGTCCAAACCATGGACGTACCGGCCGGGTCCCAGCTCTCGATCTCGTAGGGGAGCACACTCCCTTCCGCCGAGACGAACCGAAGGTCCTCGGCGTCGGCCTGCATCAGCTCATACTCGATGCGTCCGGGGCCGAGCCGAACCGCGACCGGCACGTCGCTGTGAGTCCCCGACGCATTCGCCGTGACCGATACGCGGCGGCGGTAGGACCACTCGCAGTCCCACCATCCGTCGGGACAGCTCTGACCTGTCGTGGGCGGTGAGCCACTGGTCGAGCTGTCCTCCTCTGAGGACGCCCCCGTCGTGAAGCTCGCGGAACCGGCGGAACTCGTACTGTCGGTGCCGCCAGCCATCGAACTGGTCGCACCTGTCGTCCCGGCCGCGGCCGTGCACTCTCCGGCGAACGGCGGCACGCTTGCGGTTCCGTATCGACGACCCGAAGGGCACTCGACGTCAGGAAAGCTGCAGGCTCCGTTCGCCTCGCACGCACCCTCGCCACCGCAATCCTCCGTCCCATCGCAGAAGAAGAACGTTTCTCCCTGGCAGGCAAGGCCACCGGTCGCCGCGAGGAAGCCGCCGATGAGCGCGGCGAGTGCGGACCATCGCATCGCTCCGATTCTACGCGATCCGAGGCCGATCGGCCGATGCGGACCTCCGCTGGCGAGCGTCACGCGGGTGCGTCCGTTCTCCTCAGGGGCACACCGACACTTACAGCCCAGGCGCTTTGGAGGCGCGCACCAGGAGTCCCGGACTTTGCGCTCGCGGCGGACCGCACGACCCCCTAGAGTCGTGTGGATGCACCTTGCTTCGCTTCGGGGTTTCTCAGTGCTGCTCGGCGTCTCGTCCATCCTCCTCGCGACCGGATGCAGCGAATTCGTTGCGGCGGGCTGCGAGACGGACGGCTGCGAATCGACCGGCGGTTCAACGACGGAAGCGGGGACCACGGCCCCTGGGACCACGGGAACCACGGACGATGGAACGACCGGCGGCACCACGGCGGTCACGACAATGTCGTCGACCGATACGACCGGGGGCCCCAGTACGGGGACCGGACCTGGCACGGAGACCGGAGGCGGCACGGAGACCGGGACCGAGACGGGCATCGGCACAGAGACGGGAGGCGAGGACCCGGTCTGCGGAGATGGTGTCGTCGATGCCGGCGAGACCTGTGACGACGGCGATGACAACAGCGACGTCACACCCGACGCCTGTCGCACCACCTGCGAGCCCGCCGGCTGTGGCGACAGCGTCATCGATACCGGCGAGACCTGTGACGACGGCGACAACAACAGCGACGTCCTGGCGGATGCCTGCCGCACCACCTGCGAGCCCGCCGGCTGTGGCGACAGCGTGATCGATGCCGGCGAGACCTGCGACGACGGCGTCAACAACAACGACGTCACACCCGATGCCTGTCGCACCACCTGCGAGCTGGCGGCGTGTGGGGACAGCGTCATCGATGCCGGCGAAACGTGTGACGACGAGAATGGCGTCGAGACGGACGGTTGCCTCTCGACGTGCGTCATCCCGACCAGCTGCGCGGTCATCCTCGCCGAGGTCCCCACCGCAGGGGACGACACCTACGATATCGCTCCCGACGGCGTGCTCTTGACGACCGCGTGCGACATGACGACCGAGGGCGGCGGCTGGACCCTGGTTGGGAAGGTCAACAATGCGGACACAGACGGCGTGAGCGAACCAGTCGGATGGTTCGGAACCGAAAGCAATGCCGCGAGTCTGGCGTCACCGGACCTCACGTTGAACGCCAGCCCCGAGTCACACGGCTCAGGACGCTTCTCGCCGATCATCACCGAGGGGACATCCCTGACCCGGTTCGAGCTCATCGAGGGCGGCAGCGTCACCGAGTCGGTGGACTGGTTCAAGATCGTCGGCACCACGGCCAGCTTCGAGGCCTGGTTCAGCGAAACGGACCCGGACATCTCGACGGTCTGTACCGACGTCGCCATGACGGCCAACTGCAGCTCCGGATTGATTCAAAGCCAGGGAACCCTCGCGAACAACGTGACCGTCCTCAGTGGCATGCGGATCACCCACTACTTCCCCGACGGCGATCCGTTCCCTATCCACATCCGGCAAGACAACAACAACCCCTCTGGGGATAGCGGAATGATCAGCGGGACGATCGGCGTGCCAGCGTGGACCCCGGGATACGATGGCCACGTCGGTAATGGCCTACGCATCTGGCTTCGCGAGTAGCCAGATGCGTCAGCGCCGGCCGCCGCGAACGTCCAGCTGCAACCGCATCAAGCTCGGATGCGGGTCGCTCGAGAAGAACGGGAACGCGGCGTTGGCGATGTACAGCCCAAAGCGGTCGACACCGTAGCGGCCGAACAATACAGCCGTGGGTCCGTCGAGCCCATCACTGGCGTCGAGTAGAGTCTCCACAGCTCCATCCGGGCTGACGCGCAGGACCGTATTGAAGGGGTCGGTCCCGCAGTAGAGGTTCTGTTCGCGGTCGAACGCGAAGTCGTCGCACCCCACGTCGGCCACGACACGAGGCTCACCTCCTTCGGGAAACGGGAACGCGACGATCTGCCCGGAGTTCGAGTTCGAGACGTACAGTTCTTGGCGGAAGATCTGCACCCCGTTCGGCCCCGGAAACGGAACGTTGGGGTCACTGTCCAACAGAGGGTGCTCAGCCCATACGTAGGGGTCACCGCCATCGAGCGGCACCGCCCAAATCTTGCCCTGGAGGGCAGAGTCAGCCACATAGACGGTCCGGCCTCGCCTCGCGATCCCGTTGGGCACGGCCGTGACCGGAAGTTGGGCGACGAGTTCGGTTTCGCAGTTCGGGTGAACCACCCAGACACCACGGTCGGCGGGGTTGGATGCCGAGACGCTGACGTAGATGTCGTCGTAGCGGTCGATGACCATCGCGCCCATGATTCCCGAGAATGTCGTGGGGTCGAATGGCCCTCCGATCGGAAGGAAGGCGTGTGTCGACTGTTGGCCATTCGGACCCACGCGAACAATCTCACCGCTGAGCGCCATGCTCACGAAGAGATCGCCGTCGGATCCGATGACAAGGCTTTCAGGCGTGTCTCCAAGCGACGGGTCAAACGTTGCGATCGTCTCGAGCGTGCCAACGTCAGCAGCGGGTGCAGCGTCGACGAGCGTCGGCTCGAGGGCGGTGAGCACGGCAGCAGCGAGTCCAAGCCGAAGGGAGAAACGAAGGATGCGGTTGGGGTGTTCCACCGCCCCGATGTACGGTGAAACCCCTGCGGCGCTAGGTCGCGGATCGCATTGGGACGGGCGCCTGCGTGGCATTGGACCTGTCCCATGGAACAGGTGCCAGAAGCATGTCGTCGCCGTCAAAGATCACGGCTGCAGCTCGTCGTGCAGAGCCTTGGCTTCGGCGACCAGCTCTTTGGGGTACGGCGAGACCGCGAGGTGGTCCAAGGCACCCTCGAGCACCTCGCGCGCCTTGTCGCTCTCCCCTTCCGCTTGGAGGGCGCGAGCGTAGGTGACCCGGTACGCGCTGACACGCTGCTCGGAGGGTTTTCCTCTCGACGTCTGCTCTGCCTCCTCGAAGAGCGTGAGAGCACGAGACCGGTTCCCGAGCTTGCTCCAGTTGCTTGCGATCGTATACAGGGTTGTCCCCCGATCGCCGAGCGGCACGTCCCCACGCGCCGCCACAACGAGCGCCTCGGCATCCTGGTTGAGCGCCCGAGCCCCCGCCTCGTCGTCTACGTTGATTTGAGCCAGTGCGAGCAGGGCGAGAGCACCTGCGCGACGGAGCGCTGGGGCTTCTTCGAGGACGTCGGCTGAACGACGAAACCATCGGCCCGCGTCCTCGTAGTCCTTCTGGGCCGTAGCGAGAAGGCCGAACGCTGTGAACAGCGGAGCGGCCTCGGTCGTGTCCAGGGCATCGAGCTGATCCCGGATGTCGTAGGCCTCCTGGTAGTACGCCTTCGCTTCCGCGTAGTTGCCGAGGTTCCGTTCGACGACCCCAAGTGAAAGGAGGGCGTACGCCAGCGGAAGTCGGGGTCCGTCGTCGGCCGCACGCAGCCCCTCGAGCGCCTCGAGATGCGCCGCACGGCCTTCTTCGAACCGCCCCTGCAGCACCAACACCTGGGCAAGTTTCGCTTGGCCGGTCGATGCATTGACATGACGGGGTCCCCAGTGCTCCCCCGCGAACGCGATGGACTTCCGAAACGCGGCAGCCGCCTCATCGAGCCGTTTGGCATTGGCCAGAGCCGCCCCGACGTTCGCCATGCCGGCGACGTAACGATCGGCGCCTGAAGGGTCATCGCGCGCAAGTTCGGCGACCCGTTCAAAGTGCCGGATCGCCGCCTCGGTCTGGTTCTGGCGAGCGGCCAGAATCCCACGCACATTCAGGACCGGCACGGTGTATTCCGCGCGCTTCACATCATGCCGCTGCAACAACGCCTCTGCCCGCAGCAACCACGTCTCCGCAACCGCGAAGTCATCGGTGGTCGTCGCGAGCACGTGCGCTGTCGTGCTTGCGACCTTCAAGGCGGTGAGATCATCAGCTGCGGCCAGTGCAGCCTCGAAAGCCCGCTCGCGAGTCGTCGCTGATGCCTTCGCATCGCCTACCCTCAGTTCACAGTCGGCGCGAACCGCCAGCATCCTTGCGATCTGAGGGCCGAATCCGAGCTCTCGAACGCGGGGCTCTACCGCCGTGAGCTGCTCGAGACAACTGCGAGCGTCGACCCGGGACGCATCGCTGGCGTTGCTGATTGCGGGCGAGACCTCCGAGAGCGACGCCCGCAACTCGGGATCCAGCGGGGCGTCCACCTGAAGCTCGAGCCAGGCCACCTCGGTGCACGCGACCGACTCCGGCAGATGCTCCGCCGCCGTGAGACTGGACTGGACTCGGCGGGCATTGACGATGCCAAACGAATCGATCATGTCCTCGAACGCCCCGATGGAGATCTCGAGGCACCGCCCGGAGCGAAAGGCGAGTTCTTCCGTGAAGGCGCGTTCGGGCCCAGCCATCGCACAAGATCGCTCCGAAGCCTCGATCCACGCCAACGCGTGCTCGTCGAGCACTTTGACCACGCGGCCACCCATCGACACGCCATTGAACGCGCCCGACCGCTCGAACGCGGACAGCACCGACTGGCGGCGCTCTTCGGTCCACAAGGCATCCATCGCTGCGCCCGCATCCGCGCACGGCTCAGGCTCGGGCGGGAGTGCAGCGTTCTTCTTGCCAAGGCCGTACGCGGCGGCCGTGGCGGTGGCGAGGACCGCAACACCGACGAGCATCAGGCCGGCAGGCGAGCGCTCTGCAGGGCTCAACGCTTCGAGCATCGCATCCATCGAGGGGAAGCGCGCATCGGGGTTGGTCTGCAACCCCCGATTCAGAACCGCCAAGATCGCGGGATCGAGGGTCTCCGCCGCGGGCGTGTGAGCCCGTTCCCCACGGATGACCGCGGCACTGAGGGTGGCGAACGAGTACGAACGAAACGGTCGCTCTCCAGTGAGCGCCTCGTGGAGCGCCACGCAGAACGCGAACTGATCGGTGCGCTCATCCGAAGGACTTCCGGCGAACTGCTCCGGAGCCATGTACGCGGGCGTTCCCATGACGGCGCCGGTGCGGGTGAGCTGCACATCGAAACTGGACGATGCGCCTGGGTGCTCGTCGGCTTCGGGGTCTTCGGCCCGGTCTGCTCCCTGGCGGGCAAGTCCGAAGTCGAGGACTCGGGGCCGCCCTTCCTTGTCGACCAGCACGTTGTCGGGCTTGAAGTCGCGATGGATCACCCCGGCCGCGTGTGCGGCCGCAATGCCGGCCCCCGCTTTCCGGAACACGCTCAAAATCTCGCCCGTGTTCGGAGTCGTTCGCTTCAACCAGGCGCCGAGCGGCTCCCCATCGACCAACTCCATCGCAAAGAACACCCGCTCGCCAACCATGCCGACGTCATGAACCGCGATGACATTGGGGTGCGCGATTCGGGCCATGGCCTGCGCCTCTCGCTGGAGTCTGGAGCGTCCCAACGCGCCTTTGCGCGAGCCGTCCCCAAGCAACAGCTTGATCGCGACCGCTCGGTCGAGTTCGGGATCGAATGCCTTGTAGACGACCCCCATGGCACCGGCGCCCAGACGCTCGATGATCACGTAGCGGCCAACGCTTGCCCCCCGCTCGAGCGCAATCTGGCGCCTTGCGGCCTCCCCAGCCCGGGTGCCCGCCAGCGTCTCCTCGTCACTCGGCACCTCCGTGGGCATCCGATGTTCGTCGGCGGACAACGTCGGCAGAGAATACCCCGGGTTTCGCGCAGTCGACCGGGCGACGAGAAAAACCGGATCCCCCCGTCATCCGCCACCCTCTGCCTGCGAATGAGGGCTGATGAGACTCCCCGCCTTTGGTACCGCCGCCCTCGTCCTTACAGCGCTTGCGGTCTCTCCCGCCGACGCATCCTCCGGAAAGTCGGTGCTCGATGGGGGCGTGACCTGGACGGCGGCATCGGGAGACACAGGTGCCGAATCGAAGATCATCGGCTCGTCCACCGACGTGCGGGCCGCCTACTCGATCAAGTGGTGGGAGGACTCCGACGACCCGTGCAAGTTCGAGGTCTACAACCGCCACCTCAACCTCGGCGGTGTGAAAACGCCGGAGAGTTCGTGGTGTGGCGGCTCGCCTGGGAACATGAAGTGGGCAGAGCGGCGTGGGGGCGACGAGTACATCACCGCGCTCCAGGTGTGCCTGACCGACAAGAACGACTCCACCAAGAACAAGATCAAGGGCATCCGGGTTTGGGGCCGGGACCTCGACACCGGAGCGCTCGGACCCGAGAACGGGCCGGACGAATCCACCCACACCAACTGCAAGAAGTGGAAGAACAAGGTCACGTGCCCAAGCGGGCAGATCGCGACCAAGATCAAGGTCCACTACAACGAGTACCAGTTCACCAGCCACGGCTTCGCGACGGGAATCTCGCTGGGCTGTCGTGACGTCGACCCCAAGTAACGCGGCCGCGACTACATCGTGTCGAGCGTCTGCGTCAGCCGACGGCAAGCGTAGTCGACGCTGTCGGCGTGCTGGCGCTCGAGCTCCAAGAGCTCTCGGTCCTGGCGGTGGAGCGCTTCGCGTTCCCAGTGCTCGCGGGCCGCTCCAATGGCAAGGTGGTCGACCTTACTCAGCAGCTCCCTCAGCTTGCGAAGGTCGCGGTCCGCCGCAAGCTGCGGCACCTCGTCCGAGAGCTTGAGCAGCGCTTGCACGCCGTCGAACAGCGGCAGTCGCTTGCGAAGGATGTCTTCCATGCACAGCCGCATGCGAATCGTCGCGGAGACCTCAGTCATGCCGCGGGTATGGTGCCGTGCTGGTGGCTTGCTGTCAGTCGCCGGGCGGCGGGTCCCCGGCGGATTCGTCGGCCCCCGAGAAGAGCGCCACAACGTGGGGCCTCACAGTTCTCGCCAAGCGCCCGTTGAGCAACAGCTCCGGCCGATAAAGCAGGGCCCCCTGAACCGCTCCACGCACCATGAAGAACACGATCGAGGGTCCCTCGCTGTCCGGTGCGGGGAGGGGCAACCCTCTGTCAGACCGCCACTGGACGATCTCGGCGCCAAGCTGGGACAAGAGAGCCACGATCGCAGACTCGCTCTGTGCGATCAGCGTGTGGGACCACGAGCGAGGGACGTGCTCGAGGAGCGCCCGCCGCAGCTCGAGATCTCCGTAACGATCCGAACATGCGAGTTCGAGCGCCGCATCGAGCTTCTCCGGCGCAGAGGCGGCGCCTTCGACAATCTCCAGGAGCTGGGCTCGGAACGACTCGTTCACCCGGCGGGTGGCCTCGGCGAGAATCGCTTCTTTGTTGGGGAAGTACTGATACAGCGACCCGATGCTCACCCCCGCCCGCTTCGCCACGTCATTGGTCGTGAGCGAGGGGCCGGTCTCGATGAGCAACTCTCCACCCGCGGCCACGACAGCATCAACGAGCGCCTTGGCGGACACGGTACCCGCCTGCTTTCGAGGCGCCGGGTTCTGGACTGGCTGGGTGCGCTTCTTTACGGTCACGTCGTCTCCCCGTCTGCGTCGCCGGCTGGAGGCGTATCGGCGAAAGATATCCCTGCACCCCTGACGATGTCAGCTCGCTTCGTCAGTGACCCGGCAGCGGACACTACCAGGGGATAGTCGTCATCTTTGCGCCAGCTTCTGTAAACGCTGCTCAGCCGCCGCACGCGGAACCGGACCTCAGTCGGGCTACGTGGAGCGCAGTGCTCCCTGGGTCGTCAAACCACGCCCACGACACGTCACCGTTGTCATGAGCGCGCATCGGGTCGTCGCGCTTTCCCCAGGCCGCCGCGCCAGCGAGATCGATCGGTCCTTCGAGGAAGGTCCCCGCTGCGTCCACACGCCCCAGCCAGTGCGTCGCGTCGCCATGCCAGCCAACGACGTACTGCTCGCTGCCATCATCGCTCGGCTGCCAACGGACCGCCGTCGCATCGTCCTCGGTCCCGGGGGTTTCGGTCAGCCAGACCACGGCGCCCGGTTGCATTCCCGAATCGATCGCGACGAAGCCAATATCCTGGTTCATCGTCGAGGGATCGTAGGACCCTTGCCCGACCGTTGCGGGTGCCTGGTGGGCGTTGAAGGTCATGACCCAGCCGTTCGGCGCAAGACCGGCCCCGCCGAGCTCGCCGGCAACATCACCGTTGCAGCCGGCATCGACGTCGAGCACATGCGACTGGTTGTGGTTGAGGTAGATGCCGCCGATGGCGTTGGTCGCGAAGTCGCCGGATGTACCCGGGAAGCAGTCGGTCACACACGCGGGCATGAACGAGTCGAGCCCGGGGTTGAACCGCAGGAGGTTGCTCATCGAGTGCGAACAGCCCCACCCCTGTCTCTTATACACATCTCCGAGCCCACGAGACCTCT